>Ga0209611_10002843_pt1 | contig 30307 bp, 31 predicted proteins | sample S1TSphgellanicum_3_FD_187693 | JGI IMG/M metagenome (GOLD analysis project Ga0209611, IMG submission 187693) | Host-associated microbial communities from peat moss isolated from Minnesota, USA - S1T2_Fc - Sphagnum magellanicum MG (SPAdes) (version 2) | ecosystem: Host-associated > Plants > Peat...
TGCCCGCTCGCCCTCCTGCCGCTCCTGCTGCTGCAGCAGGCGCCGCTGCTGGCCGTCGAGCTGTTCGATGCGCGCCCGCTCGACCCCGGTCTCGCGTTGACCGTTCGCCACGGCTTGGGCATGAGCGTCCCAGCTTTGCTGCCACACCGCCAGCGCGTGCTCGCAATCCGTGAGCGTCTGCGCCGTGCGCGATTCCTGTTCATGCGCCGCATCGAGCCCGGGCACCATGGTCGCCAGTTCCTGCGCCAGGCCTTCGAGCTGGCGCCGGTCCCGCTCGATGACACCGGTGAGTTCCGCGACCTGGCCCTCGGCCTGCTCGAGGTCCGACCGCTGGCGCTGACGCAGTTCGCGCGCGTATTGAATTCCTTGTTCGATGCGCGTCACCTCCCCGCCGGCCGCGTAGTAGCGCGACTGGATCGCGCCCAAGGCATCGGCCTTCGAGGACTGATCGGCGCGGATGCGTTCTATTTGCGCCTCGGCTTCGCGCAGGTCCGCCACCACGCCCTGCATCGCGGTCTCGCGCGTCTCCGTGGCCGCATCGCGCACCGCCGCTTCGGCATCCAAACTCTGCAAACGCAGCGCGAGCAGTTCCGCCTGCAATTTGCGCTCCTCTTCTTTCAGCGTTTGATAGCGCCGCGCAGTCGCCGCCTGGCGCTGCAGGTGGCGGATCTGCTTCTCCACCTCCTCGCGCAAATCGTTCAGCCGATCCAGATTCTCACGCGTATGGCCGATCCGGTTCTCCGTTTCGCGGCGCCGCTCCTTGTAGCGCGATATGCCCGCCGCCTCCTCGAGGAAGGAGCGCAGATCATCCGGCCGGGCCTCGATGACGCGCGAGATCATGCCCTGCTCGATGATCGCGTAGCTGCGCGTTCCGAGTCCCGTGCCGAGAAACAGTTGGGTGATGTCCTTGCGCCGTACCTTCATGCCGTTGATGAAGTAATCGGAGGTGCCGTCGCGGCTCACGGCCCGGCGCAACGCGACCTCGTTGTAACTCGCATAGGCGCCGCCGATCTTGCCGTCGGAATTGTCGAACACGAGTTCCACCGAGGCGGCGCCCAAGGGCTTGCGCGCGGCGGAACCGTTGAAGATCACATCCGCCATGGAGTCGCCGCGCAAATGCTTGGCGGAGATCTCGCCCATCACCCAGCGCACCGCATCGATGATGTTCGACTTCCCGCACCCATTGGGACCCACGACCCCGGTCAGGCTGCTCGGGAAGTTGATGCTGGTCGGATCCACGAAGGACTTGAAGCCGGCGATTTTGAGTTTGGTGAGACGCATTGGGCGCGTAGTGTAAAGTAAACGTCACTTTCGTAAACCCCCGACGCTGCAACCGGCAACCCTCCATGACTGAACCCCGCACTTCCCTGGAAACTTTCGCAAACCCGTCGCCCGAACGCGACTACACGATTCGAATGACCATCCCGGAATTCAGCTGCCTCTGCCCGAAAACGGGACAGCCGGATTTCGCCACGCTCAAGCTCGAATACGTTCCCGACGAGCGCTGCGTGGAGTTGAAGTCCCTGAAACTCTATATTTGGTCCTTCCGCAGCCGCGGCGCATTCCACGAAGCGGTGACCAACGAAGTGCTGCGCGATCTCGTGTCGGCGACCGCGCCGAGATTCATGCGCCTCACCGCCGATTTCAACGTGCGAGGCGGCATTTACACGACGGTCGTGGCGGAACACCGCCAGAGCGGCTGGGCGGGCGCCGCGGCGGTCACCCTGCCCTAGGCGAGCGTCCTCCTAAGCCTGTCCGCGGTTTTGCTTCACAATCATAGGCTTAGATTAATAAAATATGTTGACTCAGCGCTCTGTACACGACTCAAGGCGTCGGTATAATCGCGCGCTCTTTCGTTAGGAGGCGGAGACTTCAAATGCCCTCGAAGAAACCCAATAAAGCGGCTAAACGGCCAGGCAAGGCTACACCCAAGAAACCGACTTCGAAGGTGGTCTCAATCAAGAAGTCGGCTCGACCGCCAGCCAAATCCACCCCCACGTCTTCCACATCCAAGGTAACAGTGAAACCCAATAAGCCCATTTCCAAGCCTGCAGTGGCCAAACCCGAGTTGGCCAAGGCCGCGCCGGCCAAGTCCGCGGCCGCTAAGCCCGCTGCCCCGAAGCCCATCCACGCCGCGGCAAAGCCGGCAGCGACTGCCGCCAAACCGATTCCCGCCGCCGCGAAGCCGATCCCCGCCGCGGTCAAGGCGCCGGCCGTCAAAGTCAACAGCGAGAAAGCCGCGCCGATCAAATTCGACACGCGTCCGCTCGTGATGCCGCGGGCGCCGCAAAACGACGAGGACGGCGACGGCGACGCAGCCTCGGCGAGTCTGCTCGCGGGTCCGCGCAATGTGAAACCGTACATTGCGCGCCGCGGCGAGGCGTACATGAACAAGGAGCAGTTGGAGCACTTCGCTCGCATACTGCGCAACTGGAAGCGGGACCTGATGGTCGAGGTCGATCGCACCGTGCTGCACATGAAAGACGAGGCCGCCAATTTCCCCGACCCGAATGACAGAGCCACGCAGGAAGAGGAATTCAGTCTCGAGTTGCGCACGCGCGATCGCGAGCGCAAGTTGATTCGTAAAATAGACGAAGCTCTGAAGCGCATCGAGGACGGTTCGTACGGCTATTGCCTGGAGACCGGCGAGGAAATCGGCATCAAGCGGCTGGAAGCCAGGCCCGTCGCCACGCTCTCGGTCGAAGCCCAGGAGCGGCGTGAACGCCGCGAAAAGCAGTACGGCGACCGCGACGACCGCTACCGCTGAGCCGCGGCCCTACGTCGGCCGCTTTGCGCCGACCCCCTCGGGCGACTTGCATCTAGGCTCCCTGTATACGGCGGCGGCGAGCTATCTCGACGCCCGCGCGCAACGAGGGCGCTGGCTCCTGCGGGTGGAGGATTTGGATCGGCCGCGCGAGGTCGCGGGCTCCGCCGAGCGCATCCTGCGCACTCTGGAGCGGTTCGGATTCGAGTGGGATGGCGAGGTCATGCGCCAGAGCGATCGCATGGAGCATTACTTGGGCGCGCTCCAAAGCCTCGCCGCGCGCGGCCTGACATACGAGTGTTCGTGCAGCCGCAGGCAATTGGAAGACGAGAGCCGCTATCCCGGCACGTGCCGCGAGCGGCCGGCGGTGCGCGGCGTTGCGACCGCTACGCGCCTGCGCGTCGAGCCCGGCTTGATCATGTTTTCGGATCGCATCCAGGGAACCTACCGGCAGGACGTGGCCGCCGCCGCCGGCGACGTCATCCTCAAACGCCGCGACGCCGTCATCGCCTATCTCCTCGCCGTGGTGCTCGACGACGCCGCGCAGGGAGTGACGCACACCGTGCGCGGCGCAGACCTGCTCGACAACACGCCGCGGCAGATTTACTTGCAGCAATTGTTGGGCCTCGCCCCGCCGTCGTACGCGCACGTGCCCGTTCTCACGGAACCCGATGACAGCAAGCTCGCCAAGTCCAAGCGCAGTGTCAAGCTGGATGAACACTCCGAGCTGCCGCAACTGATTGCGGTGTTCTCGCTGCTCGGACTCGCGCCGCCCGATGCGCTGGCCGCGGCGAGCATCGCCGAAGCATGGGCGTGGGCAATCGGGCGATGGGGAATTCACCGCGTACCAAAGCGTTTGAATATGCGTGTCGCCGTGTAAAAAATACAAAACAAATCGAGATTTGCCTTGGCGCTGCGTTGCGCTATCCTTCGACCTTGTAACGCCCAAGGAATGGTCATGCGTGGTCAGGCACGAGCCGGCATTTTCCGGCGGCGCGTCGGCCAACAACACGAGCGAGGGAGCCATATGAGCGAACCGCGAGTGATCAAAAAATATCCGAATCGTCGCCTCTATGACACGGTAGAAAGCCGGTACATCACATTGGCAGACGTCAGGCGGTTGGTGGTCGAGAGAATAGAGTTCGTCGTCGTCGACAAGAAAAACAATGCCGACATCACGCGCAGCATCCTGCTACAGGTGATCGCCGAACAGGAACATCTCGCCGAGCCCATCCTGAGTCAGGACTTCATGGTCAATGTGATCCGCGCCTACGGCACCGGCACGCACGGTGTCGTGAGCGGTCACCTGGATCAGAGTCTGAAGCAGGTCATGAGTCAACCGCACCAGTTGCGCGACCGCCCGAAAACGAATGCCGCGGAGCCGACGCGTCAGCGCCCGGCGGCGGACGAATCGTTCAAGTCGTTGTCCGCGAACCGATCGCGCGACGGCGAGAAGGATCGCGACGAGCATCCTGACTCGAAGTAGGCTTCTGCACGCAGGAAGAGAGGACGACGCACGCACGGCTCTGCGCCATCATCGGATGACGCGGAGCCGCGGTGTGCTGCGCCGGCTACGCTGCGCCGGCTACGCCGCGTCGACGTTGCGCATCGACAGACGCACGCGCCCCTGTCGATCGACTTCGAGCACCTTGACGCGAACCACATCGCCTTCTTTTAATTTGTCGCCGACACGCTCGACGCGTTCTTCGGAGATCTGGGAGATGTGCACCAACCCATCGCGCCCCGGCAGGATGGTCACGAACGCGCCGAAATCCATCAGTCGGGCCACCTTGCCTTCATAGATCCGGCCCACTTCGATGTCGGCGGTGATCAACTCGATGCGCCGTTGCGCCTCGCGGCCGGCGGCTCCCTGCACGGAGGCGATCTTCACCGTGCCGTCGTTCTCGATATCGATCGACGTGCCGGTCTCCTCGGTGATCTGCCGGATGACGGCGCCGCCCTTGCCGATCACCTCGCGGATCTTCTCCGGATCGATTTTCATGGTGATGATGGTGGGCGCCCACTCCGACATGGTCTCGCGCGGTTTGGAGAGCACCTTGTTCATCTCGTTCAATATGTGCAGGCGGCCGTCGCGCGCTTGGTCCAATGCCACTTTCATGATCTCGCGCGTGATGCTCGTGATCTTGATGTCCATCTGCAGCGCAGTGATGCCGTCTTTGGTGCCCGCGACCTTGAAATCCATGTCGCCCAAATGATCCTCGTCTCCCAAGATGTCGGTCAGCACCTGGAAGCGTGCGCCTTCTTTGACGAGGCCCATGGCGACGCCGGCCACCGGCGCCTTGATCGGCACCCCGGCGTCCATCAGCGCGAGGCTCGTGCCGCATACCGACGCCATGGAACTCGAGCCGTTCGATTCCAGGATCTCCGACACCACGCGTATGACGTAAGGGAATTTTTCGATGCCCGGCATGACCGCTTTGACTCCCCGCTTGGCGAGGTTGCCGTGGCCGATCTCGCGCCGCTTCGGCGAACCCATCATGCCGGTTTCGCCCACGCTGAACGGGGGGAAATTGTAATGCAGCATGAACGGCTCTTTGCGCTCGCCGGTCAGCCCGTCGATGACCTGGGCGTCGCGTCCAGTTCCCAAGGTCGTGACCACCAACGCCTGGGTTTCGCCGCGGGTGAACAACGCGGAGCCGTGGGTCCGCGGCAAAACGCCGGTGCGGATGCTGATGCCGCGCACGGTCTTCGTGTCGCGCCCGTCGATGCGCGGCTGGCCCGCGAGAATCTTCTCCCGCACCAACCGATATTCGAGATTGGAGAATTCGGCGCCGATCTGTTCCGCGGTGAACTTCGGCGATTCACCCTTGGTCAACGCCTCGACTGCAGCCGCCTTCACTTCTTTGATCTTGGCGTAACGCTGCTGCTTCTCGGTAATCAGGTAAGCGGCGGTCACAGCGGCCTCCGCGAAGCCGCTCACCGCCGCCTTCAATTCCGTATCGGGCTCGGGTGCGACCCAGGACCACTTCGGCTTGCCGGCTTCCGCCGCCAGTTCATTGATCGCTTTGATCGCCGTTTGCATCTGTTCATGACCGAACATGACCGCGCCGAGCATGATTTCTTCGTTGAGGCCATCGGCCTCGGACTCGACCATCAGCACGCCCTCCTGCGTGCCGGCGACCACGAGGTCGAGCTTCGAGCCCGTGAGCTGCGTCGTGGTCGGATTGAGGATGTACTTGCCGTCCAGATAACCGATTCGAGCGGCGCCGATCGGCCCCATGAACGGCATGCCGGAAACGGCGAGCGCGGCGGAGGCGCCGAGCAATGAGGCGATGTCCGGGTCCACCTCGGCGTTGACCGAGATGACGGAGGCGACGACCTGAACGTCGTTGATGAATCCTTCAGGGAACAAAGGACGGATCGGCCGGTCGATCAGCCGCGACGTCAGCGTCTCCTTTTCGGTGGGCCGCCCTTCGCGCTTGAAGAAGCCGCCGGGAATGCGGCCCGCCGCGTAGGTCTTTTCCTGGTAATTGACGGTGAGCGGAAAAAAATCGCGCCCCGGCGTCGCCTTCTTGAGGCCCACCGCGGTCACGAGCACCACCGTGTCGCTCATGGTCACGAGCACCGCACCGTCGGCTTGACGCGCGAGTTCGCCCGTCTCGATCGTGACGGTGTGCTCGCCATATTTAAAACTCTTTTTGATAGCGCTCACGTAGAGCCCCTTTGCGTAATCGGAAATGTATGGACGCAGACCTCATGCCCGGGAGCACGCGGACCGCGGCGGCGACTGTTAACGGCGTAACCCCAAGCGTTCGACCAATTGCGAGTATTTGTCCGGCGTTCTGCTCTTCAGGTAATCGAGCAGCTTGCGGCGCTGGTTCACCATCTTGAGCAATCCGCGGCGCGACGCATGGTCCGCTTTGTGCGTGGTGAAATGCTGGCTCAAGCCATTGATGCGCTCGGACAACAAGGCAATTTGAACTTCGGGCGATCCGGTATCTGCGGCGCTGCGCTGAAATTTACCGACGACGCCCGTCTTTTCTTCGCGAGTGAGTGGCATTGAAATCAAACCTCAATCAATAACTTAGAGCTTTTAAGAAGGCGCGCATTGTACGCGTCGCGGCACCCGCCCTCAAGCTGAAATGAGCCGCAGCGGCACCAGGCGGCCCGCGGCCTCGATCTGCCCCAATCCCAGAAAACCCAAGCCGGCCGCATAGATACGTACAGGTATAGGCGCGCCGCCCGGTGCGGCGTCCGAAACCGTCACGCTTTGGCCCTGCCGAAGCGCACTCACCCCGCTTGCCGGGAGATCCAAGCGGCGCCACGCGGTCAGGGCGGCGTCGACCGGCAGCAGCACCGCCCGGCGTTGCTCGGGGGTCATCGACTCGAGCGCCTCGAACCGCCATTGCGGTTCTGCGTCAAACGGCGCGACGCCGAGCCTCGTCAAGGCTGCCAGATGCGCCACCGTTCCCAACTGCGCCGCGAGATCCTCCGCCAGCACCCGCATGTAGGCGCCCTTCGAGCAGCGCACGTCGAAGATCAGATCGGGGGGCCGCCAATCGAGCAAGCGCAGTTCGTGGATGGTGATGGCGCGCGTCGCCCGCTCGCGCATCTCGCCGGCGCGCGCGTACTCGTACAAGGGCTTGCCGTCCTGCTTGAGCGCGGAATGCATCGGCGGCATTTGCGCATAGTCACGCGGAAAAGCGGCCAGTGCGTCGGCGAGCTGCGCGAGCGAATACTCCGGCAGTTCGCGCCGCTCGATCACCGCCGATTCCCGGTCGGCGCTCGGTGTCCGTTCGCCCAAGCGGGCGGTCACTCGATAGGTCTTGTCAGCTTCCAAGAGCCTCGCGCCGAACTTGGTGGCTTCGCCGAAGCAGATGGGCAACAGGCCCGAGGCGAGTGGATCGAGCGATCCGGTGTGCCCGGCCTTGCGTGCACCGAACAGACGCTTGGCGCGGGCGACGGCACCGGCGGAGCTCAAGCCGAGCGGCTTGTCGAGCAGCAATATTCCATGGATGTCCGCGGGCACGATCGGCTCCTCACTCAAATGATTCTTTTACACGTGAAGCTCAGACATCGCGACTTTGTGCGATGCACACCCTAAGCAACATAATCTTGGGGTGGTGTGAGGTCGTGAGTGAAGTGCGGGACTATGCTAGGCTCGCCTCGTCGATACTGCATGGGTGGGGCACGCTTGCGTCACGATTACCGCACGCTCGAACGAAGCCGCTGGCGCCGACGCAAGGGCGCGTATGTGTGGCGCGCCGTTCGGCAGTTGATGATTTCCATCTATCGATTGCCGGGCGCTCCCATGCTCGCCAACACCTGTTGCACGGCATTGACCGGGTCTTCCAGCTCCTTCAGCTCTTCCATTCCTCTTCCGCCATAGCGCCCTGCGCTCTCCTGTAACGTCAATCGGTGGATCGCTCCGCCGATGACGAGTGCCGTGTACTTGCGCAGCGCGACGTCGCCCTGCCGCCAGGTATTTCGGCTCCGATTGTATTCTCGAGGAGCTGCCATGATCCAAGACAGAACACGAATTCTACAATTCTTCACCACCCCCGCGGCCGGCATCACCCCAGATGCCATCACCGCACCCGGCGATGTCGCGCCACGGCGCAACATGGCTCGACACGTACCGGGGTTGATTGCGGCCTTCGTGGGCCAAGAGCGCATTGAAGGAGGTCTCGCGCTCGATGCGCAAATTCCCCGCGACCGATTGGATTCACGCACCGGCAGTTTGCCGGCGCTCGATGAGTACCTCCTCAAGGTCCGGGCGAGCAAGTCGCAGATCGACGAGAAAACGATGACCCTCACGGTCCTCGCGGCGGGTTGTTATCTGGGCGAGGTCATCAGGCATTGCTCCCCGACCCCGTGGGAGTGGGTCAACTATGATGATCGTTTTCCTCGGCAGACCAGATTGGCGTCAATCGTTCCGTATAGTATCGGCACCTGCATCTTTCTGGAGCAGACGCGCGGCGCGCTGACGCTGCCGATCCACCAAGTGGGGTGCTTGCTCAAAGAGCGAGAGACTGCGGCGTACACCACCCATGCCTATGCACAGCGGGAGATCGCCCGGGCATCAGGCTAGCCTTCGTCGATCACATGGCCCTCGTCGATCACATGGCCTTCCTCGGGCGCAGTGCCGCTCGGCGCCGGTTTGTTGACCGAGTCGATCAGCCGGGTCAATCGCACGCCGTGCTCGATCGAGGTGTCGAGTTGAAAACTCAAGGTAGGCGTGTGGCGGATCATCAATGAACGCGACAATGCGTTGCGCAGGAACCCCGCGGCGCTCTCCAATCCCTTTTGCACCTTGGGATCGGGCCCTTCCTTGCCGAACACCAGGTAGTGCACTCGCGCCGTGCGCAGATCGCCGGTGACGTTCACGGCCGTGATGGTCACATTGCCGATGCGTTCGTCCTTGACGTCACGCCGCAGCAACTCGGTCAGCTCGCGCTGGATCTGATCACCCAGACGCCGCGCCCGCGGATTATCTTTGTTGACCATCTGACTACAGCGTACGCGCAACCTCGACCCGCGAGTAGCACTCGATCTGGTCGCCTTCCTGCACGTCGTTGTAGTTCTTCACGCCGATGCCGCATTCGGTGCCGGCGCGCACTTCGTTGACGTCGTCCTTGAAGCGCTTCAAGGATTCCAGGGCGCCCTCGAAGATCACGACGTTGTTGCGCAACACGCGGATCGGGAAATTACGCCGCACATAGCCGTCGATCACCATGCAACCGGCGACGGTGCCGAACTTGCTCGAGCGGAATACGCTGCGAACCTCGGCGAGCCCGACGATCTGCTCCTTGACCTCGGGCGCGAGCATCCCTGTGAGCACCGCCTTGATGTCGTCGATCGCCTCGTAAATGATGCTGTAGTAGCGGACATCGACGCCGTGTTCCTTGATCGCCGCGCGCGCCGCCGCATCGCCGCGCACATTGAAGGCGATGATGCGGGCCTTGGAGGCGGCCGCCAGGGTGATGTCGGATTCGGTGAGCCCGCCGACGCCGGAGGCCACGATGTTGACCGCGACTTCGCCGGTCGACAAACCATTGAGCGCGTCGCGCAGCGCTTCGACGCTCCCCTGCACGTCGGCCTTGACCAACAACTGCACGAGATCCGCCTTGTTCTCGCCCATCGTGGAGAACACGTCCTGCATGTTGGCGCTTTTTTGCGCGAGCTTCACGTCGCGCGACTTGGCCTGCCGATGCATGGCGACTTCGCGAGCCTTGCGTTCGCTCTCGACGACCAGCAGCTCGTCCCCGGCGTTCGGCGCGCCGGACAGGCCGAGCACCACCACGGGGATCGAGGGCCCGGCATCCTCCACGGGCAGGCCGGCTTCGTCGAACAGCGCCCGCACGCGGCCGAATTCCTGGCCGATCAGCAGCGGATCGCCGAGCTTGAGCGTGCCGCGCAGCACCAGCACGGTCGCGACCGCGCCGCGGCCCTTCTCGAGGCTCGACTCGATCACGTACCCGGCCGCGAGTCCCGCGGTCGGCGCCTTCAATTCGAGCACTTCGGCCTGCAGCAAAATGCTGTCGAGCAGCTGGTCGACACCCTGACCGGTGCGCGCAGAGACCGGCACGAAGATGTTCTCGCCGCCCCATTCCTCGGGGATGACGCCGTACTTGGTCAACTCCTGCTTGACCTTTTCGGCATCGGCCTCGGGCTTGTCCATCTTGTTGAGCGCCACCACGATCGGTACTTTCGCGGCTTGCGCATGCTGGATCGCTTCGATGGTCTGCGGCATGACGCCGTCGTCGGCGCCGACCACCAGGATCACGATGTCCGTCACCTGTGCGCCGCGGGCCCGCATCGAGGTGAAGGCCGCGTGGCCGGGGGTATCCAGGAACGTCACCATGCCCTTGGCCGTTTCCACGTGATAAGCGCCGATGTGCTGGGTGATGCCGCCCGCCTCGCCGGCCGCCACCTTGGTGCGCCGGATGTAATCGAGCAGCGAGGTCTTGCCGTGATCGACATGACCCATGACGGTCACCACCGGCGGCCGCGGCAAGACTTCCAACGAGGAGTCGGTCTCGCCCTGCAGATCGTCCTCGATGATGTTTTCCTTGCGCAGCACGGCCGTGTGGCCCATCTCCTCGACCACCAGCACGGCGGTATCCTGCTCGATCATTTGATTGATGGTCGCCATCACGCCCATGTTCATCATGACCTTGATGACTTCGGTCGCTTTCACCGCCATCTTTTGCGCAAGCTCGCCCACGGTCATCGCCTCGCCGATCGCCACCTCGCGGACCACCCGCGCCGTCGGCATTTCGAAACCGTGCTTGGTATCCGTGTCGCCGCCGACCGAACGGCGCCGCCCGTCGCGGGACTTCTTCTTCTTGTGCCGGGCGCTCACGTCGCCGGCGATGTGCAGTTCCTGGCGGCCGTAGCGGGTCGCCTTGTCATCGACGACCGCGCGCGCCGCCTTGCCGGGCTTGGCGGCCGCGGTCTTGCGGTCGCGCTCGGCCACTTCGCGCGCCTGAATTTCCGCCACGCGGCGCGCCTCGTCCTCGGCGGTGCGCTTGCGCACCTCCTCATCGCTGCGCCGCCGGTTCTCCTCCTCGGCGCGTTCGCGGTCGAGCCGCTCTTTCTCGAGCCGGTCCGTCTCGGCGCGCTCGAGCGCGGCCTTGGCCTGCTCCTCGGTCTCGCGCAGCTTGTCGATCTCTTCCTGCTGATGTCGCGCCTGGTCCTCCAAGACCTCGCGCTTGACGTACGTGCGTTTGCTGCGCACTTCGACATTGACGGTGCGCGCGCGGCCCTGCGGACTCGCGAGTTTCAGTTCCGACTGGGACTTGCGCCGCAAGGTGATCTTGCGCGGCGCCGCATCCGTCCGCACGTCGTCCCGGCCATGGCTGCGCCGCAAGTGCGTCAGCAGTTCGTGCTTGGCATCCTCGCTGATCATGTCCTCGGCGCTGTCGACCTTGATTCCGGCCTGATCGAGCTGCTGCAGCAGCCGGTCGACCGGCACTTTCAGCACTTCGGCGAATTGGGCGACGGTTACATCTGCCATTATTGCTCCTAAGCCTTTGCTTCTTCCGCAAACCAGTGCTTGCGCGCGTCCATGATCAATTCGGCAGCCTTCTTCTCATCGACACTGCCCATCTCGACCAGCTCATCGACCGCCAGGTCCGCCAGATCATCCCGCGTACGGACTCCCTTGCGTGCCAGCGCCTTGGAGAGCGCTTCGCCCGCGATCTCGATGAGATCCGGGGCGGCTTCGGCGCCGGCCATGGATTCCTCGCTCGCGATCGCCTGGGTCAACAGCACGTCGCGCGCGCGGGTGCGCAGTTCCTTGACGATTTCCTCGTCGAACTCCTCGATGCCGTTCAATTCGCTGGCCGGCACGTAGGCGATCTCTTCGATGGTCGAAAATCCCTCCTGCACCAGGATGCTCGCGACGTCCGCATCGACATCGAGCTGTTTCATGAAGGTCTCGCGCAGCGCGAGGGACTCGGTTTCGCTCTTCGCCTCCGCCTGGGATTCGCTCATGACATTGAGTTCCCACCCCGTCAGTTCGCTCGCCAGGCGGATGTTCTGGCCGCCGCGGCCGATGGCCTGCGAGAGCTTGTCCTCGGACACCGCGATGTCCATCGAGTGCGAGTCCTCATCCACGACGATCGAGGTGACCTCGGCCGGCGCCATGGCATTGATGACGAATTGCGCATTGTTGTCGTCGAACGGAATGATGTCGACGCGCTCGCCGGCGATTTCGTTCGACACCGCCTGCACGCGCGAACCGCGCATGCCCACGCACGCGCCCACCGGATCGACGCGCGGGTCGTTGCTGCGCACCGCGATCTTCGCGCGCACGCCGGCATCGCGGGCGGCCGCGAGGATGTTGATCAGGCCCTGGCCCACCTCCGGGACCTCGAGCTTGAACAGCTCGATCAGGAACTCAGGCGCAGTGCGCGAGAGGAACAGCTGAGGGCCGCGCGGTTCGGTGCGCACCTCTTTCAGGTAGGCCTTGATGCGGTCCTGGGATCGCACGGGTTCGCGCGGAATCATCTCCTCGCGCGCGATGAAGCCCTCGGCATTCGCGCCGAGATCGACGTACACGCCGTTGCGGTCGACCCGCTTGACGATGCCGCTCACCAGGGTGCCCGAGCGGTCCTTGTAGGCGTCGACGACCTGCGCGCGCTCCGCCTCGCGCACCTTCTGCACGATGACCTGCTTGGCGGTTTGCGCGAGGATGCGGCCGAACGGCACGGATTCCATCGGCTCCTCGACATAGCCGCCCGGCTCGACGTCTTTGTCGATATCGCGCGCATCGTCGAGGCGCAGTTCGCGCTCCGGCACTTCCAGCTCGGTGGACTCATCGGCGAACACCTTCCAACGCCGGAACGTGTCGTAGGCTCCGGTCTTCCGGTTGATCGCCACGCGCACGTCCAATTCCTCGCCGTGCTTCTTGCGGGTCGCGGACGCGAGCGCGGCTTCGAGCGCGTCGAAAATTATTTCCTTGTCGACGCCCTTCTCGTTGGAGACCGCGTCCACCGCCATCAAAATTTCTTTGTTCATGGTCCCTGCACTCCTCGTCGCTTAAGGCCGCAACCGCGCCTTCTGAATCCGTTCGAGCGGCAGGCTGTGCGCCTTGCCGTCGACTTCCACCACAATCGAGTCGATCCCGACCGACTTCAAGACTCCGGCATACCGCCGCCTGCCCTCGATGGGCAGCTTCAGCTCGGCAAATATCCGTTCGCCCAAGAACCGCTCGAAGTGCGCATGCGTGCGCAGGATCCGATCGAATCCCGGGGAGGAGACTTCCAGCGTGTAATGCCCCTTGATCGGATCTTCGGTCTCGAGCACCTGGCTCACCGCATGACTCACGTTCGCGCAATCGTCGACCGTGATGCCGGGGCCACCATCCGTCGCGCGGGCGTCGATGAATATTCTCAGGACTCCACCGCGCCCCGCCTGCGCAAACTCGATATCGACCAGCTCAAATCCGAGCGCCTCGATGGGCGGCTCTAACAAGCGCATCAAGGCGTCACGCATTTTTCTTAAAACCCCAAAAACAAAAAGGGGACCATCGGCCCCCTCATCCAGCGCAAACAACCGGCTCGAACCTACGACGGCCGCCGCCGAGGGCCGCGATTATAGGCAAAGCCGGCTGAGGCGTAAACCCTGATCGCGCAAAACCCGGCACGTGCCTTGCCCCGCAAACGACTGGGGCCGCATCGCTGCGGCCCCAGTTCTCGCACGAAACTCGAACGCTGTTACCAGCGCTTGGGACCGCGCGAGCCGCCGCCGCCACCACCGCCGCCACCGCCACCGGTGCGCTCCTGAGCCTCATTCACCTTCAGCGCTCGCCCGTCGACATCGTGGCCATTCAAGGCCTGCATGGCTCGCGCAGCGTCTGCGCTTGCCATTTCGACGAAGCCGAAACCTCGGGGCCGACCGGTGTCGCGATCGTTGATCAGCGCCACCGACTGAACGGCGCCATGCTTTTCGAACAGTGCGCGCACCGCGGACTCGTCCATTGAGAACGGGAGATTGCCTACATACATTTTCGTCATGTGAAGAATACCTACTACAAAAGAAGCTATCGGCCGGTCACGCCGTGCCCATTTTGAAACGGAATGCCAGCCACCTGGATCGAAGAAACCTGCTTTGTGGGTTGTGGTCAAGGTGACGCCGGAGCGGCGCGGTGACCAGAAACGGACCAAGTAGAAATTCACGAGCCGGCGCGGATACTACAGCAATTTGCTGATAATTACGAATAATTTGCGAATCCTGTTGCACTGCGGGCCCAATCCTGCTTCACTGAGGGCACGCCCGTTTCGCACTGCAACCGCTATGTACGGTACCGCACATAAGTAAACTCAGGCGAACTGCTACGATGCCGGGAATCGCATATTCCTGAATCGCATACTGGGGAGTTATGCATGCGACTGGCGTTTCTCGCGCCCAAGTACTGGCCGACCTGGGTGGGATTGAGCGTTTTGCGTACCCTCGAACTGTTGCCCTTCTCGCTGCAGCGCCACGTGGGCGCCGGCATCGGCGCCCTCATCCGGCACCTGCCCTTGGCCTATGTGCGGATCGCCCGCCGCAACATCGAACTGTGCATGCCGGGCCTCTCGCCCGCGGAACAGGCCGCCTTGGTGACCCGCCACTGCCAAAGCCTCGGGATGGCGCTATGCGAGACCGCCAATACCTGGTGGAGCAGCGACCGCCGGGTCCACCGGCTCGCCGAGGTGGTGGGCGTCGAACACCTGCACGCGGCGCTCGCCAAAGGACGCGGCGCCATCATGATCGGCGGCCACTTTACCACCATCGAAATCGCGACCCGCATCCTGGGCACGGTGGTTCCGCTCAACGTGGTGTATCGCCCGACCAAAAACCAGCTGCTGTCGGAGACCATGGTCAAGGGCGTCGCCCGGCACGGCAAACCGATTGCGTACGATGACATTCGCAGCATGATCCGCGCGCTCAAGAACAATGAAGCGGTGTGGTATGCGCCGGACCAAAGCTACCGCAACAAGGGCGCCGCGATGGTGAATTTCTTCGGGATCCCGGCGGCGACCACGACCGCGACATCGCGCCTGGCGCGCATTTCCGGTGCCGCCGTGTTGACTTATTTTCCCGAACGCCTGCCGGGCAATGCCGGATACCGGGTGGTCATCGGACCTGCATTCGAGGATTTCCCCGGCGCCGATCCCATCAAGGACGTCGAACGGTTCAATGGCCTGCTCGAGGCGCAAATCCGCCGCGTCCCGGATCAATATCTGTGGCTGCACCGGCGCTTCAAGGGACTGTGCGCCGATTACCCCGACTATTACGGACGCGACTCGCGCAATCGCGCACCGGTGCAGCCGGGCTGAACGTCACGGACCCGCGCTGAAGGTCACGGACCCGCGGACTCGTCGGCCCGCTTCAGCAAGCCGGCCCGCAACTGCGATGCCTCCATGCGCAGCGGCCGGGCCCTGAGTTCGCCGATCTCGGCTGCCGTGAACGGCTGAAAATTCGCCGGCACATGTTCCTTGTCGAACCGCCACAGCATCCAATTCATGACTTCGGACAAATCCTCATTCGACAGCGGCGAGGTCGCGACGCCGGGCACCCGCCCGAGATATTCACGCCCTCCCGGCACCGACAAAAATCGAGCCACCGTGCCGGCAAGCCCCGGCGCGCTGCCCGCCGAGCCCGAGCCGTCCGGACGGTGGCACCCCTGACAGTTGAGCGTCCAGTGCTGCCAGGCCCGCTGCGCATTCAGGACGCCCGGCGGCGCAGCGTCGGCCGCGGGTCCGGCGTCCGCCGCCGGCGCCCCCAGGCCCCCCGGCCCCGCCAGGCAGACCGGCCCCGCCAGGCAAACCAGCGCCGCCAGCCACGCGGCGCCCCTCGAGGCCGCCCGCGACGCGACTCGCTCTTTATATCTATTTCTGGTCAATGGCGGCGCCCAGAATGAGCGCGGTGGAACAGGTGTACGACTGACTCTTGGTCCCGAAACACCAGGTGATGTCGTTGTTGGCCTGCGGACGCACCAACGGCCGATCGCCCTGGTTGTTGTGGCAGGCGCAGCGGCCCCACACCACGCCGCCGCAGCAATCGTTGTAGGAGATGATGTAGTTGCGTTCATCGGCCGGATTGCGGCACGTGCCGATCCAGGTGACCGGCGACATTTCGGTGCCCGGCGGACACGAGTTGACGCTGCCGCCGTAGCAACTGCACAGCGAACCGTCGATGGCGCAGTAGCGCCAGTAATCGCACTTGGTCGGGTCACCGGGATCCTGGGGGTTGCCGCGATCTTGGGGCGGCGCCTGACCGGAATTCGGATCGGCGGCAGAACTCGGTTCGGCCTCTCCCGCCCGCGCCATCGGCAATAACGGCAGGGTGGCCGCACCGGCGAGAAATCCGCCGAGCAGCGTGAACACGCTGCGCCGCGAAGTGCGGCTCGCAAAACCGCGCAGCACTTTTTCCGCCAATTGATCGACCCATTGATCGAATTGAGCCACTCTCATTCTCCCGAAGATAAACGCTTGAGATCGCGCTGGGTGAGGAATTGTTGAATGCTGCTGACGCCGCTTTCCTTGGCGAGGAACAGACTTTCCAGATGCTCGCGCGTATTGACCAGACCGCTCGACGACAACTTGCCGGCTTCATCGATCAATACCGCATAGGGAAGCTTGGCGACCGCGTAGCTGCGCCCCAACTGCTCCGACACGATGTAGGGGAATTTGCTCAACGACTTCTCGCGCACGAAGGCCATGTGCCGCTCGGGAGCGCCGTCGCTCGCCAACACGATCTCCAGCCACTCGCGCTCGGCGGCGTGCGCAGAGCGCAGCGCCGGCAGCAATGCCTCGCAGACCGTGCAATCGGGCGACAAAAACAACAGCAATTGACTGCGCCCGTCGCGAACCCCGCCGATCTTGACGCTGGGCCCTTGCAAGCTCGGCAGATTGAGCTCGGGCGTGAGTTCCCCCACTTTCAGCGGCTGGCGCAACGACAACGCTCCCGCCGGCGCGATGCGCTGGTGCAAAACACCGACCTGCCGCGCGAGGGCCACGCACACGAGGGCAAGAACGAGCAGCGCAACCCACATGAGCATCTGCGAAGCGATCAGGAAACTCATTGCACTACTCCGGCGCGAGGCGGTTGCAGCGCCATGGCTTGATCGAGAGCGACGTAGAGCGCGAGCAGCGCAACGGCCGCGAGGATTTGCGCGGTGGAGATCAGCTCCGCGCCGTAGCGCGCGCACACCCCCGCGACGAGCGCGGCCAACGCCGCCAACGCGGCATTGCGGACCGCTTGATAGGTGCCGAGCGGACCATGCGCCGCGCCGAAGCTGCAGCCACAGTCGACCTCGCGCCGGTCCGCCGCGATCGCCCGCAGCATGAGCAGCCAATAGCCGCCCCAGAGGAGGACCGCGAGCGCGGCGCCCGCCGCGCGCGACTGCGGGATCCACAGCAAGAGGCTCGCGGCGCATTCGGTCCCCGCCAATGCCGCCACCGCGAACGGGGCGAGACGGCGCGGCACTCCCGCGAACTCGTGCGCCGCAGTCCGCAGGCGATGCCGGCCGATCAATTTATGAACACCGGCCGCCGCCAGCAACAAGGCCTGAAACGACGCCAGTTGCGTCGCGAGCGCCCGGCAGACCTCGGGTATCGGCGTGATCAACGCACGGGCTCGATGCCGATCCCCGAGGAGGCGCCGGGCAGATCCAAGCTGCGCACCAGAGCGCCGTTCGGTTCATAGACGTCGAGCCGCGCCCCGGACTGAACCATGACCAACGATTCCGGGCCGTGGCTCACGGCAATCGAGGCGCCCGGCCGCACCAGCCGCAGACGCTTGACGCGCTGCTTGCTGGCCACGTTGTAGACCCACACTTCCGTCGCCGGATCCTTGTGCGTGCCTTCATGGGCGTCCGGCTGCATCAACACATACAACAGTTTCTGGTCATCGCCGGCAGCCTCCTGCCAACCGCTCGGGCGCCAGTGGCCCGCTTCATCGGCCGCCGTCACCAACGGCCAATCCGGCAGGATCTTGACGTCGTCGGTGCGCATGTCGATCGGTTGCACGCGGCCATGCAGGCTCGGAAAATAGCGCACGCCGCCGACCAGCGCCGAGCCCGTGAACAACGGATCGGTGTCGAGCGGATTGAAGGCCTTGGACTCGGTGCGCGCGGTCACCGCGCCGTTGGCATCGAGCCGCACGGTCAACAGGGTTCCGCTCGAGCACAGCGTCGAAAATCCCCGCGCGCCCGACGGATAGACGAGCGAGCAGCCCGGAATTTCCACATCACCCAGCACCTGCCGCTTGACGAGATCGACCACGGTCACCGACGAGGCGGGGGTGAAGTCGAATATCAGCGCCATGCGCTGATCGTCGGTGAACGCCATCATGCCCTCCATGGCGACGATAAGCGCGCGCTTGGCGCCGGGCAACACGATCTCGTCGACCGGATTCAGCGTCTGTGTGTCATAGACTGTGATGAAATCCGTTCGGGTGCCGCGCGTACCGCGCGACCATACCGTATCCGCCACGTAGATTTCCGGGCGCTTGTCCGCCACCAGGATCGTACCGGAGTCGTGGGCCTGCACCTGACCTTTCACGTCGCGGCTGTCGCTGCCGACATTGCGCAGTTCGATTCGATCGTTCGGGTAATTGATGAACGCCCAGGCCGTCGGATACTTGGCGGGCAGGGTTTCCACCTTGAGCATCGGGTCGGCCGGCAACGGTGTCGGGAAATCGGCCGTCGCCGCATGCGCCGTGCCGTGGGCTGCCGCGTAAACCGCCGCCGCCCAGGCGACGCCCATCGCGATGGGCGCCCACCGCCAAACGCTGGGTCTCATAACACGCTTGCTCTCATGATATCCCTTCCCGCATTGTTACCCGCTTCCGGGTATTTCGCTTTGATGAGCGGGTATATTGCATCGATGAACGCCGCGCAACAAGACCAGATGGCCGACGAGAAGCTGTCGGTGCGCAGTGCGACCGGCGTCGATTTGAGCTTGAGCATTGCGGGGCCGGGAAATCGCAGCTACGCATTCGTGATCGACTGGCACATCCGGCTGCTGCTCGCCTGCGCGTGGCTGCTGCTGGCGAGCTTCGTGTTGAAGCTGAGTCTCAGTGCGCGCTCGCAGGACGCGCTGCTGAGTCTGTTGCCGGCGTTCGTCATTTATTTTCTCTACCACCCGATACTGGAGGTGGCGATGCGCGGGCGCACTCCGGGCAAACGGATGGCGGGGTTGGTGCTGGTCGGCCGCGACGGCGGCACGCCGAGTACGTCGGCGCTGCTGATCCGCAATATTTTCCGTCTGATCGACAGTCTGCCGGCGCTGTACGTGGTCGGCCTCGTCAGCTGCTTCCTCACCGCGAATCGGGTGCGCATCGGGGATATGGCCGCGGGCACCTTGCTGGTCGTCGACGATGCGGCCGCCGGTGAGTCCTTGGGCCGCCTGGAAACCCTCGCCTCAGCCTCCTCCTTGCCGCTCGGCGCTTTGGAATTGGTGGATCAACTGCTCGAGCGCTGGCCCGCATTGGAATCCCAGAATCGGATGCAGATTGCGCGCTCGCTGCTCGCGCGCCTGCAGCCCGCGGCCGACCCCGCCCGGTTGTCGAGTCTCGGCGATGCGGAACTCAACGCCCGCCTGGCCGCGCTGCTCGAGTCAACGCATGAGTCCACGCATGAGCAATAACGCCGACATGCGCGCGTGGATCATCGCGCGCGCCGGCGCGTGGCGCGGCTTGGTGACGAGCATCGCGGACCTGCGCCGGCGCCGGAGCGCGACGCTGGACGAAGCGTTGGATACGGTGGAAGCTTACCGCGGACTCGCGCGCGACCTCGCGACTTCGCGCCGGCTGGCGCCGGACAGCCGCACGACGGCGGGCCTCGAATCCCTGTATGCCCAGCTGCATGCGTTGATCGGCCGCAAACCTCGCGGCGGAACGGCCGCACTCAAGGACCTGCTGCGCGTCGACATTCCCCGCGCCGCCGGGGAGCTGCGATCCCGGATCGCCGGGGTCGCCTGCTTGATGGCGATCAGTGCGGCCGCGGGCTGGTGGCTGATCGACACTTTCCCGACGCTGATCAGCCTGTTCGCGAGCGAGACGATGATCGAGCAAGTCGAGCGAGGACATCTGTGGACCGAGGGTCTCATCAATATCACGCCGTCCTCCATTTTGTCGTTGAGCATCCTGGCGAACAACATCGTGGTGAGCGTATTGGCTTTTTGCGCCGGGATATTCCTCGCGCTAGGCACGTTTTATCTGGTTGCCTTGAATGGCTTCATGCTCGGCGGCACCTTCGCTTTCGTGCATCAACACGGCCTCGCGACTGCCCTGTTCACCTTCATCATTGCCCATGGGCCGGTGGAGCTCTCGGTCATCTGTGTGGCCGGCGCCACCGGCGTCGCGCTCGGCGAATCCATCATTCATCCGCGGACCGGCACGCGCCGCGATTCCTTTCAGGCCTGCGCCCATCGTGTCGCCCCCGTGCTGCTGCTGTGCGCGGCCCTCTTGGTCGGCTGCGGCTTCATCGAGGGATTCGTGTCGCCCGATCCACGCTTTCCCCTGGCGAGCCGCGTCACCATCGGCGTGTGCTACTGGTTCGTGATGTGGGCAGTGATGAGCGGACGGCTGTTCGGAACACACTGGACTACGACGACTACGACGACGACTACGAGGACTGCTACGCCCGGCGCCGGCGCCTGATATTTTCGTAGGCGGCAAACACGGCGTGTTCGAGCCGCTCCGGTTTCGCCACCAGCGCGGGCGCACCCAGCGCAGTCAAGGCGCGCACCTTGCGCTCGAGTCCGATGCAGTACTCCTGCGCCGCCAGCGAGTGATAGGGGTCGAGCCACTGCCGGGCGGGCCCGACCGACATCGACTCCGCGGCGGCGCTCGACAATCCCGCGACGAACGGCAGGTGCTTGGGGAGCAGCAGGCGAACGGCCTGCGCCAACTGACCGGCCACGGTCGTATCGTCGACGTCGGTGAGGATGATCACGAGACTCCGGTGGCGCACCAGTGAGCGCACCCGGGTCGCCGCGTACAACGGGTTCGATTCGCTGCGTTCGACCGAAGTGGCGGCCAGCACCGCGCGCACGCGGGCCACCGCCGCCGCGCCCCGCGCCGGCGCGAGTGCCGCCAACGGACGGTCCGCATACACCACCAATCCCACGAGGTCCTCCTGCGCGGCGGCGTGCTGCGCCAGCCGGGCCGCGACGTTCACATAGTGTCCAAAGCGGTCGAGCGCCCCGGCGCGCAATGCGCTCGATCGGCCGGCGTCGACCAGGATGACGATTTGCAGCCGATGATCTTGTGCGAATTCGCGGCTGATCAATCGCCCGGCGCGCGCCGTGGCCTTCCAATCGATGACCCGCGGGGGATCGCCGCTGCGGTATTCGCGCAAGCGCAGGACTTCGGCACCCGCCCCGATTTTGACGGCGGCCTTGGCGCCGGCCGCGGCCAAGCCTTGCGTCTCGGCCGCGCCGCGCAGCAGATCCGGCAACACTCGCACCGCCTCCCCGCCGGGGAGTTGCTTCGGCCACCAGGCGAGCCGCAGCGGACCCGCGATCCGGGTTCGCAGCGGCGGCCAGGCGTACACGCCGAGCCGGCTCGGGTTCACGCGCCGCAGCGTGCCGGCCGTCGCACCCCGCGCGATGCGCAGCGACGCAACGCCATCCTCGAGCTCGAACGAATCCGGAGCCGACGGCGCGAGTTCGATCTGCACCTCGCGCGGCAGATCGTGCGCGCAGAGGAAGCGAACGCTGCCGTCGCGGCCCAGGTACAACCGGTCCGGCGGCTCGACCGCGACGGAGAGCCGGCTCTTGCCCACGATCCAGGATTCATACGCGAGACCGAGCAGCAACAACGCGGCCGGCAGCCGCCACAGCCCGGCAACCCCCACGTCACGATTCCACTCCCCGAGGATGGCGATCACCGCCGTCGCGACGATCAGCAGCAGCGCATTCTGCCGTAAGCTCAACGCGGCACCGGCACTTGTTCGAGCAGGCGCTGCACCAGCATCGGCGCCGTCACGCCCTCGAGCAGCGCCTCGGGCGCCAGCACCACGCGATGCGAAATCACCATCGGCAACACCTCCTTGACGTCATCCGGGGCGACGAACTCCGCGCCGCGCAGCGCCGCGCAGATGCGCGCGGCGCGCACCACCGCGAGCACCCCGCGGGTCGAGAGGCCCAGGCTCAAGTGCGCGTGCTGACGTGACGCCTGCGCAAGATCGAGAATGTAGCCGTTGAGTTCGGGCGACAGATACACGGCATCGACGCACTCCCGGGCCGCGGCGAGCCCCGCCTGCGACACCACCGGAGCGGCCGGCGGCGACGGCGGCACCTGGAGCGCCGCATAGTGCTCGAGGATTGCCAGCTCGTCCGCGCGGCCGGGATAGCTCATGTCGATGCGCAGCATGAACCGGTCCAACTGCGATTCCGGCAGCGGGTAGGTGCCCTCGAAATCCCCCGGGTTCTGGGTGGCGATCACCAAGAATTGCGGCGGCAGAACATAGGTCTTGCGCTCCACCGACACCTGCCGTTCCTCCATCGCCTCGAGCAGCGCCGATTGGGTCTTGGGGCCGGCGCGGTTGACTTCATCGACCAGCAAGATATCCGCGAACAGAGGACCCGGACGGAACTCGAAATCACGCTTCGCCGCATCGAACACATGCACCCCGATGATGTCGGACGGCATCAGATCGGGCGTGCCTTGGACTCGATTGAAGGTTCCGCCGAGGGCGGCGGCGAGCGTCTTGCTCAACAAGGTCTTGCCGAGGCCGGGTGGGCCTTGGAGCAGGACATGGCCGCGCGCCACCACGGCGATGGTCAAGGCGCGAATGACCGGTCGCAAACCGATGACCTGCGGTGCGAGCGCCTCTTGAATGCGTTGAGCCAGTTCTTCCAACGCAGTAGTCATGCGAGAGTTCCTTGCATCTGAGAGAGAATGTTTTGCAACCGGATCAAATCGACGCGCCGGCCGGCTTCGATCCGTTCGTGCAGCGTGCGCAGTTCGGCGAGATCGTCCCCACGTATGCCCGCCTGTGCGGACAGCCACTCCCACAGCGGAGCGCCATCCTCGCGCAAATGCAGGCGGCGACGCAGCGAGTTGAAGAAATTCGCGCACAGCCGCGCCGCCGTCTCCCGGGGCGTCACCGCGGAGGCAAAGAACTCCCCGCTCATCGCAATGAACGAGGTGACGTCGGCCGGATTCCATTCGCGCGGCCGGGACGCGAGGCGTTGTACGCCGAGCACGAATACGAACCACAGGAGCACGATCCACGCCAGGGTTCGATGCAGGTGCGGATCCGCGAAGAACGCCCGCGCATCATAGTAACTGACCAGGCCCTGGTGAGCGTCGTCGAAAATGACCGCGCCGCCGGAACCGCGCGACCAGGCGATCATATTGGACAGCAAGCGCGCGTTGTCGTCCGCGCCGATCAGCTTGTTGCTGAAGATGCTGGCGACCGCCAACGTGATGATCTGCCCCTTGCCCTGGCGGCGCAGCCAGATCGCGGCATCGCCGCTGCCCGCAATCTGACCGATCTGCAGCACCCCGGCGCGGTCCATGGGGGTTGCGCGCCAGCGCGACGCCGGCAGTTCGGAAACGACCTTCACCGCGTGGACACCTTCGAACAGCGCGTGCGCGCCGCGCGGTTCAATCGTGCTCTCTCGCGCTTCGAGCATTCCCCGCAGCGCCGAACCGATCGGTTGGCGCGGCGCCGGGGGTTCGGCGGGCGTCGGCGGCGGCGTTGTAGTTGTCGTCGGCGTCGGCGTTGTCGTCGGCGTCGGCGTTGTCGTCGGCGTCGACGTTGGCCCCGCCGGCACATCGTCGATGACGTCGAATTTCAGCCGCGTCAGCCGAGAGGCGGTTTCCTCCAGCGGCGCGGCGTAGATCGTCCACAGCGGAGTGTCATCGAACGCCGCCAGCACCAGCAGCGTATTGCCGCGCTCCACCCATTGGTCGAGTTGCGTCGCTTCCGCACCACGCGCCGGTAGCTTCTGCGGCAGCGTGGTGATCAGGACATTGCCCGAAGGCTTCCACGCGGCGTTGTTCGAGTTCAACCGCTCGTAGTGCTCGCGCAAGGAGACCACGGGTATGCCTTCCGCCTCGAACCAACGCCATGCTGCCTGATATCCGTTCGCACCGGATTCGGTGCTCGTCGGCAGCGGCGCAGCCGCATCGCCGGCCGCAGGCTTCGGCAGGAATAAAACATAAAAGAGCGCGAGCGCCGCCAGCGCCAACCCGAGCGTGACGAGCCTCTCCTTCAACGCCCGCTCGATGAGGGCGGCGCCGACAATTGCGCCAGGAGGCTGCGGCCTTCCTCGATCACGGCGTTCAAAACCTCCGGCGATTCGCGGGAGGGGCCGTGGTGCGAACCGTACAGCAGCGATTCGGCGGTGCGCGCCACGCGCGCGAAGGCCGCCCGCTGCGCGTCGCTGTCGAAGACGCTGCGGGCCACGAGTTCGCGATGCGTCAGACTGCGTTCCGAGTCCAGACGCCGCGTTTGCATCAAACGATCCACGAGCCGACGCAGCAGCGCGGCCAACTTGTCGGCCAGGTTGTCGGCCACGCTATCGACCGGGGCCATCGGCTGCGCACCCTGCGCCGCCGGGTCGGCGCCGGTGGGATCGTCCGCTCCCCGCCGCGCGCGCCCGGCGACCTTGAATTCATTCACGATGACCGCGATCGCCGCCAGCAGCACCAGGGTGACCAACGAATAGGAAATCACCTTGGTGAGTGTCAGGGACTCACCCAAGTGTTCGAACCAGCGGTCGAGCCAGCTGAGCGAATCGGCGTGCCGACCCAACCAGCTCCTGAGCCACGCTTTGAAAGCGTCCCACCAAGACTTCGGGGTCGGTGTCTGCTCGCGCGCCATCGAGTCGAGAACTCCCGGCAACGCCGCCATGTCGGGCGCGTTCTTGGGCCGTGATCCACCGTAGCCATCGGCCAGATTCGCCAAGTCCTTGAGGGCGTCGCGATTCAGGCGCGCGCGCCAGCCGTCGTACAACATCTGATCGAGCCCAAGGTCCGCGAGCGCCCCTTCGAGTTGCGGGCAGTCGGCGGCGATTGATTTGATGCCGACGCGCTCGGGCGGAAGCTTCGCCGCACAGTCGCGCAGGACATCGAGCGGCGCGGCAGCGAGGCCGACCCACGCGAGCGTTCCGGCCAATGTCGCCGCGATTCTTACGCGGACCCTCGTCACTGCGTAGTTAAGGCGTTCACCCGGCCGGCGAGGTCCGTGCCTTCTTTGCGCAGCTTCAAGTCGTAGTACATGACCAGCAGGACCGCGGGAACGAACGGCATCACCACGGCGCCGCCGACCACCGCGACCAGCTGCCCGATGACCGCCGCCACGGCAAAGTAGTTGTGCAGCAACGTGCCGACCAGGCCATCCGCGATGGCGATGACCACGTTGAATACCAGGATGATGATGATGGCGATCGTGTAGACCGTGGCGGTCCGCCACCAATGATCGCCGATCAGAGTCCAGCTCATCCCGAGCGACTTGAAGACGCCGGCGTCCTCGACCACGAGCGCAACGTTGGCGAGGAACGCCCTGCCCCAGGCGTATATTCCGAGCAGCAGCACCGCGGTCACCAGGAGGATGCGCACCGCGGTCGAGAGAATCGCATTCAGCATGCCGAACGCGACGCCGACGCAGACCCCGGCGAGCGTCGCCGCGGCGACCATGACGATGAACAACACGAGCGTGCGCGGCAGCAGCCGAAAGCCGAGCCCCAAGGAGCGGCCGAAGGTTTCGGTTCGCGGCGCCGCGAAGCCATCGATCTGCACCAGCAGCGCGTTATAAAAACCGATGGTGACGATCGTGGCGACGAGATAGGGCAGCCAGGTGCTCGGAGACTTCACCATCCCCAGCATCGCCTGCGTGTCGCCGGTGCGCGCGCCGGCGAATTGGAACTGGAGGATCAACAGCGGCGCAGCCAGGATCAGCCGGCCGCACAGCGCCAACGGCCAGGTCTTTGCGAATGAGACGCGATAGAGCCGGATCGCATCGTCCAAGACCCCGCCGATGCTGCGGGGCGCGGTGGGTTTGACGTACACGGGTTCCATCCTGAGTTATAGACTAGCATGTCCCTATGCCGATATCGTTGCGTAGAGCCACCCTCGCCGACGTCCCCGAGATCGAAGCGCTGATCGCGCGTTCCGCCCGGGGCTTGAGCGCACAGGACTATCGGCCCGCCCAGGTCGAGGGGGCGCTCACCGGGGCATTCGGCGTGGATACGCAGTTGTTGGCGGACCAGACATATTTTGTCGCCGAGGAGGGCCGGCAGATCGTCGGTTGCGGAGGCTGGAGCTACCGCTCGACGCTGTTCGGCGGCGACGCGCGTGCCGGCCGCGACGCCACCCGCCTCGATCCGAAGACCCAGGCAGCCAAGATACGCGCGTTCTTCGTCGAGCCGGCCATGGCGCGCCGGGGAATCGGTTCGATGCTGCTCGAGAAGTGCGAGCAAGAAGCGTGCGCGCAGGGCTTCGCCGCGGTGGAGCTCATGGCGACGTTGCCGGGCGTCAAGCTGTACGCCGCGCGCGGCTATCAGGGTTCAACCGTGGTGCATTTCGACGTGGGCCAAGGCGAGACCATCGAATTCATTCCCATGCGCAAGGCGCTGCTTGCGCCCTAGTCGCACCATAGGCGCTGCCAGCCGGCATGGCCCAGTTCGCGCAAGGTGCGGATATTCTTCCGGTAGATCTCGTCGGTGTCCGCCACCGCCTCGATGGCGCGGTCGATGCTCGATTCGCGCAATAGATGCAGCATCGGATACGGAGAACGATTGGTGTAATTCTCGATGTCCTCGGAGTTCGTGTCCGCGAAGCGATACTGCGGATGAAAACTGGCGACCTGGATCTCGCCCTCCAAATCCAGTTCGGCGACGGTGGCATCGCAGACGTCCAGAAAATCGTTGTACTCGATGAAGTCGGTCAACACCCACGGATGGATGAGCAGCGTGGTTTCGCGCTCGAGGGGATCGGCGGCATTCAGATCGCGCAACTCCGCACGAAGGTCGCCGAGCAGCGCGGACGCGGAGTGCTGTTCGCTCACGCAAAAGCGCACACGGCCGCTGACATACACCGCCTCGGCAAACGGACAAAGGTTGAGGCCAATGACGGATCTCTCCAGCCAGCGACGAGTCTGCGCGATGATGTCTGCGGTATCGATCGGCCGAGTGTAATCCCGCTGACTTCGAGTATGCTAATGCGATGCCACAATCAATTCCCGCGACCCTGATCCCCGGCGACGGAATCGGCCCTGAAATAGTCGAGGCCACGCTCGCGGCGCTCACTGCCCTCGGCGCCCCGTTCGAATGGGACACTCAGGTCGCCGGCCTCGAAGGCGTGAAGGCGGCCGGCGATCCGCTGCCCGCCGAGACCATCCAGAGCATCCGGCGCACGCGCCTCGCCCTCAAGGGTCCTTTGGAAACGCCGTCCGGCGGGGGCTATCGATCCTCGAACGTGCGCCTCCGGGAGGAGTTCAAGCTGTATGCCAACCTGCGCCCGGCGCGCACGCTGATCCCCGGCGGCCGATTCGACAACATCGACCTGGTCGTGGTGCGCGAAAATCTCGAGGGCCTGTACATCGGCCACGAACATTACATCCAGATCGACGCGGACCCGCACGCGGTCGCCATGGCCACCGGCGTCAACACCCGCCAGGGGAGCCGCCGATTGCTCGAGTTTGCGTTCGAGCACGCCATCGCGACCGGACGCAAGAAAGTGACCATCGTGCACAAGGCCAACATCATGAAGGCGCTCACCGGCATTTTTCTGGAAACCGGACAGGAGCTGTACGAGCGCAAGTACAAGGGCCGCTTCACCTTGGATACCGTCATCATCGACGCCTGCGCCATGAAACTGGTGCTCAATCCATGGCAGTTCGATGTGCTGGTGACCACCAACCTGTTCGGCGACATCCTGTCGGATCTCGTCGCCGGCTTGGTGGGGGGCTTGGGCGTCACGCCGGGCGCCAACATCGGCACCGACGCCGCGATATTCGAGGCGGTGCACGGCTCGGCGCCGGATATTGCCGGCAAGGGAGTGGCCAACCCCACCGCCCTGCTGCTCGCGGCGGCCATGATGCTCGAGCATTGTCATTTACCGCACAAGGCGTCGCGCCTGCGGACGGCCATCGATCAGACTCTCAATATCGACAAGGTGAGAACCGGCGACCTCGGCGGCAGCGCCGGCACCGCTGAGTTCACCCGCGCACTGGTCAACCGCATCTCGAATGCCTGATGCCGGCGATCATTTCCATCGAGAACGTCGCCAAGGTCTACGCCTCGGGCTTGGAAGCGCTGAAGCCGATCAACCTGCAGATCGAGAAGGGTGAGATTTTCGCCCTCTTGGGTCCGAACGGCGCCGGCAAGACCACGCTGATCAATATCATCTGCGGCATCGTCACCGCGAGCAGCGGACGGGTGATCGCGGACGGCCATGACATCGTCATCGACTATCGCGCCGCCCGCGCCAAGATCGGCCTGGTGCCGCAGGAACTGTCCACCGACTCCTTCGAGACCGTGTGGGCAACGGTGTCCTTCAGCCGCGGTCTGTTCGGCCGTGCGCCGAACCCGAAGTTCATCGAAGGCCTGCTGCGCGATCTGTCGCTCTTGGATAAACGCAGCAGCCGGATCATGACGCTGTCCGGCGGCATGAAGCGGCGCGTGATGATCGCGAAGGCTCTGTCCCACGAGCCGGAAATTTTGTTCCTGGACGAACCCACCGCCGGCGTCGACGTGGAGTTGCGGCGCGACATGTGGGCACTGGTGCGCGCGTTGCGCGACCGGGGAGTCACCATCATCTTGACCACCCATTACATCGAAGAAGCCGAAGAGATGGCCGACCGCGTCGGCGTGATCAACAAGGGCGCCCTGATCCTGGTCGAAGGTAAACAGGAACTGATGAAGAAGCTCGGCAAGAAACAGCTGACTCTGCATCTGCGCACGCCCATCGAGCGCGTGCCGGCCGAGCTCGCTTCCTTCGGCTTGGAGCTGAAGGCGGCCGGCCACGACCTGGTGTACACCGTCGACGGCGCGAACAGCATCGACATTTCCGCGCTGCTCAAACGCATGAGCGAATTGTCGATCGTGATCAAGGATCTGCAGACCCATCAGAGTTCGCTCGAGGAGATCTTCGTGGACCTGGTGAGCGAACGCGCATGAACACCCCGGCTCCCCGGATAGGCTTCAACCGGCACGGAGTCTGGGCGATTTACCAGTTCGAGATCGCGCGCGCCCTGCGCACGCTGGTGCAAAGCCTGGTCACCCCGGTGATCACCACCTCGCTGTATTTCGTGGTCTTCGGCGCGGCGATCGGTTCGCGCTTGAATGCGCCCGGCGGTGTGAGTTACGGGGCGTTCATCGTGCCCGGTCTGATCATGCTGGCGCTGTTCACCGAGAGCCTGTCGAACGCCTCGTTCGGCATTTTCTTTCCGAAGTTCACCGGCACGATCTACGAACTGCTGTCCGCGCCCGTGTCTTACGGGGAAATCGTTCTCGCCTACGTCGGCGCCGCCGCCTCGAAGTCGGTGGTGCTCGGGATGGTCATTCTGTTGACGGCATCTTTGTTCGTGCCGATCAAGATTCTGCATCCGGTGTGGATGGTCGCTTTCCTGTTGATGACGGCGGCGACTTTCAGTCTGTTCGGTTTCATCATCGGCATCTGGGCGAAGGGATTCGAACAACTGCAATTCATCCCCATGCTGATCGTCACCCCGCTCACGTTCCTGGGCGGCGCCTTCTATTCGATCGACATGCTGCCGCCGGCGTGGCGCGCGTTCAGTCTGTTCAATCCGATCGTGTATCTGATCAGCGGCTTTCGTTGGAGCTTTTATGGGACGGCGGATGTGAGCGTTGCGGTGAGCATGATCATGACGGCGGCGTTCTTCGTCGCGTGCTTGGGCGTCGTGGCGTGGGTGTTCAAGACGGGGTATCGGTTGAAGAACTGATTACGTGGACGGTTTCGCCACACTCTCTCTCGCTTTCTCGAGTTGCATCCAGTTCGGCGCGTACTTGAGTGCCTCATCGTATTTTGCGAGCGCGTCCTTCGTGTTGCCTTGCTTGACGAGCACATCGCCCCAGGCTTTCAGCGGATCCGCCCAGTGCGGACTCTTGT
>Ga0209611_10002845_pt1 | contig 30300 bp, 21 predicted proteins | sample S1TSphgellanicum_3_FD_187693 | JGI IMG/M metagenome (GOLD analysis project Ga0209611, IMG submission 187693) | Host-associated microbial communities from peat moss isolated from Minnesota, USA - S1T2_Fc - Sphagnum magellanicum MG (SPAdes) (version 2) | ecosystem: Host-associated > Plants > Peat...
ACCCACCCAACCCAAAAAGCAAAAGTTCCCACCATCAACAGTCTAAACGTACTTACTACTTACCAAAAGATAGGACGGGGGATGTTGTCATCCACGTCTGCGGATGTCGCCATAGATTCCATTAATAATACACCAGTCATTGCTGATGAGGTACAGATTAATTTTAAGAGAAAATTTCATTTGTTAGATATTCGATTTCATTTGTTATATATTTCATTTACTTTGTTACTATTATTCGTTGGATTTGCTCACTTACACTACTAGGTAATGATTTTTGTGCCCCCCACCCCCCTAAAAAAAGAAAAAAAGAAAGCAAAATCGTTTTAAAAACGCTGATTGATTTTTGTGCCAAAGAAAATGCACCAAAAACCCGGTCTGCGATGTCGCCATTGAGGGAATTTTTTGAAAAGAGAAAAAAAAAAAGTGTGCTGTGCTTGGTTGGTTCCTGCTCCGCTCTCGACGCTGCCGCTCTTCTTCTTCTCCGTAACGATCGAGGACTACGCGGGCGATGGCGCATTCGCGTTCTCTCGCAGCGACGCCATCTGTGCTCCTTTCGTATCCCTGCTTCTTCTTCTTCTTCTTCTTCTTCGTTGCCGTTGGTACGAGATCTCCAAACTCGATGCGTGTCACACTCCGGCATCTGTGTTTCTTTTCTCTCCTTTTTTTTCCCCAGGTGCGTTGTTGCTTTATTTTTCCCCATGAAAAGTAGTTTTGAGGAGGGAGAATGCTCTCTGCGAGCTGTGGTAGGAGTGAGAATTTGGTTTCTAGGAAGGAGGATTGTGTGTTTCTGTGAGCGTTTGAAAGGAGGGAGAATTTGTAGGTGGGAGAAGGGAGAGGAAAAGCTGGTAGGTTGATCAGACGCAGGGATTTTGGTTTTGTTAAACCCTTAGGGTTTCAAGGGGTTCTGTAACAGGAGGAAGGCCAGGGTTTGATGTTCTGTGGTTGAACTTGCATCTCTTCTGTGCTGGAAGCTCCTTGCTCCCATTTGCCTTACCGGTAAATAATTTGTGCTCAGGTGTCATTCCTCTCCTTCACTGCTGCTGTTTGTAGAGGTTGTGGAGAGTTCCTTACTATGAGTCTGCTGCAGAAGGATGATGCACCATTACATGCTGAGGCAGAGAGAGAGAAGATGGCTGATCTTGCTGTTGTTTTTTAAGCCATTTTTTTGTTTCAATCTAGTAGGTCATTCAATCAGAATTCATGCCACTGCTTCCTAGCAATGCAGATTGTCCTGATTTGCTTTCTACATTTATAAGGTGGTGAAAGTGGATCCTCCTGTTTTCGAGCCACTGGTGAAATCTCTTTGTGGCAGAGAAGCTGAGAACAGCAATGGGAAGTTCTGTATGTCCAGTGTATGGCAACAATGCTGGCATTGTTGTCTATATTGACCTTTGTTTTAGTGTCTACAGCTCATAACCCCATTTCAAGGAATTCAACAATGTCTGGTAGCTTCATGCAATCAGCTTGTTTTCTAACTCTAATAAACTGGTGGGATGGAGTGTAGGGCAAGCAGAGGACAGGATGGCAGATTGTGGACGATCAGATGATTTGTCATGTTACGATAAAGCAGGAGCATTACATCTCAAAGTGGCTGCAATTGCAGTAATACTGATATCCAGTTCCCTTGGTGTTACAATGCCGCTTCTTGGTCAGCACTTCAGGTTTCTAAAGACAGAAGGAAATGCCTTTTTCATTGCCAAAGCATTTGCAGCTGGGGTCATTCTAGCCACTGGATTTGTGCACATGTTACCTGATGCTGCCAGTGCTTTAACCAATAGCTGCCTGCCTGACAGTCCATGGTCCAAGTTCCCATTCTTTGGGTTTTTCGCTATGGTTGCAGCACTGGGGACCTTGGTTGTTGACTTTGGTGCAACTGAGTTCTATGAAAGGCTTCAATCTCATCGAAGTGAGGTCAAAGCTTTGGGGGATGTATCAGCAGATGCTGGTAAGTTGGAATCAATAATTGTCCTCCAAAATGTAGTCTTGATAGGGCAGTCCAGAGTTTGACCCAACTTCTACTCATCTTTCCATTTTTTTTTCATGCTCCAGGATTAGTCAAATCCACAGTGCATTTCATCGTGGAATTGTCTGCAGCTACCCCAGACTGGGCTCTCTCATGCCTCCAGTGAAACACAACAACTATGTGTCTGAGAACCACTGTCCAGGGCCCCTCCTCCTGCAATGCAAAGCTTTGCCTATTTGAACTGAAGTTAGCACTGGTGTGTTTTAATGTTGTATGAATTTTCATCAAGTGACTGTCACTTGAGCATCCCATGTTTCATGTGTGCTGCTATACATCCACTCCATTTTCCAAGGAGACAACTGGACAACAGCTGGATGTTAAAACTCTGAATGGATGATGATGACCTTGATTCATGTTAACAATGTGAACCTAAACCTTAGATTTTAGTTTTAGAGTTACAGAAAGCCAGGGTCTGCTTTCTGTTAAAAGTGTCCTTGGTTTCTGCTGTTGGCAGATCCTGACCAGGAGCAGTAGTTTGGGGATCTGCATGAAAACTTGTAGGTCATTTGTCCTTATTGATTTTTGTTAATTCCTCACAGATTCTCAGAATCTAGTTTCTCTCAGGTGTAGAGCGATGAACTTTTGTTACCAAGGCACTTGCTGTCTTGATAAGCTAAAGCTGATATTATTTGTTCTGTTTGGCTATTGCACCCAGCAACAGCAATATTCCCAGCTGAAATAGTTGTGGTGGAGAGCGAGAAAGTGGATGATTCAGAGAAACAGGAAAATAGAGGTGGACGGGTACATATAGTGGGCATGCGTGCCCATGCTGCTGCACATAGTCATAGCCATCCTGAAGGCCACCATGAGTGTGCAGATATCACACATGAACATGTGCATGGGCATGTTGGCCATACTCATGGGGTGGGTTCTATTTCAGATGAAGGGTTAGCACGGATCAGGCATGTGGTTATTGCACAGGTAAACCTTTTGTTTTTTGTTCTTTGGAGTTATTACAGTTCTTGTTGCTCTGCTTTGCAGACATGAAAGTGCTATTGTTGTCACTAGTTTTCTGTGCACATTGGTCCAAAGATACTTGCGCTCCAGGTTTCACTTGATTGCTGATCATTGTTTCTTCATTGCAAACAGGTATTGGAATTGGGAATTGTTGCACATTCAGTGATTATTGGAATAGCACTTGGAGTGTCAAATAGCCCTTGCACTATAAGACCACTTCTTGCTGCCCTTTCATTCCACCAATTTTTTGAGGGCTTTGCCCTGGGTGGCTGCATCTCTCAGGTTTGTCTAACACCCACCAATCTCTCAACATTCAGCTCTGTAGGCCAAGGATGCACAGGATACTCTAGAAACAGAACATTCTGGTTGAATTTGCAGTGAATGAGGATAAATCATTTTGTAACCTCACATTACACTTTTGGGTGTGGGGTTCCATCACCAGGCACGTTATAAAATGACGTCAGCTGCAATCATGGCATTTTTCTTTGCAGTCACAACTCCAGGAGGAATTGCGGTTGGAATAGGAATCTCTTCAAGCTACAACGACAACAGCCCCAGGGCGTTAATTGTGGAAGGAATTTTTGATTCCGTGTCAGCAGGAATACTTGTGTATATGGCATTAGTGGATTTGATTGCAGCTGATTTTCTTAGCAAGCGCATGCGCTGTAATTACCAGCTGCAACTCTTCTCTTACACAGCTCTCTTCCTTGGAGCTGGAGCCATGTCTGGTATTGCTCTCTGGGCTTGAATCAGCCTCTCCCAATTCATTGTAAAGATTTGTGTGATCTCACTAAACTGGGTTACATAAACCATGGTTTCCTATTATCCTTCCAGGTCATCTTGTTGAGTGTGTATCCAGGCACTCTAGGTTAGAATCCAACATTAGTGTTGAAACTTCAGCTGTTGTAAGATCTGTCTACAGCAACTGTAGTCCGGCTACCGGGAGGAAGAGAAACTGTTACAAGAGTTACTTTTCATTAAAAAAAAGATTTTGCATAATGTTTCTCTGAGGCAGTCAGTCAGTCAGGCAGAAATGAACATGATCAATGATGAATACATTTGTTGCACTGAATGGATTTTGTTTCTGACCTGATAACTAGTTTTCATGAAGAAAGAAATTAGTCCCTGCAGAGTCGAAATTGCTAAGACCAAATATATACAAGCTATGACCAGCAAACTGGAAACCTTTTTCTAGCAATATGCAGGATCTGCTCTGGGAAGGAAGTACTGAACAGCATGTATCTAAAGAGTAAACATCTGTGTTCTTGAGAATCTCAATATTGTTTACAGGAATGTGTTTTATATCTGGGAGGAAAGTCTCAAAATTTAAAGAGAATACATAAAATTAACATATCAACTCCCTTCTATAAGAATTTTATCCACAACTAGAAACAGGGAATTGAAAAATCACTGTTTTTAATATATCAAAGAAATAGCTGTTCTTGTTTGTAAAATGCAGGAAAACTCTCCTCAGTGGTAGCAGTGGTCCTCTGGTCATTCTCATTTGGTGAATTGGAAAGAGTCCTCAACTGTTCTGGCCATTGAACTCGTTACAAACTGCATAATTGTTGACATATATCAGCTGCTGGCAATCAATTCTTATTAATTTTCATTGTGGTATTGTGTCTCTTGCTCTGAAGCTTTATTGTATGATAAAGCACTATTGATAACAATACTGCAAGATTAGTTCAGGATACGGTCACGGCATAAGAAATTGAAGGCAATAAAATTAGGTCAGTATGGTTGTACAAAGCATAAGAGATAAAAGAAAAGGCAATAGGAGTATGAGAATTTTACTTGAACATATAGGCGGTTTGGATTAGCTTGTATGTAGATGTATCCAAATTGAGAAATACGCACCAAACTCCAGGTGTGAGGCTGGAACAACAAAGCCAGAGATTACAAACTTTCACATCATCTTTTGCTTGAATAACAGTGTTCTTGGTTACATCTCAATTGGAACCAATTGGTTGGTTACATCACAATTGGAACTTTTTCACATTGTGGGTTTTCACAGAACTCTCCAAAGAAGTAGCAAATCCAAGTCTGGAAGTGTCAGGGGACGACTTACTGCTGTTGAAAAAGAATCAAGAGTGAATCCTGCCATCCCAATAACTGCATGCACAGGTGCTTTGTAATCTGTGTTGTTGTATGTGTCTACACCATTTACATTTGATGGGAAGGCCAGGCATTTGCTTTTGTAGACAGCACATGTGCGCTCATAGTTGTGGACATGTCCCCACACTGCCAAATCAACCTGCCAACCAAAACACAACTCCAGAAGTGAGTATGAAAACAACCAACTTATGTGGGGAGGGGGAAAGTAAGGGAGCAGCACTACCTTTCCATTGAGAAGTAAAGGCTCAATTGCAGGAGGGAATGATGTGTCCACAGATCCACCTATTATGCCATTCACAATTGTGTCCTGATGAGATGAGTATGCGGGTCGATGCCTGCACACAGAAGAAAGATGAAATATATATTTTTTCTCTGCAGATAAATTTTGCTCGAAAGAAGAGTTGCTCACACATGCAAGCCATCTTCAAAACAAACATTTGGTACCAAATTTGCAAGAGCCAAATTGTAAGCCTAGAATTGTAAAGAGAACAGATGTAGCTAGGTAGACCTTATACATACCCAGCAAAGATTACCCAGGGAGTTGATGAGCGATCCACCACTGCAAGATCGTTCTGGATCCAGTTATACTGCAGGTACCAAAGATTACAAGTCAGATAATTTCACAGGATTTGTGGCCAACCTGAATTCATAAATTTGTTCATCAGGAATCTTAGTGTTGCAAAATTGTTGGATGCAGGTTTCATGATATTATCATGAGCACCAACCTGTTCACTGCCTTGAGTCCAATTATGCTCAGTGGACATGACTGTGAAATGCACAGGGCCTGATTCAATAGAATACCATGGTTTGTCCACTCCTGCTTGTGTGGGCATTGGAAAGTATGCCTCATATGCCACTCCGCACTCTCCCCCAGAATCAGGAGTTTCATAAACAGATCCTGAACATGGGAAATCTCTGCAACAATTTTTTGGAAAAAGAAATCACCCAATCATTGAAATCAGTCTTCAATACTTGGAGTGATCTTCAAGAGGTTTGAGAGCTTGATCAATGTTTGAAGACAAAAAGAGAAATCTGTTCGACACAGAGGAATCTATCTCTGTGAATCTATCCTCCAAATGTTATGGGGTGTAAACAGGATAAAAGGAGCCACACCTATCACTTAGGGTGACTGTTTGAAAAGCAATGAGTTTGCTTGCCAGGATGATGTTGCAAATTGGAATTGGTTACAAAAAAGGACTCATATGTGATCTTTCATAGAGGAAGGAAATACATGTCTCAACTCAATTTCTGTGAATACATTGTTCACGTTTGCTGAAGATAAGAAGACTTGGGTGCCAGAGATTGACACATATAGTGCACACCTTTCATGGTTACCAATTGCAGTCATGTAAGAGACTTGAGAAGCCACAGGGTTGATCATCTCCAGAAACGAATCCCACTCTACCATAAATCCTGTGGCATAACTGATATCACCCACATGAAACACCAAATCCACATCCTCAAGTGTAGAAATCCGTTCTGTCAATGCATCTATAACCCCGAGAGCTCCTGGCTGCAAGAAGCACAAGCCGGATGCAGATCAAGTCTTGTATCAGTATTGTAATTTCACAACCTTCAATCAAAACTTCCAATTATGTAAGCTACAAGCTGCATTGTGTTTTTTTCCCCTTTTTTCTTGGTCTTCATTGTTTTTTTGGCTCTCAGAGTTGAGCTCCTGTTTGCTATTGGGCAAGTGCATGGTTGGGTGCACCAAAGGGGTGGCAAGAAAAAACATCCACTAAAGTTCATTTCATAATGTATTTTTACATTGCATCAGAGCATGATGCAATGCATAGGGATACCACAATTACAAATCTTATGTTAGTTTTTCCTTTTGAAGAAACAATGTTTGCAAGCAATCTTTTGTCAGCCTTGATGTACCTGAACATAATGTTCATCTGAATGATCACGCTCTGCTTTGCCCATGTCTCCATACATCACCACGTTCAATGTCTTCGCTCCTGCAGCTGGTGGTGTTTTAAAGCTTCTGCTTGTTGTCCATCCTGCTACCGCACTAGTGCACACCATAGCCAATCCCAGTTCCATACCACATGATAGTTCTCAAGGTCAATGGAGATGTCAATCATCTGTTGCCGCAACACCAACAGCAGAGAAAGCTCTTGACCATCTTCTTCCATACCGTAACTAGCTCATCACATTAACAGTTATACCAACTACGACTCTTTGTTGAAACAAAAAGAGTGCTCATGTATGCCAGAGACTGAGAAGTTTGAGAGTCTAGGTTGGTGAAACTATCTAAACCCTAGACCCTAAACCCTAGAATCTAGAGTCCAGTTAAAGCAGCTTTGAATATGGTCTGCATAATTTTTCCATATATCATTCTTGATGAATTCTAACCTCCCATAGTAGTAGCTGTAGCTGGAGGATGGTGTCAGCTGTGTGATCAAGGCAGTGTGGATGTAGCCTGGATCATGCCATCCGAAACCAGATGCTGGATTGTCCAGTTGAGCTGCAATATTCAAACATTCAGGAAAATTAGCTGCAAGCTTCAGGAGCAGCAGCTGTTTCAGACATGGGTCTTTTGTTGTTCAGCTTCAGGAGGAGGATCAGTTTCATCAGACCTTTGTTGTTGAAGCTTTCTTCAAGAAAATGAAATCTCTGTATAGGTACTCATGGATCACAGGAGAGCTTACAACACATTTGACTTGGAGTGAACGTGGAGACGGTGGAGGTGGAGGTCCTGCCACCATCGTAGTATACTTCTTGTGGATCTCCATTGCCACTCACCCATGTCAATCTCATCTGCAGCAGATCAGCAACAAAAGAATCTCAAAGGTCCACAAAATCAAGAGCTTGTAGAATCCATGATTCTTCTTCAGAACATTCAGATACAAAGGAGTTCATGCTGATCAGCAGCTCTGCAACTATGTTAGATCTAATGCAGATCTAGAATCAGCAAAAAAAATATAGCTAGCAGAGGATGATCAGATCATAGACAAAATCACATGCGACAGGAGTACTTGCTGCTCCTGCTTGTAGCACATACCGAAGTTGCAGTAGAATCTGGGCTGGAGAGATGGGCATAGAGAGGAGAAGAAGGGTTGCTGAAGTTCAAGGCACTGGAGGTTTTCAACAGGCACGGAGCGTCAAATCCACCTGTGAAAAATGCAAACAGCATGGTTGTCCTGATGTTGATGATGCGGAAGGTGATAGAACCACTGCAAGTCTTCACCAAGCACTTGCCTAGAATCTCCTCCTGACACTCGCTGTTCACACATGACAAGTACTCTGGATCTGCACTCACATACCGATACTGCACAGCAGATTCACAAAACAAAACATGCATGCAGATCACCCACGCACCCACCCATGATGTCAATCTTCTCCTCATCTGCAGATCATCAGCTCTAGAAGTCTAGAACTACTAGTCATGCAGTGCAGGATCTGCTGCTGATCATCATCAGGTAACTCTGATCTTAATATTGTTGTCTAGCTGAGCTCTAGTCCATGGAAGCTGCAGTTGCACCTTGACAGGGTAGAGGCACGTGAGAGGTTGTGGGGATACATCTCCTGTCTCCAGATACAATGCCTCGTTCAAAGGACAGAAGTTTGTGCTGCTGCAGCACACACAATACATACACATGAACTTCAGAAAACCAGAATCTGCACAATCTTCTGCTGCAGCCTCATCCAGAGCTACCTGATGATGCAAAAGAGAATTGGGTATTGTCAGATGAGGAGGAGGGAGGAGAGAGAGAGAGACAGACTCAGGCGCTGTGGCGGGGGAGAAAACAGCAATCCAATCTGCTTCACTTGGATCCAGAATTCCAGACACTGTGACAGTCACGTTTTCCACATCCCGAAGAAGAAGAGTTGCGGCTGATGATGAAGCTGAAGATGCAGCAGTACTGATGGAGATAGACAAATAAGGATTAAAATCTATGCAGCTTTCAAGCTTCCGGCGCTTGTTGATGGAACTGAAGCGAGGGTCTTTGAGCAGATGTTGAGCCTGTTGTTCTCTCATTGCTCTTAAGCTTAGACTAGTACTAGTCGAGTTTGCAGCTGCAGCTTGAAACTGTTGAGACCGTTCGAAGTACGTTGTAAGAGGATCAGATTGCTCACTAGACCAGAAATGCTCGCCTCTTACTAACGTCGAGGAGCTTGAGATTATCAATATCGCTGCGAAACTCAGAATGAAGAATCTCAAGGAAAATAATCTCGTTTTCATTCGATCACCAACAGCAGAAGCTTGCTCTCTGCAATCGTTCGCCATGATGCTGCAAACTATGCTACTGATCCCTGCCGATCAGAATTGACGATTTTTCAAAAGCTCCTGGTTGTCAAACCAGGAATTTGTTTTTCGGACAATTGCAACAACAACAACACTCAGATCAGTATCCCCAGTCTTGTGCAAATCCCCAGAAACACGCGCAGGCGAACTCATGCTCATCTATCGATGTGTAACTACTTCTTCCAAAGTTAGCAAAGCTCAATAGAAGAACGTGGTTATACGGAAGAACATGGAATAATGGATCAACACATGAATATTAGATGCCAAATGAAATCTTTGAAAAAAGATTCTGACTTTGACGCTTTTGAATGCCGCATATCAAATGCAATCCTTGAGAAAAAACTTGCACCTTGACGCTTTTGAATACCACCTGTCAAATGCAGTCCTTAGAAAAAAAAGGACTTCACCTTTACACCCTTGGCTCATTCTATTGTGTACTTGCAATCAATATAAAACATGGAAACCAAAGAGAGAAGAGCCACTAGAGTTGTTCGTACCATCTATGATTTACACTAGTTAGGAGCTTCATGTTTTATTGCTAAAGTCTAGGTAATCAATTGCATAGAACGCTTTGTATAAACTGGAATTGAATGTGCAGTGAAGCTCATCAATTGAACAATCCACGTTTGTTGTTGTTGTTGCGTAAAGGTGCGGAACCCCCGTGAAAGAAATCTCGTGTTCAAGGCATCTTCTCTCGTACAATACAAGACACCTGCTGTGAAGATATGAAGTGCAAAGATTGGGTACACACTACAACATACACACTCACATTCACACCTCCTACTACTACCTTCTTCTTCCAGCAAGCTTCTAGAAAAACATCAAGGAAATCGTGACACCTCAGAGCAGCACCAAACAGCATCTTTCCTAGATACTTTTCAACTGATTAGTTGGGTGTTTTGAAGCTTAAGATCTTTGATCTGAAATTCTTCTGCAGCTTGAATTCATGAAGAGCTCTGAAATCATCTCCCCCTTGAGAGACACACACACATTGCACCAAAATTGACAAATCTTAACCCAGGAAAAAATTTCTCCTACTCCAGAGAATTATGTTTGTGAGCCCTGAAACAATGATTGATCGGAAAAACCATAATTAAACAAAGTTGGCCTTAATTTCCCAACTTCTGAATCCTCATCAAGCAACTTGGATCTTGCATCTGAAGTTACTAAATTTGCTATATTTTATAAATATTTTATAAAACACCTGAGATTAAAAAGGGTATTTTGGATATGCTATGTGAAATATTTTTAAAACCTATTAAAATTGAGAATATTTTAAATGTATTTAAAAGTACATTCAATTCTAAGCACCCTATTTTATTTTGCATGCAATTTGAAAAAAAGAAAGAAATAACTTCCCCTATTAGCTTGGATCAAATAATTTAACACAAACTTATTAATCTCTAATTTTCCAACTAAAGTTCTGAACCATCAACTTTCTGATTCGTAATCAAAACCAACTTGATGAAAGCACACAATTACAATCTCATTAATTCTGATTCCAACTTCCAACTTGCATAATTTCATAACAAAAGCAACTTGATTAAAAAAACCACAAAACCCATCTTGTTAATCCCGACTTCTAAACCTTAAACAAGTTTATGATTTCTAAATTCATCAATCAGCTTAGCATTTTAATCAAGAAACATTTTAATCTTCTTCCGAATTCTAAATTCATACATCATCAATTGAGCAACTTGATGATATTCAAGAATCACACTAATCTTCCTCCAAATTCGTATCAAAGCAAAATGATCAAGTATGAAGTAAAGCACTGCAAGGTTAAAGCACCTCCCTGCATGAAAGATCCTTTCATCAAATGAAGGGACCTTCCACATACAGAACACAAGGTGCTTCCAGCTGCAGAAGCATCTTCTGTGTAAAAAACTTAACGGCCTTAACGTTAGGGAAGGCCTGCTCTGTGGGCCATCTCAAATTTTCAAGCCTACACCTTCAGGCTATGACCCTCAAATTTAAGAAGGCCCTTGGGATCAGGCCTTCCCCTATACATAATTCTTGAGATTGCTGGGGAAGGATGACGCCCCTCGGCCTTCTAAAAATTTTGAGCCCACACCCTCAAGCTATGAGGCTCGAAGAGAAGGCCCTCAGGAACTGGCCTTCCTCCATACATAATTCCTGAGATCAGTGGGTGGCTGAGTACTGAAATGCATCAAAGCCAGCCAGACAGCCTGAGTCGAAACCCGCCAACAACAACAGGGGAAACAATACTACATGCAGAGCTGACATCTGTCACAAAATTTTGCAGCCCTACTTTTTTGGGTGTTCTGTTGATCATGATCAGGCATTGCAGGAGGTGGATATGCAATTATGTGAATTGGATATCCGCATCCTTGCACACAAAATAATCATTTCTGAGATTCTGAAACTATTGGCAATTCAATCTGATCACTAACTCCTGAAGACATGCAGAAAAGTAACAAAATTCAATGCATTGGAAAAATGAAAACCTGAAAACGACAAGAAAATAAAATCTAGAAAATGAAGCCCCTCCCTCCCCCAACATGGAATATACAATGTAATATACCCACCTATTTTTAGTCTTCAAAAAAGGTAGAATTACAATTCATAAATGTATGCATAAATATTTTTAAATAAAAAATTGCTGCAAACCCAGTGCCCAGTGCCCACATGCTGAAATTTTAGGACAATCACAAGTAGTGGTTTTTTTTCAATTTTGTGATATAAAAAAATTAGCGACTTTTTCCAGAAAGCTATCAAAATTGGTCAAATTAGTCAAATTTTTACACAAGAAAAAAAAATGCTAAAATTTCCCAAATGCTTTGGTAAAAAAACTGACAAAATGAAAGCTGCCCACCCCTACCCCACAATTTTATTTTAAAAAAAGGATATTATGAATGGTATTGTACTATTGGGTAGTTAATGGTGGATTTAAAAAACTGCATTATGTTTTAATTTTTGAACTTAGATTTTGGTTGTTAACAAAGGGTTAAAGAGTTAGTACCCACTTTATGTGTTAGTCTCTTCTTGAAGATTCAAGGAATTGAGTAGTTCACATTTATTGAATCAATTTTGAATTATTTGGGGACTTGCCTTGTGAAGAAGTTTCTATCTAGAAGCACAAGACTTTCATTCCAACTAAGAGACCAAAGAAACTATATTGAAGAAAAATAAATAAAGCTAAATATAAGTGAATTTGCAATATGTAGTCCAATCATAGTAGTCATCATACCCCAAATTATTATTTTTCCTTCTCTTTAGGCATGATAAACTAAAATCATTGTCATTCCAAGAATTGAAATGATCATCTGGTTATATTCTTTAAATTCCTGAGAAACTCTGAAAAAGAAAAAGGAAAAGGAAAATCATATTTTAGGACATTTCATATTCAAATTCCCCAATTGTCTGACTTCGAGTTTTTAATGAATGGAAAAGAAGGTTTAAATAAGTCTTTTGCCGCACATGTTGCATAGTTCAATTATTAAAAAAATTCATGCCCTTTCAACATGCCAAAAGAGTGAAACTCACCGGTTTTTACATTTTTAATATACATCATTATTTTTTAAAGAAAAATCTAAAGTCTTGACTCTTTAGATTATTAAATAATTATTTTAAATGAAATTATTCAAGGAACTGAAACTAAGGAAATATTCTTGGGATTTCATTCTCAAATTGCATATCATGTGTAGTCTACCCATCTATTAAGGAAGGTAGTTTATTTGTTTTGGTTCTCACTATGAGATCTCCCAAATCACTCCGCCCCCAATATGGTGCTCTTGGTACTTATAGAAAGCCCTTATGAGTAGGGGGCACAAAGTGGTTTCATAATGTTTATAGCTGCTTTGGTGTGTGAGTTATTGAATATTGAACAATTTTGTCATTATAAACTCAATAAAATCAAAAACTAAGAGCTTTAGGGAAATTGGGGCATTCTCTTTCTATTGTTATAAATCCCTCACTTATGAGCACGCGACACTTGGACGCAGCATGTTTTTTTCATTTTTTCCTAACGTCTAGAAAACCACTTAGTTTCTACCTTTTTCCTAACTTTTTTATTACGGCTTGTCCACTCATAGAGCTTTAGGACACGGTTAACTTAGCTCTTTCAAGCTTTTTCAAAAGTAGTGGCCACACCATGTGACGATGCTATGGACCTTTTTTTTTCTTTTTTTTTTTGGCATAGCCATCAGCACCATCATCAACTTCGTTTCAAACCGTAGCTTCTTCATAGCTTTCTTCACGTTGCTTTTGCATTTGCTGTTGTCTGCCTTGATGCACGAGAGGGAGCACGGCAAGTCTGAGTTGCAAGGTCTGCATTGCTGCAAGAGAGGTAAAGCGCAAAATTTGAGCCACACTGTCTGCGTTGCTACAAAAGAGGGAGAGCGACAGAGTTTGAACATGGGTCCAATTCTTGTAATGCCCTTGACCCACAGCTTTACCTTTTGTAAAGACTGGGCTTGGAAGGACCTAGAAATGTTTCATTCTCTGAAATGCCCTTTGAGCTTTTACACCCAACAAAGGCAAAAGACCTGACCTGATGGGTCTTGGGCCCGCTTCACACTAGGAGTCCGGGCCAATGTTCAACCCAAATCCAGCATTCCTATTGGTGCAAAAGTTGAAATCAGCCCCAAGGGCTTTCCACTAGGGGTCAAGGCTGAAAGAGAAAAAAAAAACTTTTCATTCTGCCCCAAGTTACTAATAAATGCTGAACTTTATGGTCTTGTATTGGCCCGAAGGCTCAAAAAAGGATTCCGTCAAATTTGGGAGGCCAATTTGCAACCCCTGCGGGCCAACGTTCCAGCATTTATTAATATCCTGACATCAATGTGCTAGCATTTATTAGTAACTTGGGGCCAATTTGCAACCCAAAAATGCTCAAAGTCGGCCCCAAGTTTTTCCAGCCCTGACTCCTAGTGTAAAGCGGGCTTTAGGGCATTTTTGTTCTGGTCCAGGTCTTAAGTGTATAGGTATGCAATATAAGCCTTGATATACATATTTTGGGCTAGAGTTTAAAAACATGGCTCTAAGCTTCCATTGTTGCAATTCTTATTGGCTTTGCCTACCAAGGCAAGGATATATTGTGTTAGATTCATTATAGAGTATCGAACCTTAATGGATTTTGGCCCATAGGTAATAGGTCTATTTTTTTATACAAGGATTTTTGAAAGATGATATTTTGGCTTGTGTTGAAACTTGAGATTAGTTATAGAGTTATATTATCTTGAAGGATTTTGGTTTCTTTTAGAGGATTTTTTGAAGATTTTAGTTTTGCATGGTGAAATATTTGAGATTCCATAATTCTTATTTTGCCTTAAGATACCTTTTAATGTAAATGGCAAGGCCACAGAGTGACACATCCCTTGTTTTTTTCTCACTTTCCACTCCTTGCTTGTGGCTTTGTTTGTTTTTTTTAAAAAATCCTAGTCTTCCCTTGTGAATTTTTTTGGGGTGTCCCACTCTCTCACTAGTAATTTTTTTTTTCCTCACTTCCCTTTCCTTCCTTACGACTATGTTTCTTTTCTCCCTTCCCACTCATTGAGAATTTCATCATGAAAATGGAAAATGAATTCATTTCTTGTTTTAATAAATTGGAGGTGAATCAGATCGCAAAGCTATGTTCTCTTGAAACGAATCAAGACTTTGAGAAAACTTCCTCACCGATATTGCAGCCTAAAAAATTAAAACCCTAAACCCAATCTTGCTTTGAGGCTGAAACCAAACCAATTCACCTCATTAAGCTAAAACCATCAACCTGGAGAACCAACAAGCTAAAAAATTTAGACCCAACAACGAGACCAATAAATTTTTCTTTTAAAAAATATTCATTAGACTCGAAACCAAAAAGTCAGCCTTTTTTTTAAAAAACAATTTAACACTAAACCCGGACCCCATGGTTCCTCTGGAAAACCCCAACCTGGCCTGGCCAACACTGTAGTGACCCAGTGACCAGAGGTAAACAAAGGTTCAGGGATGCTCATTAATAATATAATAACAATTTTGTGGGAAGAGGGAAAAATAACAATGATGTCCCTAAAATAGTAATAATAACCTACAACACCATTTACAGGCTGAATTTACAGGCTGAACAATGGATATTAAAATGCTGGTGGAAATTTAAATGATTTGCCAGGGCCCAGGACTGCCATCACGTAGCTGTGCTTTCACCTACAAGCAACTTCATTATACACGACAAAAGCTTCAAACGTGTTTAGCATTTGTGAAGCTACTACTGCCGGGCGGTGGGGGGGGGGGCGTTGTGTCATTATTACTACAATATGGTGATGGTCGTATGCAAACCTCAAGAGCAGCCTTTACAGCCACATTTCGCCAAATTTCGCTATGGGTCTTTAGCATGTAGCCAAGAATTTGAAGGAACCTTAAACTTTTTTTTACTTCCATATTCTTCTATGGTCAAATTTGGCTAAACTGTATTATGGCTAACCAGTTCAGTTACATCACAAATATGAAAACCAAAAGAACAATCACTGCTCAAGCGTCAATACCCTTTCCATGCAGTAAAACAAGCTTGCCATAAAATGTTACCTATAGCAACAAGGCTAGTACCATTGACCCTCACCCATGAATACTTTCATAACCAGCGTTTTCTGACCCTGGTTATGGAAATATTTTTTTTATGTCCAGGAGTAGGGGAAACCAGGCTTTTGGGAATATTCCTCCTAGCCATGGGAAGAAAATTAACAAAAGCTGGAGCTATGGAGAAGACTTGAAACATCCTCACTACCAAGGGTCCACAAACCAAACGTCTTTGAGAATATTCCAGACCATAGGTTAAGGCCGGTGGCAATAGCCTTTTTTTTATAATTCCATAGCCATAACCCACTTCCAAGATGTTAAATAGGCCTCTGTATTTAGTTGTTAAAATCCTTTAAAAAAACACTTGTTAGGGAAGGGGCATGGCCTTACAGATTCCTGCCCATTGTCAGGTGTAAGGGACAGTAAGATGCCATAAATTAGCCTGGGTAATTCGAAATTGGGGTTGGAAATGACAGAATTGACCGCCATGGCTGATTCTGCCATTTGTCAAGGCCTGAACACCTGCCGAATCAGCAGGTGCAGACCTTTTATATTGTAAAACTGGGCTTGTCATAGACTGGAAGTCTGGACACTCAATTGCCAAGATCTTAGAAAAGCACAAAGGTATTAGGCCTAGTTGCAGCACCCAGTACCAAAGCGGCTGCAATAGCAATGCCATCATAGTACGCTGCGTATGGAATAATAAAATTAAAAAAGCAATTATCAATTATGTAAAGTATCATTTTTTAAAAATCCCTGACTCCTTTTCCAAGGAATATTCCATGTTCCAGATACCATCAGATATAAACCAAATTTGCAAAAATAATTCTTTAAGCATCTTTCTATATTTTGGCTCCAAGTTGAAAACCAATTAAAGAAATCTAGCAAATTTTTACGATTTCTTTCTTCTCATTTCTGGCAATTGAAAACCTCTAAAATAAATTCATTTTTAGATTTAATTTATCTTTTTCGACAAAAAAATCGCCTATAAAAAAAAAGGCCAAGTGAATTCAAATTTTGAGTTTTTAGGGTTTGGATTGTGTGAAGTTTGGTGGAGGGTGGGCAGGGGGTGGGTTCTTTAGCTTCTTCACCGATCTCTTAGTGGGGGGATCATCAAACGCCAAACCACCTGACAAGTAACAAACGTATGTCAAGCCTATAGCTCTGCCCACCCTTGACAAGTTGAAGGATTGCAAGTTTTGCTTCTAATGTACTTCATATGATTTGAAACAGCACTTCTATAAAAGCCAACTCTATAGGCCAACTCTAACCCACTCAAAACTGGCTTTGCAAGGCCAAATGTTGATACCCATACGGATGTGTGTGGGAGTGGTAGACACTTCGTCAATATATTTGCATACAAAACCATGTGAGATTACTAGGGTTGTTGTGGTAGCATGCTCTCTTGTTCCATTAAGATGATAACTAACTTAATGTGTCCCACCACATCAATGGCCATGATCATGAACAAAATCATAGGTTTATGAAGGCCAAAATGAATGAGCACCACTGGATGCTAAAAACCCTTACCAAGTTGGTGAGTGTCAGTGCTTCAACCCACCAGCATATCATGTAGGATGGATGGTGTGTGTATAGAAAATATCTTTTCATTGTATTCCTATGACATAGGTATTAACCATGCAAATGCATCTACCTACCTCACAGCTACCAAGTGCCTTGAAAACCTACATACATGGTAACTAATGACCACTTATATTTGAGAGACCAAATACCCACCCCCCCTCCCCCCATTGTGTTGTCAGTGTTGCAACCCACAAGTGTACCATGTAAAATGGATGTATGTAGATAGGAAACACTTTTTCATTGTATTCCTATCCCATTTGTATTAACCATCCACATGCATCTACTTACCTCATAGCCACCAAGTGCCTTAGCTACCTATGCACATGGTAACTAGCCTACTATCCACCTTTGACAACAACAATGTATTTATAATTTTTTTCTTTTTCTCCAAAACAACAATCAATTGCACAAAACAACTATGTGTGTGTCACACTTTCCTCTATTCTATGTGCCAAATTGAGCTCAATGGGGGGAGGGGGGGAGAGGAGGAGTATTTAGCATCTTGCCTTATATTTCCTTTTTCCTTACCTATGATATTCAATGCTCGCCAACTGCCATAGGCCATTGCTCATGTGGTGTGAAGGGTGTATAAAAAGGTTTACATAATAGGTGGTAACATTCATTGACTTTGGATTGCAACATTCATTCATTACAATCAATTGCAAATGTCAACCATTGATCATCTAGGGTTTGACCAAATTAATTTTATTTAATTTTAAAGTTTAATAATAATGTTATCCATTGGATGAGAATGACTAGTTTGGCCAAGATAGGGGATGAAATTGATAACAAGTTCCAAATGGATGGTTAGGATAATAACAGGGTTGAAACATACCTAGTGCACCCATCACCTTTGTTGGCACTTAGCACCTCAATTGAATTTACATGATTTAATTTTTTTGGAAAATGATTAGTAATTAGAATTGACCATTGGTGAGGCATATAACTAATGTGCAAATGGTTGGATGATCACATATAAAGATGAGAGTTGGGCTTTATGCTTCTTTGTGCTACTAATATTTCCCCCAACTTAATAACTGCATGTAACTAGCTATTGGAAGGATTTTGACAACCTTATTGGCTATTAAGTTTTAAATTTGGGAGGATCTTGACAACCTTATTGGTTATTAAGTTTTAAATTACAAGCCATAACCTATGTGACCTTTATTGGCTTTGCCCATAGGGAAAAGACTATGCATCTATGCAAGATTTGGACTTGGGGATAAAATTTTGGCTCACTCATTGCCAATGTGGAGATGACAAGTGTTCACAGAATGAAAATTTTCACATGGATGTAATTTTCCATGTTTGGGTGGATGTAATTTTAAGTACATTAGGTTTTCAAGTAGTTGAACATTGTAGGTTTTGATAACCATTACAAAAGTTGAAAGGATTCTCTTTTTCAACTAAGCTCTCTACTATTTGAATTACAACTTTAGCTTTTGTTTTTCTTGGGTAAACATTTTTTATATCAATTTCAAGTATTTTCACCTTCTAAATTTGCTTTTGCTTTCATCTTTGACCAACCCCCAAGAGAGTCACTTGAAAGAGTATTTATCTTCTTTATTGCTTACATAGATCAAATCCCCAAGAAACTTGATCGAAGGTACTATGTTGGTGATCTTATGTTCTTTATTGAATTCAGAATGATCTGTTTAGTTGAATGCCACGTTGCACATGACCTAATTAACATAACAACAAATAAACAAGGGTTGTGATTCAGAAAAGCTGGGAAAATGGCATTCCAGCATTTCTTATGGTTTTTGTGTTCATCCAAAATCTGAATTATTGTATTGACGATGGTGGAGCTAAAAGAGGTTTCCATTTTAGTTTCATTCAAGTTGTTGCAGCAATGGTTTTGTGGAATTTTGGAATGTCCAATCTCAAATTCTTAAAAAAAAATTTGAAGTTCATGATATAGTTAAAAGTATTGATGATTCTTGGGGTAGATTTTGTTATCACAGTTTAGAATACATTCACATTCAAAGATAGGATGGGATAGTTAAGGTGATTGGAACAATAATCTGCATAGGAAGAGCAATCTTGATGACACACCTCCAAATTCCTTGATGGACTCAACTACGAGTCCAAAAGTGAAAATAACGGAAGGATAAAGAATTGGGGTACGTTCCTTGGCTTATAGCACTTCAAGGTAGAAGGGCATGCTAAATCTCCAGGATGGGGACTAGGCCAAGTGACAAGTAGGTCAATTATTCATATGGACTTGCACAAACCAAACAAAAAGTTGGTAGTGCATAATTGGAGCACTCTTGGTGCACAGACGAACCATGAACAAACACAGATTCATAAGATTCACCATGGCCCAGACTTGCGAGAAACCACCACTTTCCCCCTTATAGTATTCTCTGTGTTTGGCCACGAGGCCAACACCCAAATGTCATTTTGTCCCAAGACTCCCAAGTTGGGAAATTGAGACTTTTGCAACTTTGGAGGCCCATAACTTTGTGTGCAGACCTCTGAATGAGATGAGGTCCAAATCAAAGTTATAGCCCTTGTTGAGAGCTTTCCAACGGTATGTGGCACACCACCTACACGCAAAAAAATCTAGGTAATTCTTGAATTTTAGTGGTCGGGAGTCAAATTACCAAACTTCTTTTGGCCATAACTTATGTTTTAAGTACCCAAATGGGTCATGTGAACTCATTTGAAACATCTACATTCCAAGAGATTTTCAATGGCATAAGGAATTTTTCAATCTAATGAATTTTGACCCCTTCAATCATCCTCTGAAAATTCGGGAATCCATCGAGACTCCAACTCCCAAAGTGGAAACTCACTTGGGAGTGTGGGGGTTCATTCCCTCACACTTTCCTACACTCCTTGAAGCATGAAATGTGACTCATGGGCTTCACTCTTGGCCTGCACCTTTACAAGCCTATGTCGTGAGCCTAAAGTTAGGGTTGCGTCACTTGATGTCATTGTACAAAGGTGAAGTGCTCTTTGTATGGAGTTCTAATAACATGCAGCCTAAAGTTGATTATGTCATCATCATCCAACCCTTCATATCATGAACTATGTGTTTTGGCATTAATGTTACAAACATGTTTTCCAATAAATTTCAGCTAGGTTGTATTTTCTTAATGTTGAATTTAGCGTTGTGGGCCATTTATCTCAACTTGCAGGTGGAAAACCGATTTTGCTTTTCCATCATCTTTCTTTTTCAAGTCCCCATTCATGCATTATTTCCCCTTCCCTTCCCCCTTCCCCCTTTTTCCCTCTTCTATAAACTTGCAATTGTATAATAAATCATAAAAACTTCATCATTGATGGGGGTTTTAAGTTTGAAAGATAACTAGGGTTTTCTTGCAGTTGATGATGCACCATTGTTTCTCACAAATTTCAACTTTGAAAATATTCCTAGCACCAATGACTATCATAGTCTATACATACTTGTTTGGTGTGATTCAAGTGGGTATCTTGGGCGTTATTTTTGAAGGCATGTCAAATTTTGCTTTGAATTTCATTCAATGAACTTATCAACGTTGCATATGTGGTATGTATGTATGTGTGTACGTAGGTATTATTGGGGATTTTGGCAAAATGGTTCCTATCTATATGGCCTATGGTTTTATCACGAAGACCAAAATGGTTCCTATGTATATGGTTAATGGTTATATCATGCAGACCAGAGACTTTGGCGACTGACACTTGTCTTGTGTGTGAAATACATGATTGACAGTATATTCTTTTCGTCTAGTAAAGAAACAATGTGGTTGGAACTTGGAAAATTTGCAAGCGTTTCTAAAAAAGATGATCCAAACCTCTTCCCATAAATGCCATGTTGAAAATTGCTAATAACTATTGTTTTTCCTTTCTTGCATTACAAACATTAATAGCTACGGGTATCAATTTCCTGCTACAAATATGGTGCGTAGAGAAGGGAGGACCATTCAATGTCTTCTTATATGTCTCTATCCAGATGATAGTAGTGGCAATGTTATCAATCCTTACTTTTGGTGACTCTTTTTACATGGGAATGTATGTTCACTCACTCTTTCAACTTACAATGCAAATAGGTAGGCAAAAACCAATGTGTGAAATCCTCTTTCTCTCTCTGTGAGAGGTCACATTTGAATTTGGAATTGTTGACTCATGTTTCGTGAAAACTATTTGTTAGTAGTTGTAGATGGAGGATGTCTTGTTACATGCAAACACTGATCATGGGTGGGGACTCTTACTTTTTGTACAAAGTGTTGGGGGGGTTTTTCACATTGGTTGGACTTTATCTTGTAGTCTACAACTAAGCACATGAGAGATGGCTCAAACAATTGATGGCTTCAATTCAACGTTAGACCTTGAGAGATTTGGGGTTGTGAAAGAAGCCACTGACCTTTGTAAACCTCTATTGTCATCTTGATAGAAATTCCTGACATAAATACAAAGCTTTGGTTTGTTGTCTTTCTCAACCAAGACACAACAACAGATCTTCTTCACCTTGATGTCATTTTCTTGCAAAGGTCTTTAGGTTTCGTCACACTCCTAACGAACCTTTTTCTTCCATACTACACCCACCCATCGTGAAGAAGTTGAAAAATTTGTCTTGTTGTGATTATGTTGTCAACTAGACATTAGTAATGATGTTATTTCTCACATTCTCTCCTCAACCCATTGATGCTTGTTTAAAGCATTATTGTTGGGAGGAGATGGTTCAAGGTTCAAAAGCTTTGAATGTGATATTGAAGTCAGACAACAAAGTGAAAGCTTCACAAAGGTAGCCCACTTTTTTATGAGGACCTTAAAAGAAAACAACACCAACACCATTTCAACAACGAGAGTATGGATTTGGTAAGATCTTTTGTTTTACGTTCTTTCATTTATGTTTTTTTGCTATAATGAAATAATGAATGATTTGAACTTCTTTGCCAGTATTGGAGCTTTTCACGTTCATGTCCTATTCCACTCTGATGGAATCGACGATGAGTGGAGCAAACTGCATATGCTCACTCATCACTCATGTACATTCACGTACATTCAAGAAGCTTCTATAACTAGTGAAATGTATTGTTACATCTTTCTTAACACCCACTTGAGCCATTCTTGATTGTAGGGGAAATGGGTTTTATTCATTTTTTTCCTTCTCTCTTTTAACAAAATTGTCAAGTCCTTGGGATGTGAAACAAAAGCCAAGGTTGATGTCCATTCCTATACACACATCAAATATAATAGATAATATCTCTACCATTCAGGTCATTTGGGATATTGTCATGCACAATAAAAGTTGCAAATATCTAATCACCCACCAATTCACAGTGGTAATGGGTGAAGTGGGTCATTCTTTGCAGGCATGGAAAAGTTCCAATGGTTATCCATGTGAACTTCTACATTGCAAAGGTGGACAACATCTACTTCCCTTAAGTAGGTAGCATTGTTTGTACCTTTCTTTTTGTCTACATATTATTTTATGTAGGTTGTAAGAACTTCAACAATTGACTATGTGAATTAATAATGTACAAGCAAGAAGTGGAACCTTGAATTGCCAAAGGAATGCTTAACCAATAGGCTGATTTTCAATCAAATCACACTACACTTGAAAGAAATATTCAACAACACTAGACAAGATAATATAAGAAAATTTGGTTGTCATGCAGCTTGAAATTGTGGGAGATATAGCAAATGCAGTTTGGCAGTTGAAGAATGTTCTTTAGCAACAACAACATTGGAACTATTCCTTCATGATGCAGGTACGAAATACATGAATACTGAATTCATGATTATGTGTAACTATTTCAAGAGAAGGAACATTTATGGTTGTTAGCCTTTGGCACTAGTGCAATGAAGTTATGCATTTGTTGGAACTTTGAGGTGCTATCAACCAAATTATTTCAAAAGTTCCTGGAAGTTTAATATTCAATGGGACCTAAGAATATGATAATTTCTTGAAATAGTAGGTGAAAGTGGATCTTGAAAAACACATAGGCAAGGGTGCCAATGACACTTGTTTCCCATTGACACCCCAACGTGTAGTGTCTGATCTTTGATGTGGATCATTTTCCATGAATCTTGGAACACTACATGAAACTTGGAATCTAATGCTTAAAATCAAATCAACATCAGTAGTGAATGGAAGCAAGTTGGTTGCACATTGTTGTCTTCTAATCTTTTGTAAGCTGCGAATGAGGAATATTGGGCTTAAGCAATTTCTGATCAACTTTTTTTTGCAAAAATCACTCTAGGAAACTTTGCCTCATGTGCAAGAAAGTGATGTTAGTTGTTGGGATTGTTTGTTTCAATAATGGTAAGTGTGGGTCAACATAGTTGGTCCATTTTTTACTCATAACTTTCCATTTCCATGTTTGTCCTTTTTTTCTGCTACAACTTTCTGTCAAGTATAAAGATTTTCCCATTGTGAGTCATCATGAAAAATGGATTAGCTTCTAATCAATTTTGTTTCTTTTTGTGTTTGTAAGAATGTTCAAGGTTTGGTTTGCAAGACGCTACAACGTTTGTTCTCTAATATGTGCTCTAGGGAAGAGGTTCTTAAAGGTTTTCAATCACACTTGCATTGAAGAGCTTGGCATCAAGCATTTTTCAATTGTTTTCTTACGGTTTTCTTAGTCAAAGGTTTCTGATAAGGATTGTTAGGTGCACCAAAAAAGAAAAAAATTGGAAGGCATTGATGGGATGGTATATATGGAGTGTGTGTATGCAGGCATATGAGCCCAACACATTGTTCCTTGATAATTCTTTAGTAACTATGGGAGTATGTCACAACCCTAGCCTTGGGCTCGCGACCAAGGCAAAGGGCTTGCAAGGTTGCGAACCAAGATTAAGCTCGGGAGTTACATTCTCATGCCCCCGGGAGTGCAAAAGAGTGTGAAGGAAAGAACCCTCACACTCCCAAATGAACTCCCATGTTGGGAGTTGGAGTCCCGATGGACACCCGAATGTTTAGAAAGTGATTGCAAGGGTCAAAACCCAATGGCTCAAGGAGTTCTTCATACCATTGGAAAGCTATTGAAACTTAGATGTCTAAAATGGGCTCGCATGACCAATTTGGACATCTAAAACACAAGTTATGGCCAAAAGAAGGGGCGGGAGTCAAATTGGCAGTTTGACTCCCAACCACTAAAAGTCGGGAATCGACCCGATTTCCTTACGTGCAGGGGGCATGCGACATACCATTGAAAAGTTCTTGACGAGAGCTACAACTTTGTTTCAAATCTCATCTGAATCGGAGGTCTTCACATAAAGTTATGGGGCCCCCCAAAGTCATGGAAGTGTTAACTTTGGTAATTTCGGGACTCCCAAGTGGGAGTCCCGGGACAAAAAGCCACAAAGTATACTATAAAGGGGAAGGTGGTGGCTTCCCCCAAGTCTGGGCCATGGTGAGTCTTGTGAGTCCGAATTTGCCCATGGCTTGTCCTAGCACCAAAAGTGCTCCAATTATGCACTAACCACCTTGTGTTGGTTTTGTGCAAGTCCATGTGAGTAGTTGATGCTTGTCACTCTTCCTAGTCCCATCTTGAAGCTCCAGCATGCCCCTCTACCCCTCAAAGTGCTATGAGCCAGAGAATGTGCCCTAACTTTTTACTTTTTAGTTGTCTTCAATTTGGACTCACATTTGAGTCCATTAAGGAGCTTGGGGGTGCGTCGAAGTAAGACTACCATCGACGACAACAGCATGTCTCTTTCATCTAGAGAAGAAGGTCATGGCCGTTTGTGGTGATGGAGGCTTCATGTTAAATTCTCAAGCAGGGTTTAATCTTTCTTCCCATTGGGTTTTAAAGTTAAGAAGTGGCCATTGGAAATATTTATAGCTTAAATAATTCTCTATTTTCCTCTTTGTCCCATTGTTGAACTTTTGGAGTGAGAATCAGTTGTAGACCTATTGCAAAAGTTTGAAAGATTAAGTAAAAAAGAGGAATTTTGCTAGGAGCTAGTAGGGGCATTGCAATATGTAACAAAGAATTTATTCAGCATTTTGATGGTTTTTACAAGAAATGGAGATAGTAGTGCGTTTAAATATCAATTTGACCATTGTTGTTTTGAATGATAATGGTTTTTCAGTTTTCAATTTTCAGTATTAAGACATTTCAATTTTCAGTATTCCTTCCATACATTTCACAAAAAGATTTCAAATTTTAGTTTTCAATTTTCAACTTTCAATATTCACACATCCACATTCATACATTTCAATTTTCAAAATTTCAAATTCCAAACGCTTCACTTAGAGATTTCAAATGTCAATTTTCAGTTTTAAGCTTTAAGTATTCACATATCCCAATTCAAACATTTTAGTCAAATTTTCAAATTCCAAACATTTTACATACAAATTTTGAATTTCAGTTTTCAGCTTTTAGTATTCACACATCAGAATTCAAACATTTCAGTTTTCAAAATTTTAGATTCCAAACATCCCATATATTGCAGGTTTGGCACATGCCTCCCAAACAATTAACCAATTTTGAATATTCAATTTCGGAAAATAAAATACTCCGAAAGATTATTTATTTTCCTTCCTAAGGAGTTGGTTTTTGGAATAAAATATTGATCATGGTCATATAACATTGGGCAGAGCCATTATGTGATGAGTTGCTTGTTTTGTTCACAACCTACCAGTTAGCACTAGGTACCACCCTAGCCTCTGTTAGGTTCAATGATACCATAACCCTTCACTGCATGGATGAACTTTCCAGATCCACTCCCTGCATGGATGAAAAGGGACATCTCAATCCTCATGACAGCCAGTTATGTCCAGTAATTGACTCAGGCTACATGGTCATTAGAGGTAATCTCCATAAGCCTCCATAACTCGAGAACAAAGCAGGCAAGGCTTGCAAATTACCTAGTCCATAGTTGTTGTTTTTCTTTTCGTGACTGCCCATTTGCCCATCCAAGATGTGTCTAGTGTGCCCAAACACATCTTGTTGATGCCCATACACACTTTGGGTGATGTTATGCACATTTTGGGCTTTGAGTTGCATAACATGAGCCAAATGAGACGTCCAACCTAACATGCCAACATTGGCATGATAGCCAACATAAATTTGACATTTTCATGTCAGTTTTGACAACTTTGTACCCTGTAACGCCTGCCTATTATGTTTATATCCAAGGCACCACATGAGCCCATTAGGGCCAGCCAGGTGACACACCCAACATAATGGGCAAGTGTGAGACTATTCTGTGACTTTAAGGCCTTGGGTGGTAGATTCAACCATTTCTTAAAAGATCATGCGCAACAGACACATTTTGGTCATTAATATGAGTGTATGATTATTATCAGAAGATTATGTCATATAATTTGCGGATGACAATGGCATAATCTGCCACCCCAGACCTTATTGCCTTTGTTATATACATTTGCTCCATGATTGATCAGTTTGTGGGTGCACATTGCAACCTATCAACCAGTAGCTTCAATTGTTGGCCATATTTATATTGTGCATCTTGAAGAAACTTGATCCCCATGCAAAGAATGTAGTCCACTACTTTACAAAAACATGAGCCAAAATGAACATAGGTGAGAAGAAGAAGATATTGCATTTGCACCAGTGTTGGGCGGCTCCTGGGTTTGGTGAGTCAGAATCATTGCTTCTAGTTAGTAAGAACTAAACTAGAATTGGGTCTCATTTTCAAAACTGAAACTGGAATGGATTTCATTATTTTGAAGGACTAGACAGGTGTTCGTAAGAACTAGACTTCAATCAAGTCTAATTTTTACAACTGGAATGAGATTTTTTTAATCAAAACTGGACCTGGAATCAGACCATTCTAGTTTTTTTTAGAGCTTGAAGGTTCTTCATGAAAATAAAAGAACCAACCAAGACTGAATGCGTCAAAATGTCAGGCAATTCTCTCTTTTTCAAGCAAAAGAATCGACCAATAAGGGTCAGGTAAATGCATCCTTATTGGTGATTCTCAAAAAAAGTGCCCTGATATACATACAATTGTGATTCTGAAAAATCAAAGAATTGATTGTCATATATTACTCTACTTCTCAAAAAATCAAAGACTTGTGAAAGAACATACATAAAACCATCTATTCTTTGGAAAATCAAAGGGACCAGTCAAAGAATCTTACATAAAACTGCTGGTTCTTTCATAAAACCATCACTTCTTTGAGGAGTTTGAAAACCCAGAACTAGAGGTTCTCTGATTTGGAATTTTTTGAAAAAGCTGAAACTGGAGGTGCTATGATTCCAAGCATTTTCAAAAACGCCAGAATCACAAATTCTAAAACTGGATCCAAAGGTTATTAACAAAATTGAAGAACTGCCCAACACTAGTTCGCACTCTTGCAGTGCCCAACTTCACAAGTACTAGTGTGGCCTGTGCCCTTGGCCCAAGTGTTACCACGTCCACAATTGATTTTTCCTCCCAAAACCAGGTTTTTCAGAATTTATTTGAATTTTCAGTGGTAGAAATCACTTAAAAAATCAATATTTCCTACATTCTGAATCCAAATCTTACCAAATAAATTCCATTAAATCCTGCTCATCAAGATCTTTCCAACAACACCAAAGAAAAATTCCAATTCCTCTGAGATTTTCAGCTACAATTTAATTTAATTTTCAGTGAAGAAATCATTCAATATTCAAGAACTTTTGCACTGCAAGTCCAAATGGCATGGAACCAAGCCAATGCACCCCTCCTCCTTGAGAGCTTTCCAAAGAGACCAAGAACGCAATCTGAAGCATCTCAGTTTGGTGGATCTCATAAGTACAAAACAAAACAAACAAACTACCTTCCCTCATAGATAGATTGCTCTTATTAGCCTCGCTTATTGCCATTTTTTGTGTCCTTTGATGGGCAGGTGAAAATCTGACATCTTTTCATTTTCATCACTAGTAGTCTTTACTAATGTTGTGTGAGCATTTGATTTTTCACTAGCCAAGGGTAGTGTGGGTATTTGGTTTAGTTATCAAATAACCAATAATTATCAAAATCAAATCGTCTTGTATTAAATAGCCTTGGCTCTTGAGAATTATTTAACATCGAACATCAGTTGCAAGTATGAATGGAAATTGGCAAGCACATATGAAGGTGGTACAAATAGAGGACACGAATGGGCTCTGCAAGCTCAAATATTGAAATAGTCTCAAAATGACCTTGTAATGATATGGCCATAAAACATGGACCTATTTTTAAAAGGATGACCTCAACCTAGTCCGAGTTCCAATTTCATTTTTATTAATTAAGCAGTTTCACAATATAATCCAAAATATTTCAAAAAAAACTTTTGAACTTCCAATCTAGATACTTCAAAACCTAACTCAAAACTTGGACTACCCTAAACCTATGAACGTTTAAACCAACAATACTTAAAATAGGAAATGTTTCATCAAAATACCCTACAAATTGAACTTGAAATTCACAATAACAACTTGGTGAAAAAAATTCAAAATGTTGGAGCAAGTAAATTTTGTATATTTCAATAGTATGTAATTAGGGCACAAAATTTATAAACAACAAAGATTTGTTTGGGGGGTGACATATATTACAATATCCATTCAAAAAAGAAATCTATGCAGTGGTAACTTATGGAAATGTGTTGTGTCACTATTTAAAAGAGAGGTTTTGCAAAAACATATCCCTTAATAATTGGTCAAAATGAACAAGCATCTAGTGGCACATGTAAGATGATAAAAAACCTTACGAACTTTGCAAGTGTCAATGTGTGACATAAATATGTCTAAAGAACCTCCCATATTTTATGTGTTCATTTCAAATCATTGAGTTCTCAACATGTTCCTCAAATTCTCAATGTGTTCCCAAACATGTTCCCAAAAGCTTTTCATTTTATCCAACATTATTTCCCCTAAGTTTTACTCTTGAAAACCTATATATCCTACCTAAAGGAGGGGATTACATCATATCTATCTTGGGATTGTCAAAAGCTTGAATTTTTCTTTTTTGGTGACCCAATCAAAAATGCCCATCGTTAAAAGAATAATAATATTTTAAAAGTTCTTACAAAATATTAATGAGTCACAATATACTACCATGTTAAGGTACCTTAGTAAAGTTTTTTATCATTTTACATTTCATTGAACATTACTAAGGCCACACATAAATGATTTTTTAATTTTTTAAAGGGGACCTACATATGTTTAGGCTTATTATAAGGTTTACATTGTGCTTTAAAGTTGGTAAGGCTCATGCAAATAAGGGACATTCCAAAAATGTAAGGTCAAAATAAGTTATTGCTAGAATGAATCAACACCCACTTGTGCATGATCAATTGCCTACTCATTATGATTATAACTTGATTGTGGATAAACCTCAACTTAGTTAATAGATGGTTTCATTTTGGTAACCTAAGAAATAGGTTTTGTATCTAGGAAGATACTTTAAAAAAAGGGTGATTACAAGGTAAATAAATGGTTTATATAGAGAACAGTTGTTTCAATTACCTATTGACAACTAAGTTGAGGTTGATGTAGGTAGGTTGCCAATAGGTAATAAACATTGAGCTAACCGTTGTGGTTAACTAACGAATTGGAACACAATAAATATTTTGTACTTCTTGACACTTACCATCCATCCAATGTTTTGTTTCTTTGGCAAAATTTCACCAAATTCCAACCTAAGAAATATGATGTCAACCTATACAAAAGATTTTCCATAGAAAAAAAGGCCCAAATTCATTAGATTTCAAAAAAAATAATTCTAGATCACGAGATTTTTATGATAAATTCCAAAAAGTAGTCAAGAATATAGAAGGATCTTGTTTTTTTTTTTTACTTTCATACCTAGTATATAACCAAATCTAGCTAAATCATCTTATGGACGATCGCCACTTGAGCTACATCACAAAATTGAAAAAAAAAACCTTGCATCAATCTTACATGGTTCTGATAATGTGAATTTTGATGTTCATAAGCATTTC
>Ga0209611_10002846_pt1 | contig 30292 bp, 13 predicted proteins | sample S1TSphgellanicum_3_FD_187693 | JGI IMG/M metagenome (GOLD analysis project Ga0209611, IMG submission 187693) | Host-associated microbial communities from peat moss isolated from Minnesota, USA - S1T2_Fc - Sphagnum magellanicum MG (SPAdes) (version 2) | ecosystem: Host-associated > Plants > Peat...
CCTTGTGTAGCCAAAGCTATTGCATATTTTTTCTTGCAAAGGTATGGTTTTTTATGTGTCTTGCAAGGTGGAGAATTGCCTTAGGAGATCACCAAGGCCTTTTTTTTCTTTCAATTTTCACCTTCTCATTAGTTTTCCTACCTAGGTTTTTATATGAATTTTGTGACGCACCCAAAGTGGCAATTGCCCATAGGAAGATTTTTACGCTAAATCTGGCTATGACCCAAATGTGAAGTCCAAATCTTTAATCATCCTTTGTGTATTTGTGGCTTTTTGCTGAAAATCAAATATAGAAATATGGCCATATTTACCTCTTTTTATTAAAAAAATTCAAAACTTTTGTGAATTGAAAACCAACCATCAAAAAGCACTTCATTTTCCTTTTCTCTCTTTTTTTTCTTTTTTTTCTTCTTTTTGGAAAAATTTTGTAAATAAAAAAAAGGTTGATCCACAAAAGCAAAATGTGATTTTAAAATGTTTTCCCCTTGTGTAGCCAAAGCTATTGCATATTTTTTCTTGCAAAGGTATGGTTTTTTATGTGTCTTGCAAGGTGGAGAATTGCCTTAGGAGATCACCAAGGCCTTTTTTTTCTTTCAATTTTGTGAGGTAGGTGAGCTAGTGACTCCTCTACAAGAGAATTTAGCCAGATTTGGCTACAAGACAAGAAGAAAAGTATAATTTTTTTGAATCCCTACTATGTGATGGTGGCATGGAAAATCCTTTAGTCTGAATATGGCAATTTGAACCTTCTTTCCTTCAAAATGTGGCAAATTTGGGAGTTTTTTTTCTTACAAAATCCTTTGTAAAAGTTTCAGCTCTCTTTCTTTTTGTCACCAAGCAATGAAACTTCACCACCCAAAAAAAATTGAAAATCTCATATTTCAATATTTCGTTAGCATGTGATGAATTTAATTTCATTGATTTGGAATTTAGAACATAAGTTTGATGTTAAGATAAAAAGGATAAATACGATTGAAAATGTTTTCCCTTTGTGTGACAAGTATATTGCCTCTTTTGTTCAAAGGTGGGTTTTATGTATGTTTTCAATCACTAAACATAAATATGATGTTTTAACATTTCACCATTATTTGCACAATCAAATCCAATTTGCTTTAGTAGGTGCAAATCTAATGAAGTGCACTAATTGATGAAGTGATAAAAAATCAATTTAATTCACATTCTAAAAATCTTGTATTTTTTGCACCACCTAACCTTGCATACTCAATTTCAAATATTGACACTATCACAATCCATACATTGTTTATTTCTTGAAAATATCAACCTAATGTCTTTTGAAAACACACAATATTACATATTCAAAGCTTTTTCATCAATCCCCAAAGTCAAAAATTAATTGTGCATTTATCCATATAAATTGAAGGGAAATGGAATCTAAAGCTTTGTATAAATCTTTTAACAAATGAAAAAGCCCATTCAAACCAAATGTCTCAAAATATGTTTGGTTTGCTCAAACCTTGTAAAAACCATAATGTCTTTCAATTCATGTTGTATTGCCTACACACTATTGGGTTTTGAAAATTTGCCTAAAAGTTGATTGGAACCTTGGCCAACAACCTCCTTCAAGTGAATGTTTGTGCCCCTTGAATTGATGGTTTTGTGAATGGTCAAATTTTGATGCATGTTTACACCTTGCATCATCTTCGGTGTGCTCTTTGGAATCACAATATGGAGAGGAACTCTTCCAATCCATTTCAGCAAATCCTGAATATTGACTCAAAATTGAAGTAGCACGCTCCCTAGAACGAATTTTAGAAGTAGAGAAATTCTTCAATTGATCACTTTCAACCACCACAGGATATAGATGGTCCCTTGAGGTGGTATTTGCATTAAAACACTCACTAAGAGAAGGATTCTTCAACTTATCATTTTCAGTGATTTCATAATTTAGATAAGTTATCGGAGTGGTAATGCTTGCCTTGGAAGGATCATACATGGATAAATCCATCAATTTATCACTAGTGTTGAATGTAGAATATTGACTCCTTGGAATAGTACTTTCTTTGGAAGAACCATCCATAAAGGTCTTGTTGAATTGAACAATTTCAACATTAGAATTTTCAATTCTTGGGGTAATGCATTCTTTGGAATGATTAATTATAGAACAATTGTTCAATATAATAGGTTCAAAAGAAAAATCTTCATTCTTAGGGTTAATGTTTTCCTTGGAAGGATTATTCACAAAATAATTGTTCAATTTGATGGTTTCAAAATCAAAGTTTTCACTCCTTGGGGCACTATGTCCCTTAGAGGGATTATCTAGAGAGGAAGTGTTCAATTGAGTTGTTTCAAAAGCATAATCTTCATTCCTTGAGCTAGTGCTTTCCTTGGAAGGATTTTCCATAGAGGAAATGTTTGATTGAATTGTTTTAGAAACATAAGCTTCATTCCTTGGGCTAGTGCCTTCCTTGGAAGGATTATCTATAGAAGAATTATTGGTCACTTTAACAATTTTGAAAGGAAGATCTTCATTCTTTAGATCCATGTATTCCTTGGAAGGATTATTCACAAAGGAATCATTTGGTTTAATAGTTTCAAAAGTAGAAACTTCATTCTTTAAAACAATGCCTTCGGAATGATTAACTGGAGTCAAATCATTCAATTTAAGAATTTCAAAAGTTGAATCTTCATTCTTTGAGGTAATGCCCTTGTAGGAAGGATTAATTGGACTAGAAATGTTGGATTTAAGAATTTCAGAAGTATAATCCTCATTCCTTGAGACAATGCATTCCTTGGATGGATGAACTAAAGGGGAAATCCCCAAATAGTTGCCTTCACATCTACAAATACTTTGCTTAATAATGGTTTTCTTTAAACATTTTTTATGCAAAGGGAAAATCCTCAAATGGATTGGATCAACTAACCCTGAACATGCACAATTTAAGCTATCATGTTTTTGAGAAGGGTTGTTTGGAGACAACCTCATGAAATTAGGTTTAGCTAATCTAGAATATTGGCTCCTTGGGGCAATGTGTTTCTTGCAAGAGTTTATGGAAAATACATTTTTTGTGGAATTGGATTTGTCCATAGGTTCACACATAGAGGAATTCCATGATTTGAAATGTTTGGCTATTGGAGAAGATTCATTCTTTGGGGTAATGCATTCCATAGGTATATTATTGGAAGATGAACTCCTTGATTTTAAACTTGTGCCTATTCGAGAGGAATGATTTATTGGGGTGGTGCATTCCATAGACATATTACAAGGAGAACAACTCCTTGATTTGACACGAATAACAAATCCAAAAGATGGATTTTTTGGGGTAATGGATTCCTTAGAATTATTACAAGGAGAGGGATTTTTTGATTCAATAGTTTTGGCTAATCCAAAAGATTCAATTTTTGGAATAATGCATTCCTTGGATATGTTATATAGAGAAGGTCCTAATTTAGTTTTGAATCCATAACTTTCGTTCCTTGGGGTAACATTTTCTTCTGAAGAATTACTAGGAGAAGAACTCTTCATTTCATATTCTAGTTTAGAATTATGACTCCTTGTGGTAGTGTTTTCTTTGGTAGGATTACCAGAACAAGACCTCCCCAAATCAAAGTTTGATTCGTTTTCACATTTACTTTTTGTTGTATACATGATTTCCTCATACGGATCAATCTCACAAGAGGAATCTTTCATTCTAGTTTGTGATATATGAAATTGTTTTTGCGAGGTATTACTTTTTTTATTTTGATTAAAATCTTGCAAGAAGTTGTTAAAGTCACTTTCGGTCGATCTTGAATATTTTCTCCTTGGGGTGTCAAAATGATCAAGTTCCAATTCGGAATTTTGAATTCTTGTGCATATGCATTCCTTTGAAAGGTTACAATTTTTTGATTGATAATTTTGACTTTTTGAAGTAGTGCATTCACATGAAGAGGAACTCCTTGAATCATTTTCTTGAGCTAATTTACAATAGTTATCCTCTTGGGTGGTGGTGCATTCCTTACCAAGATTACCACATGAAAAGGAATTCCTCGAATCCTTTTTTTGAGTTAATTTACAATATGTATTCTCTTCATTCATGGTGCATTCCTTACAAGGATTATCACATAAAGAGGAACTCCTTGAATCCTTTTCTTGAGCTAATTTACAATATTTATCTTCTTGGGTGGTAGTGCATTCCTTGCAAGGATTATCACATGAAGAGGAATTCCTTGAATCCTTTTTTTGAATTAATTTACAATATGTATCCTCTTCATTTGTGGTGCATTCCTTACAAGGATTACCACATAAAGAGGAACTCCTTGAATCCTTTTTTTGAGTTAATTTACAATATGTATCCTCTTCATTCGTGGTGCATTCCTTACAAGGATTACCACATAAAGAGGAACTCCTTGAATCCTTTTCTTGAGCTAATTTACAATATTTATCCTCTTGGGTGGTAGTGCATTCCTTGCAAGGATTATCACATGAAGAGGAACTCCTTGAATCTTTTTCTTTAACTAATTTAAAACATTCTACATTTTGGGTGGTTATGCATTCTTTGCAAGGATTATCACATGAAGAACTCCTTGAGTCCATTTCTTGAGCTAATCTAGAGTACTCCAAGTCATCCCTTTGGTGGGTGGTGCATTCCTCAAATTTCAAATCATTTTGAGAAATTTCTCTAATATAGCCATGTTGACGTGGGCTATTAGGTATGGACCACTTGATTGGGAGTTTGGTCTTGGAGGATTGTTGTTGTTGATCATAACCTTGTGCATGAAGTAAATATGGATCTTCCACCTTTAACTTCAAAGACTCTTTTTTGCTCGATTGAAGTGTATGTGAACACTCTTTTTGTTTTGTGCTTACATTGTCATTATGAACACTAGGTAAAGGAGGATAAACTTTCAAATTACTTTTGGAATTTGAATCATCAAGTGGAATAGTAGGTGATGATTTCATTTGCCCATGACTTTTATGGTCTAAATTTGAATGGCAACTTTTAGAACCAACATTTGGGTACTTGAAACGCCAAGTCAACTTGAGGTGACTATTGTCCAATCTAGATCCATTGGATGTTGTTGAATCATCATATTTTGAAAGACCATGTGAATCACCTTTGCCTTTGAGTCTAGTAGGCTCATCATTTATTGGCATTGGCTTTTGTGACCCTTCATTCCAAGGGTGGTGATTTTTTTCAAAGGCCAAAAAATGATTCATGTTTGGTTGTTTTGTAACTATTGTATTTGCATCACAACATGGCCTTGGAGAATGAGGTGATGACTTCCAACCATTATCATGCATAATTGGTTGATGTTGTTGGTTGTAAGGTAATGCCTTTTGAAACCTTGGCAAATGAGGAGATGATTTCTTACCATTCTCATGCTTAGTTGTTGGCCCACATTGTTGGTCACGAAATAATGTTTTTTGAAGCTTTGGAAAACATGGGGATGATTTCCAACCATTCTCACGCTTAATTATTGGCCTAGATTGTTGGTCGCAAGGTAATGCCTTTTGAAGCCTTGGAGAATGAGGAGATAATCTCCAACCATTCTCATGCATAGTTGACACATATTGTTGGTTATGAGGTAATGCCTTTTGAAGTTTTTGGAACTTTGCATTTGAATAATTGTAATTGTGATTTTGGCAATCATGGTCATTTATTTTTGATTGTCTACAAGGACAATGAACATCAAGTTTGTCATGTGGATGTCCACATTGACACATGTACGTTGATGCATGATATTCAAAAGGGGAACATATTTTGGATCCATTAAGGGGGGCATTCCTTTTGGATATTTGTACATGACATCCAATGTTTGTTTTGTTTGGGATAAAATTTGATTTGATGTTAGGGAATTTGTTGGGGAACCGATTAAAATCAAAGTTATTATCATTATGTATTTTGTATTTGGATATTGGTTTTGATTTTCTAAGCATGTGGTGATGTGGGGATAATTTTTTTGCATCACGTAAACGACATGTATCCACACATGAGCAACAAGGAAACGTCCTTGTAGGGGAACAATACTTAGATTTGGATTGAGGCTTTTCATTATATAATTCATAAAAATGATTAGTCTTTTCGTTTTTTAAAATGCCATCATCAAATTGATTACTTTCATTTAGTAATAACATGGATTTATGGCATGCAATATTAGAATCCCTCAAGACCGAATGTGAGCTCCATGTGGTGGTAATATTAATAGGTTTATGATCAAAATTGTGGCACCACTTTTGGCAACCTATGATAAACAAAGCGCACAAAACCATTGTCAAGGAATATGGTATAATTTTAAAGAAAAATTTATGGTTACCATACATATGGGTGATCAAAGAAATAAATAAAGTTTTCTAACAATGGATTGTTCACAAAATACAATTTCAAAGAAGAAATAAATCCCTAACAATTGATTTGTTAAGGTTATATTTTTATGTGGGTGAACATTGATCATGTAAGGAAACATTTACTTATTGGTTCAGTCATGGGTTTGGAATTGGGTCTTAATTGATGAATCAACACTTTTGATGTGGGTGCTTGCATAGTAACACCCCACCCAATGCCATAATCTCAGCAATCTTCTTTGTACATGTTTATAAAATCATTCATATAATTTGAAAGCAATATTGCCATTCTAAGTGCATACCCACTTGAGGTATCTTCATGATTTTGATTTAAACTACAATTTTTTTTATGACATACATATTGTTTCCAATCCACCAAATCTACACATCAAATCCCTCCAACCACATTCTTCATCAACACAAATCCCACACACAATTTTTTTGTAAGTTCATGTTTGCAATCTTTTTCTTGATCCTTCCCAGTGCCTCATCCCTCCCTTTTGTTGTACAAGTTGTTCACATAATGGAAGTGAAAAGAATATATCATGTCAACTGCAATTAATGATCCTTGTAAGAATGGTACCATTCTTTTTTTGTGCCATTTTTAAGTGAAGGTGAATAGAAGAAATCATATATTTGAAGTAGCTTTCTATAACTCATATCTTTTAATTCATTCATATAATTTGGAACCTTAGGCATGATTTCAGTGTTGTTGGGGTGTTTTTCTTTGATTCAAAATTCCCATAATTTTTCCTTTGTTTTTGAAGTGACACAACCTTTGGTGGTATATATATTTATCTTACATACATAGAGATAAACCCATCAAGGCTCTCACAATATTTAGTCAAACAATGTGATGTAGGGATGCATATCTTGTCCAAAAAAGGTTATATTGTAAGGATGCTTCGTCATAATAATTGTTACAAGGAATATAAAAGGATTAGTGCATTGTGTGTAAGGAAGGGTAAGTCCAAAGGGAACCATTGACCTCATTACAATGCTTCAAGACAACAAAACCAAGGTTGAGAGCTTGTTAAATAATTCCAATAGTTCTAAACCACATTGTTACTTGAGTATAATTGGAGGAGGTGAAACATGTTAAATAATTGTTGATGGTAAGAATCATCACTAGATGTCATAATATGAAAGAATCAAATGTGTTTGAAAATTGCCAATCAACTTGAAAAATGGGCAATTCTTAATTTCTAAGTTTAAATATTTCTTCACATTTTGGGAAGGTGGGAAACAACAAGAAGGCTTCATTCCCCCCCTCCTTTTCTCATATTGTCACCAAGTTTTCAAAGTTTTAAAATGGAAAATGCTTTGGATAAAAAGTACATAACCATCTTAAGACTTAAAATTTTTAAACCATCAACATGTGACCAATTGTTATCATTACAAATAGACCTACTTTTCTATATAATTGACTTGAATAGAAATTTGAATTTTTAGAATTGGTAGAATTTTGTCATATGAAAGCAATACAAACACAAAATGTGATTTTTTTTGGGAAATTCAAATTATTGCCAAATAAGATGTATAACTCCCATATGACTTGGCCTTCCTTTCAAAATGACATAATTTGAATATATGCTAACATGCAAACATTTTACAAATTGGGAAGGTGCCTCAAAGGCTCAAACTAGAAGAAGATTATGCTTGTAACAGAACCAACCACACAAAACTAGGTAGATCAAAAGAAATATATATGTAAAGTCATCACAAACAAACAAGTCTTATTTCAAAGGATGGTTGAACTCTAACTTTGCCATAACCTTAGACACCATCATCCTTATTTTATTAGGTTTAATACAACATATACACTTTTGAAAATCAATGTGCAAAGATTAGGGGCCCAAAAACTTTTAGTTTTTAAATTTTTTTACTACCTAACTAAAATAACACCTAATTTCAATAATAGAAAAACATCATATATTCAATCCTTTGCTTAAAAAAACCCATAAAAAACATATGATTGGTGAATGACTAACCATTATGTGTTCACATGTTCACCCCTACAACACATTTTTTGATTTCTATTTCTTCTTCTTCCTTTGCTATTTTTCTAGGACTAAGACAAAAACTAAAAAAAGCCAAGACCATGGCAAAATCTTTTTCTTTGTGGCAAATTTTTTTTATTTCGTTTAATTTGTAAATAATAACCAAAATTTTGGTGATAAAAAACTTTATATTCTTGACAAAAAACACATAAAAAAGGACCCAACACAAAACAAAACCCCCAAAAAATAATAAAATAACACAAGACCTTTGCATCTTCACCTTCATTGTTTTATTACATGTTAATGTTTATGATGTTATCATCACCATCCTCCTCCTCTGCTCTAGAAATTGGTTGCTTTCATATGCCCCATTGTGCCCTCAAAATGTGTAAATTAGACTTACAACTAGTCCTCCTAGTGGAATTGCAATTAGACTTGTAACCAATCCTCTTATTGAAATGGAATTGGAACCCCTCTTTCCTTTTTCTTGAATGTCCCCCACTATAATTTTTTCCTTTTCGTCCCTCTTTATCATTCTTTACATGTCTTTTTCTTTCTCCTCTTATTACATGGAGCTAACAAGTGAGCACATGGAAATAACAACAATATTGGCAACAAAGTTACCACCAACACTACCATTGCCACTCATTCTCCAACAAAACCCTAAAAACAATCTCTTTTTGTCCCTACTTACCAATGGATGGTCCTTTGAGAAGGCACAACCAAAAGCAACTATTTTCTTGTTCAATTTGATATTTGGGCCATTTTCTTCAAACACACCTTTTACAAAGAAAGGCCTCAAGATGCCCCAAATGTGTGGTGAAGTTACTCTTAGAGCAACCTCAAACATATTTGATATTTGGGCCTCCAACATATTTTTTCACATCAAATGATTTATATATAGTTTTAAAAGTCCCATTCATCTATCTATGAAGCAAGGTAGTTTGTTTTGTTTTATTTTGTTTGTCACACTAAGATCTCCCAAACCATAATGTTTCATGTTGTGCTATTGGTATTTTTGTTAGTGTTTTTATTCTCAATAGTTACATTGCAATTAAGGTAGGGCCACATGAAGTTAAAATAACCATAACTAATCAAAAAATAACCCTTTGATGAGGATAGGTCCATGTTAAGGGGTGGTTGTATTGTTAGATGGCAAAACAATCGTAGAAATTTGTTAGATTGAAAGTGTTCCACGATGATAATATTATTAGTGCAATGAATTACCTTCACATGATGGAATAAACATAAGTTAATTCTAGGAAGGAATTCAAATAAAAGAAAATTTGTTAGTGAAAATAATATTTTCGTCTAATTGATTTAGAAAGGTGCCCTATTGATTGTTTAATTATTAATGATAAGCATTTATTTATTGTGTTTTATTTATTAGGGGTGAAATTTTTTTGGTTAATTAGTCCAAATAAAAAAATGGGGAAATGATGAATGGTTTCCCTTAATTAAGATTTGTGAAGGAGATTAAAATATGGTGAGGAAATATAAGAAAATAAGGAATCCCATGTGTAGAAGGGAATCACTTTTGGTTATTTATTATCTTTAGGGTTCATTTTGTTCTTTGATTATATTTTCTCTTTCTCATTTTATCATTGTGTATGTGAGATTTTTAAAAAGTAATTGTGTGAAGTGGGAAAATGTTATATTTGTGCAAAAAAAAACCACAAACAATGAATTATGTTGAAATAAACTTGTCATATCTTTTTAAGTATTTTTTCCTTGATTTCTTAAATGCAATGAGAGAAGTTTCTTTTCAATTGATATATAATATTTTTTCTTTTTAGTTGAGTTCTTTTTTTTGTAATAAAAAAATGTATTATCTATTGGATTAGGAAAGTAGGTATGTTCTAAGGTAATCGTTGTTTCTAGAAAGTAACAACTAAATGTAATTACTAGTTTTTAAAGTTGTAGAGGGTAGGTAGTAGTTATAGGAGGTCTACAAAGGTTGTCGGTCTTTTTCAAATCTACAAAGGATGGTAATTGTCGCATGATGATAAATTGATTGAGAGCAAAAATTGCAAAAGGGAGGTAGTAGTTACGAAGGGGTAGCAAATGGTTATGATCATTTTCTAGGTCTACTACACAACAATAGTTGTTATGTGATAGTAAACAAACAAAAGGCAATCCCTACCCTCAAGTCTTCATTTTTTTTTTATAAAAAAATTTCACATAGCAACCGTTTTGTTCATGGTAATTAGGTTGTCAATCTTGCAATCTTACAGTCCATTTGATTTCCTACTTTTAATTTTTTTAACTACAATTTATATATATATATATATATAAGGTGTAAGTCATTTTATGTACTTTATGCAAGCCCAACATTGTGGGCTTTTGTATAATCTATTTTTGTGTTATGAAGTTTATGTGGAACTTTCATGGTACAGTAGCCTCCCACTTAAGTACGCACCCGTTTAAGTATGCATCCCGGTTAAGTACGCATTTTATAACAAAATTTTTAGGGATCAACATTTTTCAGTGGAACATATCATGAATCGTCATCTGGCGCAGGTTTTGGTTTTTTTTGCGTCTGGCTATGAGGACGACTGCTCGAACCTTGGCCTGGAACTCTTCAAACGATTTTTTGAGATCGTCGAATGTTTTTTCGGCTTCTATTTGAACGTTAGAGCATAGCAGCTGATCCTCAATATCAAGAATCTGCTTATACAAAGACTCAAATCCATGAAATTCAACTCTATCCTGTGACTCGACAATCTGCTCAGGTTGATTAACATCGCTATCTTCATCAAGCCCTGCTTCATTAATCTTCATCGATTCCAATAGCTCTTCGACGTCTTCCAACACTGCTGCGGCATATTCTTCATTGCTTTCGTCATCAATATGAACAAATTCTTCTAGTTCTGATTGGTTGATCGATAAATTTAAGCTTTCGATGGTTTGGGCTAACTTAGTGGCAATGACATTATTTTCGCTCTCAGCCCCTGGTTCCGGTTCCAAGTTCATGAGCTCCGCCTTACTGAATGCATTTTTGATAGAGCTTGACGAGACGAAATCCCAGGCTTTTTTTACATAGCTTGCGGCATCCAGTAGGTGCACTGGATTTCCGTAGGAAACTCCTGCTGCACCTCGTCGTAGTCGTTTTCCCAATTCTCTTTTTCGTTGGTTTAACTGCTCGTCAAGTTCGTAGAAGTCGAGGATATCCTTGAGATATAAATATTTGTATCGTTTCTTGAGAGCGGCGATGATTCCCATATCACAAGGCTGTTTCCAGCTGGTACTGTTTGGAGGAAAGAATATTACGCGAATGTTGTCACGTTCGAAAGTGTCGAAGTGTCCCAACGCATTATCCATCAGTAAGAGAACAGGACGTCCTGTTCGTCTTTTGACTTCTGGAACAAAGATTTCATTGAACCATTTCCAACAGGTTTCCACGTCCATCCATGCTTTTGCTTGATTGAAATAAGGAACTGGCTAGTGTCGGCCTTTAATACACGCTGGCTCTTTTGGCTTTCCAATCATTTCACAAGGAATTTTATGTGTTCTAGATGCATCGGTGCAAACTATTAGAGAAACACGATCTTTCACTTTCTTTTTGCGTCTAGTGCTTAAAATGTCCTCGTTCGGCATCAGAATGGAATATCTGGGAAGCAGACGGAAAAACAATCCAGTCTCGTCCATGTTATAGACGTTCTCAGGGTCGTATTGAGCGATGATAGAATATAATTCTTCTAACGCTGATAGTAATTCTGGGTCATTTTTGTCAACCTCAGCTCCTTCTCCATGAAGAAGCATTTTCTATAGACCTCGGCGTGTCTTGAAACGACTAAGCCATTGCCATGAAGCCTTAAAGTCTGAATCGAAAATGGATAATGTAGAAGCAATACTTTTCGCTTTCGCAATGGCGAGAGATGGCGGTACAGGGAGCCTGGCACGGCGCATGCTATCAATCCAGATGTACAACATATCTTCAAGTTCGGTAAATCGTCGAACTGAAGCTCTGAAGGTCTTTTGCTTAGCTTCTTCGGAAAGTAAAGCGGATCGTTCAAGAATTGAATCTCGTTTCTCCCAGACCTTTCGGATAGCGCCTTCACTAACATCGTACTCACGCGCTAGAGCGCGTTTGCTTGGAGGGTTCGTCTTGCTCAGTTTTGAGATGATCTCGCAGCGCTAGGACTCATTTAGGCACTTGCCGGTCAGTTTCTTCGACATTGCAACGAAACATAAGCGATTTGGGAATGGAGCGTCTAAAGTACGCACCTATCGATAAAGTACGCACAAAACTCCGAGGTTCAAGTTGCGTACTTAAATGGGAGACTACTGTATTAGAACCAAGTTAGATTTTAATTGTTTGAAATCACAATGTGAACATAGTTCCACAATGATTGATGAATGATTGGTTGGTCCATGTTGTTTGTGTAACTTAGCTTTGAAGCAAGAACAATTATCAACTACAACATAGTTTTAAATTCCAAGTTAGATTTGATTTTGTATATGATTTATCGTAATTATAAGACAAAATGTAAACAATGTCAAGGAAAATGTTCTTTCCTAATTCCAACAAGTTAACAAGGTCAATTCACTATCATCACTAGAAGATTCTTGTCATGAGTCAATCGAAAAAGGAAAGAATGTGGGATGTGGTGGCCCCACTCTTAAATTTTTTGTCCCTTTCCATTCAACCTCCCATATCAATGACATTAACATAAAGGAAGCAACATCATTATAATCATGTTTGATCATAGCAAACTAATGAACAAAAAAAAGGAAAAAATAGCAAGAACAAAGGAGCAAAGTACAAAATTTGCCTCTAAAATGCAAGTTCACTTACCACTTAATGTTGCAATGCACACTTATTAGTGATGATTCATACACAATTTGAAAATCCTAAAGTGGAATAGAACAAAACCATGTTTGTACTAATATCATTAGTTTAAAACGACTTACTTTCAAAGATATTTGAGTTTGAAAACCCTAAATGAGCATGGATGCATTTGTTGGAAAATGTACAAGATCTATGATGTTATGAAAAAAATGCATTTGAAGAATTGTTTTCAACCATTGCGGATCAATGAGGACACTGAACTGGAAGGGTATGTTAGAAAGTTCAAAACACTCAAATCACAACTAACAACGATCAACATACCCATGGCAAAAGAAGATTTGGTGGAGATCTTACTGAATGTCATGTTTGAATTATACAAGTTATTAGTTTAGGCAATCAATAGCACAAGCATTAACTTGTCATTTGAAATGCTTATGAGGATATTACAACATGAAAAAAGTCAAAATTTTGTCCACTACAACATGAAGTCATCAGAAGATGTTTTGTTTAATCAATACAAGAGAGGCACAAGAGAGGCATTATGTGTCAACTAAATAATGCAAGTCACAAACCACGCATTTGTTTTTATTATGGAAAGCCTTGACACTTGTTTAAAGATTGCAAGGAACATGAATTAGACATTAGGAAACTAAAATAAGACCAACATTATTAGTGGGATCGTTAAAATGTGAATGCAATGGAAGACACACATGCTAATCAACTCTAACATGATGACTCAAATGTGCATTAATTGTTTCAAATAGCTACATTGAATTTAGAAGGAAGGATAGACAATCAATAGTACCTAGATTTAAATGTTTTGGCACATGTTATAGTGGATAATTCAATTTTGACCATGGTGTAACCACTTCCCAATACTCCAAATGTAAAAACAATAAGGGGCTAATCACATGACATTGTTGGAAAAAGAAGCATGAATGTTGAGACTTTGTCAAGTGGAATGAAGGGCATTATTAATGTTATGTATGTACTTAAACTACAAAAAAAATTGTTGAACGTAGGAAATATAACAAGTTAAAATTACATAGCAATGTTTGATGAGAAACAATGCCTTGTAATTCATAAAAAAGACTACATATTGGCAATGAAAGGAACACAAAACATGGTGTATGCATTGTTTAGTGGCTCATTTTAGGCAAGTATAACACTCATAAGAGTCACAAACAAGATTTTATAATTGATCCATATGGATATGGTTTTAATTTCTAAAATTTCATTAGTATGATCTTCAAGACTATTAAAGTTTCAATCCCTTATGAAACCTTTTAAACCTAGGTCAAAACCCATATTGAAAAATGTTGCTATTAACTAGTATGGTGAAATCACTTTGAAAATCCTAAAAAAGAAACCCACAAAATTCATAAAAATAAAATCCCATTTATATATTTTGATTACATACCCATTGGGCACAAAAAATTTGACAAATGAAAAAAAAAATCATTTCAAGAGGACTTTTGAAAACGAGATCCAATTTTGACCTTTCAAAAGTTCATAACTATCATTTTGGCTAAGGTTTCACCAAAAAAGATTTCACATTAAATAACTTTATGATTTCATTATTCAACACATGTTTAATCATTATAAATAATTTAAGTGGAATTCAATATGAATTTCTTAATTTCTTAATTACTAATCTAGTCAATTGATCAATCCATATTTTTGTGCAAATGTCTTCATAATCAAGTTGTTAGTTTAGAATGAATCATCATTTAATGTAATTAATATATATTATTCACCATAAGCATTTAAACACAAAACACCATGCAAAATTTACTACTATGATTCCAAAAATGAGCCACCATACCTTGCATTCACCTGACATTTATAATGGTATTTATCACCTTGAAGTGAAAACCTTGAATGAATCATTGCAAGTCAATATAGTTGATAATTCATCATATGCAAGGATATGGCACCTTAAATTGGGCCATTTGAATTACATAGGTTTGAAATTTATGTTTGAAGATGAAATGACAATGGCAAAGAGGACTCTAACAAACCTATATGTGATTGAAGAGGTGTGTTGTGGCTACCAACCAAGGAATCTAATGAAGGAACATTTTCCCAAAGCCAAACTCAAACATTAGAATTAATTGGATATTGGTACATTTTGACTTGTGTAGCCTTTTTCTAGTCAAGTCATTAGCTAGGTTGTAATTGACTTGACTAATGACTAATCCTGAAAATTTTAAGTTTATTTCTTGAGGAAAAAAAGTGAAACATTTAAAAAATTATGGTTGTTTAAACATGAAATAGAAAACCAAACCGTTAAATCAATTTAAATCCTATGATTAAATAAAAAGGAGGAGTATACATGTCAAATGAATTTGTAAAACATGGTTAAGATAATGGCATAGTACAACAAAGAACCCAAAACAAAATGGGGTTGCTGAAAGGATGAATAGTTTGCTTCTAAATAAGGCCAAATCAATGATGCTTGAAAATGGTACCTCAAACCATCTTTGGGTTGAAGTAATTAGTAATACAAGTTATGTATTAATTAAATAGATATCCCACGAAAGTTATTCATGAAATTACCTTATAGCAAATTTTCTTAGGAGTGAAACTTGATATAAATCATTTATGAATATTTGGATGTTGAATATATATTCATGTTCTTAAAGAAAGAAAAAAAAAACTAGATGCCCATACCTTAGAAGGAACATTTGTAAAGTATGATGGTCACTCCAAAGCATATAATGTTATAGTCCTCAACATAGAAAATTATCATCACCAAAAACATTAAATTTGATGAAATGTCAAATGTAACATCGAAAAGAACCATAAAACCTTGCCTAATCTTGTGGCTAATGACTTATGATTTTATGCCATTGAAACAAATTCACACAGGGCCACAAATGCCTAATGATGTCTAGATCAATCCAATACTTCACATTTCACCCCAAGAATTTTATGGTTTGGAAGAAAACGAAAAAGGTTAATTACCCAAAAACCAATGATTTGGTAAATCATTTGCCACAAGAAATCTCCAATGAAAAAATTAAAACACCACCGAAAATTTCATCCAACTCACCATCAACTCATGTTGTGATTAATCATGGAGCAAAGGTTGTCATGTTACATAATCTCCTACACCAAGAAGGCAATTGGCTAAAGAGTGACAACCCCCATTTTGGATGGCTGATTATTAAGGAACATTGACATCATTTGATCCCTGTGGATTTTTTTGGTGAAGATTCAAAAGATTATTTTCTTATTGTGACACACATATTGAAACCACATAATTACATGGAAAGTCTAACTAATAAAAATGAAATCATGCATTGGCTCAAGAAATGGATTTTATTTTGAAAAACAATACATGGAGTTTTGCTAACCTTCGTTGGGAAAAAACCAATCAATGCATGGTGGGTGTATAAAATAAAATCTACAATTGACAAAAAACCTAATAAGTTCAAAACACATTTAATGACAAAATGATATATATGAATAGAGAGTGGGAATTAATTTTGACAAAACTTTTGCACTGTTCATTAAATGGAACATAAATGAGATCAATAATGGCTTTCGTAGCCCACAAAAAGTGGGAGATACTGCATTTGGATGTAAAAAATGTTTTTTAATGGTGATCAAATTTAGGAAGATGTTTTCATGGTGTAATCCAAAGGTTTCTACGTCCAAGGGCAAGAACAAAAGGTGTAAAATTTTCATAAAGCTTTGTTGTGCTCCAACAAACACTAAAAGTTTAATATGAAAAAATATATTAGTATTTGTGAACCCAAGGCTTTACTAAAAATGATGTGGATCACAACTTGTATTACCTATAGGAGGATGGAAAATTCTTGATCATGGTGATCTATGTGGATGATCTTTTAATTATAAGAGTCCACATTGAGAAAATTCATTGGTTGAAAAACTAATTACTTTTTCAATTTAAAATGATGAAACTTGGACTTTTAAATATTTTGGGGAGCGAACTTTTTTTATCTTTACAAATTAGCATTTTTATGTGCCAATGACCTATGTCACATGTATTCTTGATGAATTTCAAATGATTGGTTGTAACTTGTGCCCACACCTCTTCCAGAAAATGCCAAGTTTGGGAAGGACAAATGAGAGGAGGATAATAATTTGACCTTGTATGCCTACTACTTAAAGGTAAGAGGGATTTTACACCTTCATATTATAGGCCCAAGATCTATCCCATTTTTAACGAATGGGCCTCTTAAGGAATGGGCTTTAAAAGATATAAGTACCCTCCCTTCCTAAACCTCATGATCTACAAATGTTTAGGTTCATGATAACCTTTGTTTCATGTTTTATGTTCATGATAAACTTTGTTTCTTGTTTTATGATGGGTAAAGCCCACATTTAGAATGTCATAATGTCTACCAAATTATTTGTGAAATTCCTTATGATGTCACATACTATGTCCCCAATATTGATAATGTTAAATACCAACCATTGGTTTGACTTGGTTGGTGCCTTGCTTTAAGGGCAAATTTAGAATTAGTTTATGTGTAGAGTCAAACATGAAGCCATGTGCTCTATTGGAATAAGAGCAAAATGTGAGTTGGATATTAGTAAAGTTCATCATCAAAGGCTTTTTCAATTATAAATATGATCCAATTTTTTATTTATTTTTCGCATGATGTATCATAAGAACAAATTGAAAAAAAAAGACATTTTGAAAAATGATAGGTGTTTTTTTTAAAAGATGTTTCCCAAATAGTAGAGGAAAAATATATTGAATAACATGTGCTCCATTTACATTAAAACAATCAAATCATGTATTAATTTTGTTAGTGTGCATGGAGTTGGAATTCCCATGTTGGAAAACAATGTAACCCCTTTTAGATTTTCCTTTCCTTTCCCCTAAACATTCATCCCATTTCACAAATATCATAATGATAAGGAGACTCAAGTAATACCAAATGTTATATATTGTGATGTATTTGGTAAATAAACACATACCAAACTTGAAACCAACATGAAATACTAAATGGTCATTTAGATGCAAACTTGGCCAATTTTGTGTTAGTCATCCTCACATTGGGGTTAGGATCTACCTACAATAGCCTAACACTAATATTAACCTAATTTGGCATCCATCACAAAAATAATTCACATTTTCGAAAAAAATATTTTAAATGATTAATTTATCACTGCCATATGTAGCTTTGGTATCATCTGTTCGCACTTAACAAGACCTAAATCTCCTCCCCTTCACTCATTTCACCCTCATTTTTCATTTTATTTTTCATCTTGCACTTTGCTCTCAAATTTGCATGCTTTTGTTTCTTTAGTCTTTGTGCAAAACTTTTTTGTGACATTTTTTAAGAAATTCCATTTGTGCACCTCCATCTTTCATTTTTTTGGAGCATTAGGAGCAACAATGTTTAGAGGTTAGTCAAACTTGTGAAATCACAATAGTCCTTCATGCAAGCCAAATATAATAATTTTTTTATAAAAGATAAATTGTACTTTCTTTCTTTTTTTGTATCAAACATTGGAGCAATGTTCATGCTAGGAAAAAGCAAGTAGGAATTGTTATGGCGTGCAAATTTAGGGAGTAGTTTAAGTCTATAAAAAGTTGTTCACAAAGTTAGTGATAAAATTGCAAAGGAACGACCAAGTATGATGCAAGGTCTATTACACAAATGTGATGAGAGAGATTTTTGAAGCTACCCCAAAAGGAAAAAAAAATGGTGGAAAAAATTATGTTTGTCACATCATTTTTGCAAGAGTTTATTACAACATTTTGTTCCACGTTTGTGTGTATATAACATGAGGCATGAGAATGAGAGGAATTTAGGGGATAATAACTTAACACCAAGTTGTTTGGCTATTTTCAACCATTTTATGTAAATGGACTTTTTAGTCACAAACCTAAAAAATTACAAAAACTAAGAGGTAACAAACAACACTCTTGATGTTGAGTTCTCATGCATTGTCAACAAGGTTGTCACCTTGGATCTCATGGTAACTAACATTTTATATGTGAATGTTTTTTTTTAAAAAATTTTGGTAACATTAAATCACTTAATAATTAACATTGAATGTGAATGGTTGTTAATTCTAGCAAGGCTACTTTTTCCATTTGCCAATGCACGTCATAAAACTATTAAATGGGAATTAAAGAGAGTCAACAAAATTTTGTGTAAAATAAATATTTGTGAATTTTTTTCCCCTTTAGAAATGGTTAAATTAAAAACATGCATGGGAGAAAAATCAAAATATATGAACCATTTGTGAACATGATTTCCTTTGTGATTTTTGGTTTAATTCCTTGACTTGCTATATCTTTGGGAATGAACCTAAAGTTAATGTTGCAACAACAACTTTTCATTATGTTCAATAAAATGATGGCAATCACTATGTGAATCAAATTTTTACTAGTGTTTTAATAAGCATTTGCAAGTTTTGACATTGTTTAAATTGAACACAATGGTAGTATATACCATTTATTTGTTCATTGTTCAACAACATCGGTTTGGGTTTTTATTATTCATGTTTCATCATTCCAAAAAAAATGATGATGGTGATCATGTGTCAAGTTTGATCCGTTGAAGTGTCACACAACATAGGAAAAGAACATGTTTGTTCATAACTGTATCCATACTCAATGGGATGGGTTGGAAAATTGCTATGAGAAAATCATGTCTATTGCAACTTGTTTATTTTGGGAATGCACTTTTTAGTTACATTGGACAAGTTGCAACGGACACAATTTTTTCATAGTGAACGTCATGCCAATAGAATCACAAGCAAGGATTTTTTTTCTTTATATATTTTTTCCAAAAATATGAAAATGAGTGTTTTTTGGGCTTTGATCACCAAAATTTAAATTAGGTTTTAATATCTATCCAAAAACATAATTTAAGATGCTTAAATGCATTTAGTTTTTATTTTCATATTTTGTTCATAACTAAATTTGGTTAAATATCTTATGGATCATCACCATTCATCCTACATCACAAAATTAGGATTTGAAAAAGAAAAACCATTAATTGGAAGGTGCCACACATCAACCAATGATTGGAAATTTAATGAAATTGTAGCATAAAAAGGTCTATGACTATGAGGGTTAATTTTGAATTAAATTCATACTATCATATAAACAGGTTGCACAACTAAAGTCTCACACAACATCCACATGCACTATACGAAACACTTGAAGACTACAAGAATTGAAACTTACATATTGTTCGACTATAATCATCCACATGTTTAAAACTTGGTCCTTATATGGGCTACACTCATAAAGGAGCTTATCACATGCACTTAAGGAATTTGTTTTATAATGATTATATATATACTTATGAACATTTCCATAATCAAAAGAACACATAAGTTTATTGAATCATACGTTTGTTACACAAAAAGCCTACCCCCAAAACTTTTAACACAAAATAACAACATGAAATTATGGAAATGAGAAAATGAACCTAAAGCTCCACCTACAACCCCTTATAGACTTGAAAAAAAATGAATGAATCATTGACACAATTCATTTACATTCATTAAACATGTTCATTCATCAATTACAAATCAACAATATTATGACACATATTATCCTTTTAGAACTATCATTCTTCCTATGAATAAGTCATTGAATTATTTGAAATTTTTTTCTCCAAATCTAATCAAACTCATATAATTCATTTCCAACTATGTCCAACCCAAAATCAATAATTAAATATTCATGAATCCAAGCTTATGGTCACTAATTAAAGATCCTCCAAATAATTATTTCTTTTCATACTTACCCATCCTTCTACCCATAGACCATCATATTATTATTATTTATAACTTTTACCTTTAATAACCCATATTAATGTTCCAAAACCATGCCTTCCAAATTTTCATAACCCTTCAAAAGTTAGAGTTCCAACAACATATGGTATATCCTACCATGGGCTTCACATCCTTAAAAAAAACATATATAAGGCCAAAAGTTGGTGACAATCAAACACGAACCTTTTTCCTTGATATTTTTCCTCCAATGGTATTAGGAAATAAATGACCAATTGTTTAGCACCTTTCTCTTTTAGAAAAAAACATTATCGTGTTTTAAGAGGCTTACATGTAGCATAAAATGTAGGCTCATAAAGCTTTTGGGGGTGGGTTTTATTGGAATAAAGGTTTAGGGTGAAAAAATGTTTGCGAGTTTTTTACACTTTGTAAGCATATTTGTGAATACACTTTTATTTTTTTAAAAAGCAAACCTTTATGCATTCCAAGAAATGTGTTGGTATACTTGGAAGGCATAATAATTGTTAATATTCCTCCCACAAAAAAAAAGAGGAGGAAAATTATGCATACTCTTTAAGAATGGAAGACATCTTCTTAATCTTAAAGTTGTTATAGATTAGCAAAAGAACTCTCCCCTTCTTGAGCCCGGTCATCTATATATGTTTAGGTTAATATAACCTTTGTCTCATGTTTTACAATGAATAAAGCCCAAGGGTGGGGGATGTTCCTAAATTGTGAGGCTTACCTCTTCCTAGGTCCCTTCTTTTGGGAATGCCCCCACCTCGAGTTTTACCTTACATATAAAGATGTGCTTTGATTTTTTTAATGTAAGTGAAGGGCATGTTATTAATAAAAGGAAAATTGCCTTTCACTATTTGGGAGCTTTTAAAAAAAATGGAATGCTTGCTAAAACATTTTTTTAAAAATCCCCCTTTTTTTCCCCTCTTTCCCATGATACATTGATGAGTACCTTTTAGAGGGAACAAGGAATGAGTTAATTTCATCATTAAGGTTTGGGATGGTAGATTATTTCATATTTTTTAACACATTATATGACATAATTGTTTAGTGATGATCCCTAAACCCTAAACCACACCTAATAATGGCTAACTATGTTTCTTAAACATGAAATTTTTCTTTCAAAATCATGGAATCTGCCACCCCAGACCTTAATGTCATGGAAATTATGGCTCTACCCATTATGATGCCCTAATATTAAATTAGATGTGGGCATTGCAAAAGTAATATTGCAATTATTTTTTCATGCTTGCCCAGTTGCCTGATTAAAATGTGTCCAGTGAAGCATATACACATGTTGTTGCTACCCATACACATTTGAACCCATGACGTAGGCACATTTAGTGTCCATTATACACCCCCAAATGTGCAGACTTAGCGGCCCAAATGTGTTTAGGCATTGCCAATATTTTTTTCGTGAAAAAAATATGAATCAAGGCTAAAGGCAAACAAACAATGAAAATAAAAAGGTCATGGCACATTTTGGGTGTCTAATGGACAATACAAATGGGTATATTGCCTAGCTCGCCGCCCTAAGGGGCTCACTAGGCTCCTTACTCAATGGAATGGGCAAAGGCTTGACCATTCCGTAGTACATAACATCACCCTAACATATCACCTCCTGAGATGATGGTATCTAGTTCTATAGCAGCTTGCATAGGTAGTTACCATTGTTGGCCGATTATGGGTTTCCAATCAAGTTTGGACCTAGGAATGGGTCTATAAACTAAACTAATGGAGTCTACATGGACCCAAAATCGATGAAGAACCCAACCCAACGGGTTTGCATGAATCAAGACCTAACCTTAGAATTGGATGTGGTGAGTCTACGCAAACTTGAACCTAGACAAGAACTAGACTCAACATGTGTTAAGGATTTTTTACAAGGTCTAGATCATAGGGTTAGATAGGGACCAAGGTCCTAGGTTTAAATAAGTTTTAGGGTTTTTAGGTTTTGAAGTTTTATCTTTGAGTTTTAGGGTTCTAACTTATGGGGTCTTAGGTCTTAGATGCAATTTACATGGTCTCTCACTTTATACCATCCAAATTTTCCACGTTTATGGCAATTTCTTTTCTAAGATTTTTTTAATTTGTAAACAATTTAATAGTCATCCATACAAAAACATAGAAAAAATGGGCAATCATCCTTACAAAGATTTAGCAAAATATGGCTATAAACTAGATATGAAGTACAAATCTTTAGTCATTCTTTTATATTTTGGCTACACGTTACAACCCAAATATAAAAATTTGGCAAGTTTTCTTTTTTTTCTTTTTTCCCCTCACTTTTGGTGATTGAAAACCTCCAAAATCACTACATTTTCACATTTTTATTTTTATAGGGGATGTGGGTAGTGGGTAGACTTGATTTTACCCTCCATCATTAGCACTTTTCATTGTTTCTTTTTCTTTTTCTTTTTGGCTCTATATAGCAAACAAAAAAATGGATGATGGTAAATAATATATAGTGTGAACTTTGTTATTGAGCACATGTTACATAATAACATAATTTTACAAAGTATATATGTTATTGAATCAAAATTTAAAACTTTCGATAACAAAAGTTATTGAAAATTCAATGATTCCCATACTAGACATCTAAATTTTATGAAACCATCGGTGTATCTACACTCATCAAGGGCTTTGCTAGGGTATCAAAAGTGCATCCCCCCAATTTCCCTTAACTTTTGATTTTTGAATCTCTATTGATTTTTTTAATTATGAAATATTCAAAATTCAATAACTCCTACATTGCGAGTCAAAATATTAGGAAATTGCCTTGGGGTAGAACTTCACATTGAAGGCTTTCCATCATGTACCAAGAATTTAGTCAAAGACCCCATGGTTTGGGAGATTTCAAAATGACAAAACAAACAAAAAATTTGAAACTTTTCTTCTTGGACTAAATAAAGGAAGACTTTAGCAAAAAAAAACAATTATGACTAGGTAATATCAATATGTAGATGAAAAATTGGGGGTACATTCCACTTTAATAATCAATCAACATGTACCCATTCCACCAAGAAAGTCCCATGTTATATAGAATAAAAAAGACAAGGGGTACACATTGCACTTAACATCTTACATAGAGAATCAACCCTATTGTAATATTGTCATGGGTTTGCATTTTCAAATGATCAAACTTGGCTTGATTATTTGATTATGAAATTAAGTAAATTGGTATATTTTAATAAAAATATTATGTGTAAAGTAAAGCCTAAAATTGGGGGCATACCCAAAATAAAGGGCCTAAAATGAGGGGTGTTGGCATGGTAGAATGGACCAATTTTGACGTTTAAAGGATCCTTTTTCTACAATGGGTGTGATTGCAAGTGTTATATCTCGTCACATTTTTTGGGTTTGATTAATAGGGACTCATTTTCAAATAATAGGCTTTAATATTTATAAGCTGCAATTTTTTGTAATGCAAAAACCATAAAATCCCAAAAATTATGGACTTTTGAAATTGAAAAATTGGGGTGTAATGCCAACTACAATTAGGTTAATGGATTTTAACTTGGTTCAATGATGAATCTAAAACTTGTTTAGACAATTGGTTTTAAGGTGGAAATGTATAAATAAAAACAATGCAAAAGAGTTTTGCATCGTATGGATTGAAGGTATTACACTATGGACTTTTGAATGTTGAAAACACACACCCTATTTTAAAAAGTCCATAGCATTAAAAAACAAAGGTGTTTTGAGTTTAAAATTTGCATACTTATATAAATCACTAACCTCTACAATGCATAAATCACATGTGGAATTTTTTTTCTAAGAATGGATGTGATGACAAGATGATATCTATCTATGACATCATATCCATTGATGTTCACATTGTGACACATTGTGCACATTGTAAAGCTTGCAAAATGGACTTTGGGCCAAGGTTTTTTTGCTAAGTTTTGGTCCACCCAACTTGCTAACTCAAGGTGGTAGTAAAGTTTGGACCCATATTGTGGAAATGTCTCCCACCTGATGTAAAGCATGAGGTGATAGGTTCATACTTAAATCAAAAGGTGTATGAGGGGTGGATTTTAAAGTGTGCTCCATAAGGGTGGGAGGTGTCAATAGTCCTTCATTTCTACAATAAACATTCGTGAATATATAATGCCTTCCAAGTGCTTCAAGAAATTTATTCAAACATTTTATTAGCATGCCTTTAAAAGTTATTCACAAGGTATCAACATATCACCCAATTTTTACCAATTTCATCATCACAATTCAAGGTCTTTGATCTTTTATTGGAAACCAACTCAAACCAATTTTTTTGAAATTACAAACTAACATTGTATATATATGAACATTGTGGAAGAGAATGGATCCATAATCACTTGCACAATAAAGTTAAATCACGAAAAGAATGTAAATTGTTATGCTCCATGAAATTTAATTAGAATCAATTCATAAAAACTCTAAAATTCACAAAAGCCAAATGTTTTGCTAATTAAACAAACATCAATATTTTTGTAAAATGAAAAGGAGAATGATCTTCAATCTAAAATAATTGATGCGTCAAAATATGGTTTTTTATAAACCTTGATAGTTGTGCATTTCATCACTTTCAAGCCACCTGAAATATTTACCTAGGGTAGATTATAATTAGCAAGCACAACATCAACAACCATCAACAATTAGATCTATTACAAATTTGATCAACTACTACATCTACCATGGGTGAATCACAATTTAAACACAATGTTGCATGAAGTTGCAAATCACCATCATGTTTTTTATTTCCACAACTAGAGATGTCGAATGCATTTATTTGTAAAAAGTTACAAATCACCATCAAATTTCTAGTTTCCACAAACTTGCAAACACTTACAAATCCACACAATGCAACCCTAATGAATGTATTTTCACATTTTGTAGCTAACCCCTAATCCCTAGAAGCAAAAACATTTTTTCAAAAAAAAAAAAAAACTTATATTAAAAAGCCAAAGGTTTGTTTTATGTTTGTTGGGTAATGTGGTAGATGAATGACATCACAAAACTTTCAAGAACTCCTCATGTTCCACTCCATCATTAAATTCAACCTCAAGCTCCTCTTTCAAATCAAATTGAACTTCACATGCACTTCCTACGTTTTAATGTTTGCAACAACCAATGCATAGATCTAATGTCCAATTTTTGCTGACTTACATGATAAAGTATGCCAAAAAAATAATCCTAAGAAAATTTAATTTCAAAAACAATCTTTTTTCAACATTCACATTCAAAAAGATATTAAAAAACCTATTTAAGTTCCATATTGACATCATAGAACATTTCATTGAGTTTATTTTAAGTTGACGAAATTTCTATATAAGAAAAGTGGATGAAAAGTATGTTCTAAATTGGCCGGTTGTTCAAATTTTCCAAAATACTTTTACATTAAAACTTTGATATATTTTGATTATAATATAAAGTTGAAACTATATCCATATACATTAGGCCTTTATCAACTTGAAATTATAGTAATTTTGATTGATGTCTTATTTTCATGTACTTCTAACTCTATTTTGCAAAATGTGACATGTACTTTCCAATACTTGCATCTCAAAAAATGTACTTAAATGCATATTATTACATGTGATTTTTCAATATTATGCAATGAAATCAAAAAACTTCTTAGTGTTCATCATTGACTTAAATAATATTCATGAATTCAATATATCAAGGTATACTTTATGGATACATTCCAAAACAACAAATGTTTTTGACTAGCATATTTTTACCATGCTTATGCCCACATATATTAATTTGTCAAAAAATTTAGTTTGAAAACAACACTTATAGTGTGATGTGAGGATTCCAACAATGGAAAAACTCATTTTGATTTCAATTTGGGAGGTTGGAATGTGGAGAATGTATTTTTGTCAACTTGGTAACAACAAGGAATTTGTGTGATTATGTCCGCCACCAACTCAAAGCTCATTTACAATTCCCATCAATTAAATAATGGTAGAATCCATTGAGCTCCCTTGACACAAGGTGCTTCAATGTGTTTGGATTTGTTTTAATGGTGTGAAAGAAATATTCAAAAATCCACTTGTGAAGCAAACATCTAATCCATTTTTTCAATTGCAATTGGTATTAGTGATTTATAAGACTCCACCAACAAAGGCAACAACAATTGTGAATCATAATTGATAACCAAGTTGGTTGCACTCTCAAGACTAACATATGATGTGGCTAAACGCATACATTAAACTTAGGGTCTAACATAAGTGCCAACATTTGATGACTTTTTCTCCTTTCAAAACCATGCAAAAAATTAAATGAAAGGTGTAAACATTTCAATAATTTGACATTTCATGCAGATTTGTATTTTTAAAATTGCATCTAAATTAGTCAAATTGTTAGGGATAGTCTAACGTGAAATTTCATTACATAGTTCATGACATCTGGAAATGATAAATTTCAAAGCATTTCCAAATAATTAGTTTCCATGCATGGTTTTTATTTGTCACACACCTAGTTATTATGGGTGCCAACATTTTGATAACAACTTCACATATTACCCAAGTCCTTGGAGATGGTACATCACTTTGTATTACCATTATTTGTTGAAAATAACACAAAACTATTGTTCAATGGAAAATTAAAACATCTTGAAATAATAAAACTTTACTTGCAAACTTGTAATTGTAACCCCTTAAAAAAACCCAACCCAACATTATAAGTTAAAACATTATGGGTGCCAACATTTTGATAACAACTTCACATACTACCCAAGTCCTTGGAGATGGTACATCACTTTGTAACACCATTATTTGTTGAAAATAACACAAAACTATTGTTCAATGGAAAATTAAAACATCTTGAAATAATAAAACTTGACTTGCAAACTTGTAATTGTAACCCATTAAAAAACCCCAACCTAGCATTATAAGTTAAAACAACTTACAAGCATCTTCATGCAACTTTATATATATAATAAGGACAAAATCAATTGACAAAAAACCAAAGGAAAATCTTATTCACTAACATTTTCAAATTTTTAAATCTAAACCCAAAATCTATGCATGTTTTGTCCCAAGCATGCTTCCCCTTGCCATATTTTTAGGCCATGTGATACATTTTTGAATGTCAACTTGAACATCTTGATAACACACACTAAAAGAAAAATTAGATTTTGTGATTGGTCTTTTTGTTTGATTTTTCATCATAAGTGACATGTAATCAAAATTCCATTAGTTGCGTTTGACAAATTGAGTGCAACCATAATCACAAACAACATGGTTTTTGGATGGAAAATAATTAAAATAAACAAAATACACATTTATATTTGACTTCAACATATATGTAAATTATTGTTTGTGATTAACATGTGACTGATTTGGCCAACACTAACAACAAATGATGTGTTGACATGTTATAACATTTTTTAATATTTCAAAATTATTTGAAATTAATCTTGAAAAAATCTACATCGTCCATTCTTGATGGTTTTCAATCATGACATGTAACACAATAAAAATTTGCCACACAACATACAAATTGTGTCCATTTAAAAAATAAATGAATATAACCATAAAAAGTGAGATAATAATAATAATATAATTAACATAATTAATAGGTAAATTAGACTAGTATAAAATATTTATTAAAAAGTGCCACATGGCACATTTAAGACCAATTTAATATTTATAGTTAATTAATTAAATTTGGATCATTCAATTTAAGATCAATAAAATGTTGACATGTGGCATTTATGTAAATAGGCAAGGAAGGTAGGCCTAGGTTAGTTAGGTATGTTTAATAAATATTATTTTGTTTTGGTTGACCTTTAGGGAACTGAACTTTCTTTATTGGTTCATCCTTTGAATGACACTTTCACTTTGAGTATAAATAATGCACTTAGTCATATATTCCACACTAAAATAATGAAAGACAAAAAATATTGGTTAAACATTTTAGTTGCAAATGCGACCAACTTAGTCACATCCTATTTGCAACTACTTTTTAATATTTATTTTATACTAATCTAATTACCTATTAATCATACTAACAATATTACTATTATCTCATTTGTTTTATATATATATATATATATATATATATATATATACTAGTGGTAACCCTGTGCATAATGCACAGGTGTGTTAATTCCCAAAGCGTTCTGGAGAGGGAGGGAAGGTCGGTCAGGCAGCGCTTTTGGCACCTGGATTTTGGAGTCCGTTGTGTAGTAGTAATTCGTCGATTAAGATGTCAGTTGACGTTCCAGATCCCGACACGTGGTTAGTTAGTCACCCCGGGTACCCGTATCTTTCCCTCTACCTAATAATGACTCTACAGGAAAAGCCGCAATTTGGGACTTGAAAATTTACCAAAAGGAAAAAAGGTCATAGTTTTAATTGGGACCTGGAAATTTACCAAAATGTTGAGCCGTCATAATTTTAATTGGGACCTGGAAATTTACCAAAAGGTTGAGCCGTAGTCAATTTTAGTTGGGACTTGGGAAATTTACCAAAAGGATAAGCCGCAATCAGTTTTAATTGGCACCTAAAAATGTACCAAAAGGAAAAGCTGCAATCAGTTTTAATTGGCACCTGGAAATTTCACAGCAGTTACTGGAGTCACTGTCACAGATAGACGGACATAGTGAATTTATATATATATATGAAAATAACCACACAAAAAAACAACATGTATAATAAACCTTGGATACACTTATAATATGGCCTTATGTATACATTTTAAATATAATTTGAATGTATTCAAAGTATACATATATACCTTTAATGTATGATTGATATATTTTAATATGTTATAAATACAATCTACTTGGGACTTTAATACACTTATTATACATATTCAAATTATACATTTATACATCCTTGGGCTCCCAATTATTTGAGATGATATTTACAACCACAACAAACACATTGTGTGTTCCCTTGCTCATTTAAATATCAAAGGTACATGTGGTTAACACACAAGTGGTTAATGTGGATTGCACCAAAGTTTTATTCCATAAAAGTTTTTGTATTAACATAAATAGAACTTCATCTCAAAATGGGAATATCACCCTTGGGCACAACTTACATGTGAATCTTTGGATCCAAATGGACTCCACTATCTTCCATAGCAAAAACCTTTTGGCAACACATAACATCACATCCTCTGTGAAAGCGTTCTATGTGAAGTGATATTTTTCAAAGGGTTAGTAATGACAAAAAAAAATTTAAATGACAATGGGTGTGATGTGGAACCTTTTTTTAGCTAGTTTCTAATCACATGTTGATCTAAGTTGATTGGTTACATGTTCCAAATACTTTGCTAACAAAGTCACATGTTCATCCTCCACATATTTTTTCATGCTGGTAATGCCATTGGCTTTGTGGTACGTATAAAACCTTTGTAGCACCTCATGCACAAGGCCAAACTTTCACGGCCACAAACTTGATTATGGTAGATTATGTATCTCATTATTTGGTTGGCATTGAAATCTATGGGTTGGTTGTTATTTACCTT
>Ga0209611_10002847_pt1 | contig 30286 bp, 27 predicted proteins | sample S1TSphgellanicum_3_FD_187693 | JGI IMG/M metagenome (GOLD analysis project Ga0209611, IMG submission 187693) | Host-associated microbial communities from peat moss isolated from Minnesota, USA - S1T2_Fc - Sphagnum magellanicum MG (SPAdes) (version 2) | ecosystem: Host-associated > Plants > Peat...
ATGTAAGGGGCCCCCCCCTCCCCCCCCCCCCCCCCCCCATTTCAATCACAGCCTACTTGGACCCATGTACAGAAATGTGGCAGATTTTAAAAGATTCATTTGATTATTTATTCAAATTTTAGCATTGAATTTGCCACAAAAATCTTATAGAAAAAAGGTCTGATTCCGGTTTTGTATTCCTTGACCCAAAAAAAGAGTCTATAATGTTTCATAAATTAACAAGGAGAGTGGAATAGTTATGAATATGCATGGAAATTCATACCAACTACAAATTGGGGTGACCAAGTACAGGCAAAAGATATATAAAGCTTAACTGCCTTTATTCTCTCATGACTTTGTGTTTTAGCAGTAGTGCCAAACAATATTGCCAAAATAAAGTGTTACTTTTCTTCTTCTTTAGAGGAAAAAGTGAAACGAAAAAAAAGGTGTCTGGTGCAGAGATTCTTTTCCACAAAATTTCAATATAAAAAATTTCAATGTAGTCTGTTTCTTCAATATAAAATTGGTTTTTTCAGCAAAAACTTTGCCAATTTTATGATGTCAAAAATTGGAAGAAAATACTAGACTGTCTTCAGTGTTTGTGAAAATTAGAATCCTGCATTCTTGAATTCTTCTTTCTTTCATGGTCAGACAAAAGTATGAGAAGATTGTGTTGTAATTAGAGTAAACTGAGTAAAGTTAAACGTAAATATGATGCCATGGACCTTGTGTATTTTACACCTTTATTATACACAAGCATGTAAATGTGATCCAGATGTGTAACCCCACCATTACTAGTGTTTTCCTTTTCTGACAAAGTTTGTCATTTTTCTGACAAAAGAATTGGAAATATTTTTTGGTAAATGTCGTTTTTTATAGTGTAAAGCCAACTAATTTTTGCTAATTTCTTGCAAAAAAAATTCCAGAAATTTTGTTTCAAAAATTTGAGAAAAACACCCATGAACACCACCTTTCCAAAACCAAACAAAAAGACATTGAAGCAAATTAATAACATGTCAAACCTTGGTGTGACTTTTGTATCTTGAAAGTAAGTCAGCAAATGGAATGTTTAAGTAGGCCAAAGGTTTTTAAAGACTACGTTTTCTCGTATCTCCAACTGGAAATAATTCAAAGAGTGACCATTAAAAACTAGTCCAGGAACAAGACCCCCAAAACTGGTTACGCAAAATCTGAGACCAGTAACCAAAACAGGTTAGGCTTGTCTACCAAAATAAATGCACCGTAAAGACAAAAAAAAAGTGGGGGCATTCCACAAATGAGAACTAGATGAGGCAGTAGTTGAGTCTTGCCCCCACATTTTGCAAATGTCCCCCACCTATAGGATTCATCAAAGATTAGTCCAAAAACATAATTATTTTCTTAGTGTGATTTGGGAACATGTTACTCAGCATACTTTTTTCAACCATAGTTTTGGAGGGGGGGGGTGTTGGGGTCGGGCATTTTGAAAAACATAATACCCATTTCATATTGCCCCCAGTACTTATTTGTTTAAAGCCTGCCGCCTCGGGCTTTACCATACACCTAAACATAGGTCGATCATGAAAGATGTTAAATAAGGATAGGGTCCTCCTTCATGTTTTCCAGGACTACCCATTTGCCCAGACACACTTTGGGTCGTGGTATGCAGGTTTTGTGCTCCTTATGGATATAATGCTCACAACCGGTGTTGTGCGTGTAAATGTAATGGTTTGGGACTTACATTCCATGTATGTGTTAAATTGTGTAAATTTATTTTAAGCAGTGTAAAACAGTGTAAGTGTAAAAATCAATACATTTATATGATTTTATGCAGCTATATTAAATAATGTAAGTGTAAAACAATTACACTTATATGATTTTATATGATCGTGTAAAACAGAGTAAGTGTAAAACAATGTTAAATTTGTTTTCGGGGAAAGGGAATTTTCATAATGTTTTTGGTGATAGACCAATCACATGGTCCATTGCAAAAAAAAACACCCATCCAAACATGCACCCACAATTAATTAATATGGACTTGCAAGAATGTATGATCATTAAATGTGTATAATAAAACTGGTGTACAATAGAACACTGAATTTGATCATAAACAGAGTGAGATTTTTAAAAAAATTGCGAAAAAAATACATTAACATTCATTTGGGGGAGGGAGGGAAACTCAGAAAACCATCTATTTCTGTGGTAAACTGAGTTTCACCTTGCCTTTCATTTTTCCTGAGCGCCTCCACTGCTGCTACATATATTTTCATTGCTCCTACATGTACAACTACTATAATTCATCTAGAAACCGATGCATTAAATGCTGAGTTTCAGCATTTCATACCCAGATTTAATCAAATTTCCTACTTTATGGGTACACGGAAAGAGAGGTTGGACAGTGAAAAGAGGCCCAATGACAGGGTGACTTTATGACTAATCTTAATATATACACTTACTCGTCCCAAAACATTTACACAGGGCCATATAAGTGTACTTGAGAAATATTTACATTGGCCTTGTGTAAATATAAATAAATACAAAATTATATACACGTTAAAAGTTTGGACATGATTTACACTTACATGGGATTTACATGCCCTATATACGGCTATTGACAATCTTATGCCTACTTTAAGGTGTAAAGTTGCACCCACTCATCCATAGTAGGCGTAAGATCCCTCCATCTATGAATTAGTAGGTGTAAGATCTCTTCTATTTTCTTTTCTAATAGGGATATTCATGGATAGAAGGTGTCCTCCAAATACACTTAGGAAAATTCTCCATTTGCTTTGCATGACTGCGTCATGTCCTCTATTCAGGTTGATCATGTTCCGCGCCTCCAGTTCAAGAGGAGTTTGCAGGGTTCATGTACCCTAGCCCCCCACACCCACCCGCCCCATGTCCTTCTTCTCCTCATCCGTGTCATCATCATGTCCAGCGGCATGGGCACTGACGACGTGTCAAAAGGTTGAAAAGTAAAAAAGAGATAAAAACCATAATAATGGATAATAATTCCGCCAGCCTGCCCATCCAGGAAGATGCATGTGAATTTCACAGGCGTGTAAGTGAAGTAATTTCCACTATGCTTTTACCCCCCGCCCCCACCCTCTTCTGCCACGTGCTAAAGAGAGCTCTACTCTTTAGTTTTCCCGCCAGTTTCACCGGCCTGAAAATATCCCACCTGGCTACACCTATTTAGGGGAGCTATAGTAGCGAGGTAGGTACCTACTGGAATGAAATCATCCCACCTGGCTACACCTACTGAGGGACCTAGCTAGGTAAGTAGGTATATAGGTGTCTACTAAGTAGGTATCTAGGATTCCTTAAAAAGGCTGACAGCTTACAGTAGGAGGGGCCTACCCTTAGTTTTCTGTGTCAGAAGGATACTCAAATATTCTGGTCTGGATAACAAAGGGAAATTCTGATAAGGGTTTGTTGGCCTTTTGTGTTTCTATTGTAGAAAAAAGTATTGTTGTTAATTGTGTTTAGATTCATTATAGAGTATATATATAGTAGCTTAAAGAGATTTTAGCCCCTAGGTAATAATAGGTCTATTTAATTTTTATATGAGGATTTTTGAAAGATGATATTTTGGCTTGTGTTGTTGAAACTTGAGATTAGTTATAGAGTTATAATAATATCTTGAAGGATTTTGGTTTCCTTTACTTGAGGATTTTTTTTGAAGATTATATTCTTGCATGGTGAAATATTTGAGTTTTTCATAATTCTTCTTTTGCCTTAAGATACCTTTTAATGTGAATGGCAAGGCCACATTGTGACACACCCCTTGTTCCTACTACTTTTGTGGTGTTCATTGAATCATTTAGATGCAATAACCATGAGTATGGATTTTCCTAATACCCATCAGGATGGCCCGGTTGTCTACCCCGAAAAAAATGGTCAAATTATATTTGTCCACCAAGTAAAGGGTCCATTGTCCATCCCATGCACAAAGATTTGTTGGGTCTGGATCAAGATCTAATCTACTGGGTTGTGGTAAGTTCACACCAACGCCGGTGGTGGCAAAATGGTGGAAAAAATAAGCTAGAAGATCTTCCAAGTTCTTCCTTGACCTTGGTGTTTAGTTGCCTTGGGTGGTGAACCAGCACCCCCCACATGTTCGCCATGGCCGTGTCTAGTCAACAAGAAGAACAAGTTGAAATTGTGTGCACTTGCAAAAGTCTTTATAGTATATATATATTCCACCCATGGTTTGAAACTTGAGAGCCTTGACTAAGGATAGCAAGTTGCACATAGAAAAAAATATAGAGTTGTTTTTGTTTTCTCTCATTCTTAAAAAGGCAAACCCTATAATTAATTGTATAGAGTCCGTTTGGAATCTCGATGACTTTTACTTGCATTGCAACCAACCCTACATCAATTAGTCCCAGGAAAATATTGGGAATCTTCACAACTACAAGGTGCAGGTGGGATAGATTGGGTCGTGCTTTGAAGAACAAGGGTTGTGTCATACTGTGTGTGGCCTTGCCATTTACATTAAAAAGGTATCTTAAGGCAAAGGAAGAAATTACGGAAACTCAAATATTTCACCATGCAAAAATATACCTAATCTTCAAAAAATCCTCTTAAAAAAGAAACCAAAATCCTTCAAGATATTATAACTCTGTAACTAATCTCAAGTTTCGACACAAGCCAAAATATCATCCTTTCAAAAATCCTCATATAAAAATAGACCAATTACTTAGGGGCCAAAATCCCTTAAGCTACTATACTCCGTAATGAATCTAAACACAATACCATAATAGTACCTTGGCCATTTCAACACATGTCCTTTGCATACTTAATTAATTTTGAAGAATTCATTTCAACAAAAGAAATATTCCTAAAATATTCACTATTATCCTTCACAACATTTTTTTTGATTTGGAAGAAATAATTTTTGAAATTCTCAACATTTTTGAAAATAATATAAGTAGTGTTGAATTGGCCAAGGTACTATGGTATCCTTGCCTTGGTAGGCAAGGCCAACAAATATGTCTGATTTGAACTCAACATTTGTGACATACAGAAGCAAGTTCTTTGGACTTTGTATGTTGATACCAGTGTTGGGCATGTATCAGAATCCCCATGATACCTGCCCAGGTTCTCAGGCTCCCCAGACGCTAAATCCTCAACTATAGGGGTCTAGAGTTAGATCATAGGTCATTGAATATTAATTAATTAGGATTAATTATGGAGGACTTGTGTTTTCCTTTCCTTCTGGACCTTGGTTAATGTTCTATTTGTTGTCAACAATGATAAATGGGTACATGTACCATGCTGGGGTATGTAATGGTGCATTCACATTTGATGTTAAAGCAATGTTAAATGAAAATCTAGGTGGCATCCTAGGTGGCACCCAATGTTAAATGGGTGATAGCTTAATGTTAAGTGAATGTTAGTTTAACATAAAAACTTCATGATGAGTAGGTTTAAATCTCAAATGACTAGTATGGTGTTAATGGACTCAACACTAGAGTCCCTAACACCAAGTGTGAACGCACCTTAAGTGGGTAATCACATTAGGTATGTAGGTGAGTAATGGAAGTTGCATACTATCAAGGTAAGCAAGTAGGTAAATGCACTTGGTGGTGGCAGCACCAGTTTGAATGGATGATGATTGGATTTGGATTCTTTTTTCATTGGGTTCTTGTCCACTAGCTAACCATCCTTGGTTATTGTAGTTAGTATATTTGATGCCATATCCACCAACTTTTTCTTTTTAAATTTAAAAAAAAAAATTGGGACTTTTCTACTACTCACCAACCATCTTATTGTCCCTACCTACCAACTAACTGGCCCTACTTATTTTCTTATCTACAAGACATGACCTACTTGCACCTCCTTACCTACTACTAATCACAACCTAGGGGCTATTTGGATGAGGATATTATTATTATTTTTATTTTTAACAATTACCTCTCCCACCCACCTACCAACAATGCTCTACCTAATGGGCACACCTATCTACCTACTCTTGGTTCATGGAACTAAAGGATGAACTTAACCCTATCAACACAAAAAGAGACTCAATGTTGCTACAAACACATCCAAGCACTGCAAAATTAGTGTGATCTTTGACTTAGGAAACCTAATGGCCTTAGACAATAAATATATATCAAACCTCAACTGCAAGTTCTGCAATAAGTGCCAAAGGCATAATCCATTGCTTTGTATTCAGGGTATATTCACAAATTATCAACCACCTTAAACCATAATGGGTAATTTGGCAAAATGGCAAAGAGCACCCACCCAGCCTCTCTCCATGTTGGACGGTTCATACATAACTAACCAATGTGGTTAGCCATGGAACATGAATATTATGGATAAGAGTTTCACGTCCACACGTCATCCATCCTACGTGGTGTGTTGGTGGGTGCTAGTTCACTATGGGAGTCAAGCAAAAGAAAGGATAAAAAAACTAGCCACCACAATGGATAACCCTATCCCAACACTTCCATGGTTTGCAAGGCAATGACTATTTCTTCCTTTTCCAAATAAAAATGTACTAACCAAAGTCAATCACGTTTTGAGCTGGGTGGGGTTTTTAGGACCAAATCTCCTTTTATGCATGCATATGCATGGAGCCATGTGTGAACTCCATTGTGTTGCACATGTTGTTGCAAGGATGCACTCCTTTATTGGTCGGTTGATGCCTACTTTTTCTTTAGGTGGAGGTGAACCATCCCTCCTGAGAATCTTCACTCTCATTGCTCAATATCATTGGACCCTGGACCTTGGACCCTCATGTAATGTGGCTCTTAGTTACAAAAGGGTTAAATTAGTTAGGACTTTTGGGGTGTATTCTACATAAGCAGGAGTGTAGCATAAACCTCTTATTTCTTTTGAAGGTGGAAGAGCAACTTGGTTTTGGCATTTGTTTGTTCTATCCAGGTGCTACATTTTGTACTTAGGGATCTTAAGCAAGGACCTTGGTTAGGGTTGGGATTTACCCTAAATTGTGGCATGGGATTGGGTGACTTGTAAAAGTGGACATGTGTTGTGGAATGGGACATAAACCATGTTGATGACTGGAATGGGCTCATGGACACCTGGAACAGCTTATGGGGTCTGAGTTAACCAACAGCCACCAGCGCACCATCCATTGGCAGCCCCTGTGCTACAGTTAGTTATCAACCCCAACTGAGTTGATGTAAGGTTTCACCTTGGTAACCTACCTTGCTAAATATAAGACTTGTAGGTAGGTAGGTAGGTAGGTAGGAAAACGGGTGGTTACTAGGCAAGTCTATGCACATAGATAGCATAGTGGAGGGCTAGTGCCTTGGGTTGGCCAGGGTGAACCAGTTCCTACAATAGTTACATGGTAAAAATTAAAAGCCTTGAATTTTTGTAACATTACTTTTAACCATGGTAATCCTTAGATGAAATTAGGGTCTCTGAGTCCAAATAAAGTGTTAAATTTGCCCACTAAAAGACCTCTCTGAAGAAGGTCAAGTTAGTCGTGTAGGTGCTGGTTCAGCCTGGCCATGGATAGTGGGTTGTTAGTATTGGGTTAAATATGGCCACTAAAAAGCCTCAAAGAAGAAGGTGAAGGTAGTAGTGTAGGTGCTGGTTCATGTTGGCCAGGGCTAGTGGGTTGTTAGTAGGTTGTATGGAGCTAACCACCTTAGTTAGCTCAATAGCTTGAGGAGAAAACTAGTCCATTCTTAGCTTCTAGCTATCTGGGTTGGAGTTCTGAAAATAGCTCAAAATGGGTTTGTGCAGGGTTAACTGAAGTAATTGGCATTTGAGATCAAGTTAAGCGAGTTCTTTACATGGAGTTCTTTGAGAGTTCATAGTTGACATTTGTCATTTAGTTATGGGCTTCAATAATAGGTATGTTTTGTTTTTGTGATCACTTTCATAATAAAAAGAACACACAAGTTTATTGTGGTATAAAGTTTGTTACACAATGGCTTATTCCAAGGCTTAACACAAAATAACATGAAACTATGAAAAGAAAAACATATTATGAAGCTTAACGCACAATTTTTTTTATACTTGAAAGGAAAAATGAATGAAATATTGTTTTCATTCATTTACATCTGCCAAACATTCTCATTCATCAATTGCACGTCACTAGTAATATGTCACATGTTATTGTTCTAGAACTGTCATTTCTTCTATGAACTAGTCGTTCAACTATTTGAAATTTTTTTTCTTAAGATCTAGTCAAATTCACATAATTCATTTAAATTATGTTTAACCCATAATAGTTAACAAAATTATTAGGTCAAGCTCATGCCCCTAATCACATATCCTCAAAGTAAGGCCCATAAATTGAGTTATTTGTTTCAATATTTATTCATCTTTCGACCCTTAAGCTACATTATTATTTATTTATAACTTTAAACCTTAATAACCCATTCTAGTGTTACATATGCATCTCTTGGTTCTGATATTGGTACATTTTTAAATTTCACTTGTAATGTGAATGGACACTAGATAGTGTAAAACATGTTTGAGATGTAGATCAATGCTGAGGAAAATTGGTTATGCTTGAAAGAGGTTTAGTAAAACTAATTACCACCTAATAAAACTTTAATTCACCTTACTAGGTTTTCTTGGTTCCCAAGTTTCCAAAGTTCTCATTTTTTTTCACCTCTTGTCATGTTATCCTAGAAGTTATGCATGATGTTCTATAGCAAACCAAGCAACTCCATGCTTGTAATGGTCTCATTGATGTAACTTATCATCAATGTTTTTCAAATGTTCAACCATTGTATCTTTGAAATCCCAATGGACATGTTTTCCCATACCTTAATGAAAGGAAAAAAGGAATAAATGAAAATCTTGTATTATGGAACTTTGCAAGGACAAGCCATTGTGGTTGGTAAAGTGCTTATCAAGAATTTTGACAAGCTTAGTCATGCAAGCCAAAAAATTTGAATGACCAATGCTAGGGGCACAATGGCATGTTCATGGCATGTTCCATTAAGATAATTTGTTGGCAGCTTCGACATGTGTTTGTCAAATAATTAATTTTGAAATTTTCATTTTGACAAATAAAATATTCTTGAAATCTTAAATTTTTTTTCATAATTTTTTGTTATTTGGGAAAAATGTTTTTTGAAAATTTTAACATCTCTAACAAATAATATAATTAGGGTCGAAGTTATCAAGGCAGTAGGGAACCCTAGAATTGTGACATGAGTGTAGAGCTCAAAGACACTCTTGATCACCACCAAGGAGTGTAGATGTTCCAATGTGATTCTTGCATGTTGACATTTTTTTTTGGATGTTTTACATGGACTATAGTGAACAAACACTCACCAACACATCAAGCAAGATAAGTGATATGTGATCAAAAACATTTTTTCATCACATTCATATCCCATAGCTGACCATGCATGTTGATTAACTATGTACTAAGCATCCCACATGCACCTACTACATTTAGTTATCATCAAGTGCATTATCTACGTACGTAGTAACCACTTACATTTGTTACCTATTTACCTATGGTACTTACCTATTTATGTTAGTCACCTAAGCAAGGGAAAAGAAAGTACAAATATTTGCAAGATAGGTTATCAAAGTTTTTTATTATTTAATATTTTATTTGATTTTAGGATTCGATTTCAAAGAATTTATGCCTACACACCTTCTCCAGCATGCTTTATGAAAAGATGTTTATATTCATCAAGCTCGCATCCTTTCATGTTTTGACTTATGATGGGGGCATGGTTTGCACCCTAACTTGTCCTCTCAATCTTTCATGTGTCTTATATAATTTTATATGTGGTTCTTCAAATTTGGCTAGGATTTCTCCATTCCTCAATTGCAAACCTTCCTTTATGTGTGTACATAACCCATTGACCCAATGAGTGTTCAACTTTTGCGATGTGCCCATGAATGAAGGTTTAGAGATGCATGTTGTAGTGTGTGATACCTCCATTATTCTACAAGTCAATTTCCATGTGGTACAAGAACAACTACACATGCTTCCTTTTGTCACAATCTGACTCCTCTCATTGGTGAGTTGACATCATCCTTTTCAAAGATGGGGATTAGACTTGAATTAACATCATCATAGTTGATCTGATATGCACAAACTTACTTCCCTGATATTTCTCTCCACATACATTTGCTATTTCAAAAACATCTTATGCAAAGAGAGGAGTTATCATGGCCAACACCCAACAAATCAATCCCTCCCTTTAGCAATGGAGGTTTTTGATTGCTTGCACAAACAAGTATATATCTTCTTACACAACTACACCAACCTCACGTGAGGAATGAAATGGCTAGAGGGTACTCCACTTTCTGTCTCAACTATTTTCCTTCACCAAAAGAGTTTCAATTACATTCCAAAAGTCTCCCTATTGTAATAAGTTGAGTGAGAATAGTGGATTTTGCTAGCTCTTGACTTCCTTGTTCAAACCCACCTTGTATTCCCACTCCATTGCAGACTTTGGTAGTTGAGTTATGATCCCCAGTATCACTCACTCCCTGGTCTTTGACATTTGCCTTGGACAGAGGTCCTCCCTCTTTGTACTTCCACTTACTCTCTGTAGTCTGGATGGGTAGCATTTTTTTTTAATATAAAAGTTTGGCAGGCTTTCATCTTAATATTAGTAACAATATATCTGCTGGTGGGGACTTGGGAGCCACCCATAGCCAATGCACATGAGTATTGTCCCATGTGGATCGGACATGTACTTTTTAAAGGTCGAAGATTAGTTGTGGGTGGGGGAGGTTGCAAACTCAGCCTGGCTAACCCCAAAGTTCAAACCCTAAAATGAAGCAAGACTGGCTAACCCCAAAGTGCAAACCCTAAAATGAAGCAAAGACTTGATAAACTTTTCAATGTGAAACACCTCATAAGCTATATGTGAGCTTCATCTTCTTATCGAGTGTTGGCAACTGGACCATTCTTTTAGGAACCATTTTGGATGACAAGCAAAATCAATCTGGAAAGCATTCTCCATCTGGTTTGCTAGAATTTATTAAGGCTTGCCTCAACAATAATCTTTTCGTCCCCTATACATTTTGTAAGGGGTTAATGGAATGTTGTCTTTCAAATAAAAAAATAAGTTACTTACTCTAGTCCCAAAAGATACTGTACATTAAGTGTACGGTAAGGACCACGAATCGGGCCATGCTCAGAATGATATGGCCATGTGTGAGGCAGGGACCGAGGGTGGGACCTGAATTCCCAGAACCAACACCTCTTCAAGGTCTTTATGTTCTTCACCTGGTGTTTAAATCTGGTAGAATTTCAAAAAAGCTGTGATTTTGTTGTCGGCCTTGCCTACCAAGGCAAGGATATTGTGTTTAGATTCATTATAGAGTATAGTAGTTTAAGGGATTTTGGCCCCTAGTTAATATGCTTATTTTTACATGAGGATTTTTGAAAGACGATATTTTGGCTTGTGTTGAAACATGAGATTAGTTATAGAGTTATAATACCTTGAAGGATTTTGGTTTCTTTTAGAGGGTTTTTTGAAGATTATTATATCTTTGCATGGTGAAATATTTGAGTTTCCATAATTCTTCTTTTGTTGCCTTAAGATACTTTTTAATGTAAATGGCAAGGCCACACACAGTGTGATAAGGAGAGGAAACACTACACATAGTAACTTGCATGTTTCCTTCTTACGGAGGTGTAAAGTGCCATCCAATGTTGAGGCAAAGTTTTTAATAAAGATAAGGAGCCCTCCACATACAAACAGTAAAATAATTTTACCATTTCTTTACAACTCCCAAGAGTATACGGTGTAGCCTCTCAACTTGCACCTTGACATCCAGTTTCCAAACAAAAGTACTTGACTTTCATCATGTACATGCCAACTTTGCTTATGGGCCATTTTTGGGCTGTTTCAATCTGAAGAAACCAATGGACTTTGTGGTGTATTTATTCTCTTCACTGATCTTATAAGGTTCTTGGTAGTTGATCAAAAGTCTCTCCCCTTGATAAGTTGGTACACTAGTACTCAGTGTTGTATTTTGACAGGTTTACCCTTTTTTTTTAATAAAAATGTGTGTGATAATTTCATTTTCATTTTCATTTTCCATTTCAGTGTGACAAGCAATTTTTTGAAATGAAAAGTTTGTATGATGAGTTGATTTTTTTTTTTTACTTTTCACACAAAAATGGGAACACCAAAGTGATGTTTTTCATTTTTACTACTTGACAATATGATTTTGACACGTATTGAGGATTTTTGTGAAAATAATTCCCAAATTCAAAAAAAATCGAATTTTTTTTTCAAATAACCAGATTTCTACAATAGTTTCCAGTAGTTAGCTGAAATATAAGAGGATTTTACAAAATCAATTAGTTGCATGATTGGTCTATAGCCAAATTTGGTTAAATCTTTTGGCTGCTGATCACCAATTTGGGTAAATAACCAAATTTGAAAAAATAAATTACAATGCATATCAAATTAACAAAAATGAGGAAAAAAAAAGGAGAAAAGGTTTGAACTTCTTACAATTAATCCAAAGTTCAATTTTTTTTAATTTTTCGTGTTGCTTCACACTTCCAACACAACCCTCTAATCCATATTCTGCAAGTATATGTCACATAATCACACTCACAACAAAGCGTATAAAGCTCCCAACTTCAGTGAAGCTTGCAATTGACTCTTGACAACATTTCATTGTGAAGATCACCTTCACAATTGCAATATTATTTAAAATAACATCTTCCTCACCTGACCACAATGAACCACCACCTACACCAATACTTTCGCCTTCTTGAGTTAGAAGGACCTTCATGCTGCTCTCTGGTATTGATGGTCCATTTTGCAGTTGTCAATTTTAACCCCTTTATAAGCTTTGTTCTACTATGGATTTGGACAGTGAATATTACTCATCGAGATGCAAAGACATAAATGGTCTTTGAGTGTTTACAGGGACTTTTGTCACATTTGTGGGTGGGGACAATGATCATTAAACAATATTTTATTCTAAAATAAAGGAGTTGTTTGCAGGTGTGGAGGTGGAGATACTCTTAAGTTCTCTCAAGTTGTTGTAGCCTCTATAAGGCCTCATTTTCAAGAAGGTGAAGGTAACAACACAGGTGTAACTCATTCACCATAGCAAGTCACCATTAGCTCTTTATTCTGTGACATGTGTGTCTGTTTTTTTATAAAAAATTTTAAGGGCAATAATCTTTTTGGCTTTTTCTCCCCTTTCAAGTTGCTTGTGAGGAGTGCAAAAAAAAAGCTCATCTGGTCCTACAGCCCATCTTTAGAAGATTCCTAAAGTGGAAAGCCAAGTTGTGTTCATGGACAAAGCCTAACTGCATAAAAGTTGTGACCGTGTCTTTTGATTCGAAGTGCAGGACATTGGAAGAGCGAGGTCAAAGAACTTTATTGCAAATTCCAAAGCTTGTGCAATTATTGTTGTCACTTTCGGCCAAACCAAATAACAGACGTTAACATTTTGACAGGTTCTGGTTCTGGCCCCATCTTCTCAGACAATTTATGTCCTTTTCCTTTGATTTGTTTCCGCTTCACCTCCAAAAGGGAATACATAAAAGATGGAAAGTATATTTTTGAATTATGGGTAATCTTCAAGGGCATCTTTCTCCTTTTTGTCTTTGTTGGAGAAGGTTTAGCAGGGAGGACACTAGTTATGAGATCATGGCAAAGCGGCATCAGAAATAGCAGGACATGAAAAATCCATAGGGAACCCCACCACACAAAAACGTCCTGCACACTACCAGACTGCACAAGACGTGTAGGACGTTTAGGGGGGGTGCGGTTCCAACCAGCAACCTAGCTCCAGCTTTCTTTTGGTTAAGCTTCTTTTAGTTTATGTAGCTTTCCCCTGACATCGGTTCAACCCTACGACAGAACATGCCAGCATTTGCACAGGACTGTGCACTAAGATCTGCAAAGCTTGTAGGGGTATTTACTGTCCTATTTTTTAGAAGTTGGTTTGGTGTTGGGAATTTCTTGAGTACCGTACCGTCGCGCTCGTTTCACACCACCCAGTGCAAAATATTTAATTTTGGACGATTTTCATTTTTGCATCAACCCACAAATAATTAATGACAATGGTCTGTCATTTCACACTTCAATGGGTCTATCGAAATTGGGGCGGGCCGCGGCCCACTAGCCGCCAAGCTCAGCCGCCGCAACTTCGACAGCTGAACAACCACAATCGTACGGTCTCAACAAAAGCAAGTTCGGGATCAACGACCATATGTTGGTCTGCAATTCGCGCCTTTTCATTGAAACCAACTTTCCAGTGAGCCTGAGCGACTCGGAGTCACGTTCTGCTCAGGCTAAAGATCAAAGAAGCTCAGGTTTGCTTCAACTTGAATCACATTTCAGGAAACTTGAGAGAAGAGTAGCTGAAGGGGGCGCACTGGGTAGGTCATGGCTACTGCCATGATCACCAACTTCTTCAAGAAAGTCACACCTACTGATATTGAGGAGCAAAAGAAGAAAGATGCGATGTACCGTACCGCCGCGCTCGTTTCACACCACCCGGTGCAAAATATTTAATTTTGGACGATTTTCATTTTCGCATCGACCCACAAATAATTAATTACAATGGTTTGTCATTTCACACTTCAATGGGTCTGCTGGAATTGGGACGGGCCGCAGCCCGCCGGCCGTTAAGCTCAGCTGCCACAACTCCGACAGCTGAGCAACCACAATTGTACTATCGCAACCCTAGCTTTGGGCCCGGGACCAAAGACAAAGGGGTTGTAAGGTTGCGGGCCGAGAGGAAGCCCGAGAATCAAGGCAAGAAGAAGCCCGGGAGTCACATCACATACTCTCGGGAATGTAAGAAAGTGTGAGGGAGTGTGAGGGAGTGAACACTCACACTCCCAAGGCAACTCCCACTTTGGGAGATGGAGTCTCGGTCAACTCCTGAAACTTCAGAGAGCGATTTGAGGGGTCAAACCTCAATGTCTTGTGGTGTTCTTTATATCATTGGAAAGCTCTTGGAGCTTAGATATCTAAAATGGGCTCGCATTGCTAATTCAAACATCTGAAAACACAAGTTATGGCCAAAAGAAGGGTCGGGAGTCGAACTGCCAGTTTGACTCCCGACCACAAAAAGTCGGGAATCGACCCGATTTACTTAGCTGCATGGGGCGTGCCACATATCGTTGGAAAGCTCTCGATGAAAGCTATAAATTTTCTTTAGACCGCATCGTGATCCGAGGTCTGCTCGCAAAGTTATGGGGCTCCAAAGTCGCGGGAGTCCCATTTGGCGCGATTTCGGGAGTCCCGGTCGGGAGTCCCGAGAAAAATAGCCATTTGGATGTAGCCTCCGTGGAGAGCTGCAGAGTATACTATAAGGGGGAAGGTGGTGGCTTCCCCCAAGTCTGGGCCGTGGTGAGTCTTGTGTGTCCGTGTTGCCAGTGGCTGGTCCCAACACCAAGTGTGCTCCAACTTTGCACTAACCACTTTGTGTGGGTTATGTGCAGGCCCGTGTGAATGAGTGAAGCTTGTCAACTCTTCTTAGTCCCATCCCAAAGCTCCAACACGCCCCTCTACCCCTCAAAGTGTTGTGAGTTAGGGAGCGTGCTCCAACTCCTCCTTCTTCCATTGTTTTCCTACTTGGGCTCACATTTGAACCCCTTTGGGGAGTTGAGAGTGCGTCATGTATGGTCTCAGCAAAAGCAAGTCCGGGATCGACGGCCATATGTTGGTCTGCAATCTGCGCCTTTTCATTGAAACCAACTTTCCGGTGAGCCTGAACGACTCGGAGTCACGTTCTTCTCAGGCTAAAGATCAGAGAAGCTCAGGCTTGCTTCAACTTGAATCACATTTCAGGAAACTTGAGAGAAGAGCAGCTGAAGGGGGCGCACTGGGTAGGTCATGGCTACTGCCATGATCACCAACTTCTTCAAGAAAGCCACACCTGCTAATATTGAGGAGCAAAAGAAGCGAGATGCGGTGTATTGGGCGAAAAGGAAGGAGGAGGAGGCTGAGAAGCTTGCTAGGGATGAGGAGCGGCGAGTGGCAGCTCAAAAGGCAAAGAGGCCTGTAGGAAGACCCAAGATGAAGCGTCAACCTGACGTGGTGCTCATCTCTCTTGTTGAGGAGGTAAAAGTAGAAGAGCCGGTAGTTACCCAACCCCCAACTAAGAAGAGTAGATGTGGAGGTAGTTATTCGAGGTGGGGCAACCCCGATCTATGGCCTTTCATTGCCTAGGCTGTTGTGTTGCATCCACGATCCCTCACAGACGCTTTCAACCACTTACAACACATCAAGAAGCCTAGCAGAATTGGAAGCCCATTTGACGCGCTAACAATCAGCACCATGAAGGGTTGGTATGCAAAGGATCAAGGGACGGGGCATTGGCTTCTCAAAGATGATATGCGGGAGAAGATTGGCCTAATGGCAACAAAGAAAGTCGCGTAGGTGCGCCGCAACACGGAGAAGCCTAGAGGCATTCTCAAGGATCACCCCGAGATAGCTAGCCAGATTGTTGATTATCTCAAAGGCATGCGCCTGGTTGGCCAGCAGATTAACAGTTCAACCATCAGAACCACGATCCATGGTGTGATCGCTGTAGGGGCTCCTGAGCTGTTTGACAGGGTGGTTGGCAAGGACAAGGACGGTCAACCTATCAAGTTTAGTGTCTCCAAAACGTTCGCCAAAGCTTTTGCTCAGAGGCACCTTGGTTGGACTTGGCGACGGACAATGGGGGCAGCCAGGAAGCTTCCTAAGGACTGGGTTGTTCAGGGGGAGGAGATGGCATTCCGGGTTGCGGCGCTCTGTTCGATGCATTCAGTCCCAGACTACCTTGTGGTCAACTCTGACCAGACGGGAGTGCACATGAAACCTTTCTCAGAACAGACGTATGAAGTCAAGGGGGCAAAGCAGGTGCTCAGTTTGGGGAAGGAGGATAAGCGTCAGTTCACAATGCTTGGGAGCGCTGCAGCAGATGGGGTCTTGCTTCCTCTTCAAGTTGTGTTCCAGGGAAAAACGGGGCAGGTCTTACCAAAGAATGCAGCTGCAGTGATAGCCACTTCAGAGGGGTGGCACCTCACCCACAGTGCTAATCATTGGTCTACCCAAGAGACCATGAGAAGCTTCGTTCAGAAGGTGTTGCACCCATACTTCGAGGGGAAGTGCTTTGATCTTGGGTTGGATCCTCTGACGCAATAAATGATTTGGCTGATCGATTGTTGGTCAGTGCACATCTCAGCCGAGTTTAGAGGGTTCATGAAGGAGAATTTCCCCCACATTCTCCTCCTCTTTGTGCCAGCCAACTGTACCTCTAAGCTGCAAGTGATGGACGTAGTTTTCCAACGGCCATTTAAGCATGCAATCCACCAACTCTACAATCAGTTCCAGGCAGCAGAGATAGCCAAGCAGATCAAAGCAGGGGTTGATCCAAGCAAAGTCAAGCTTCAAACAACGGCAGCTCAGTTCAAGGGTGAGGTCATGGGCTTCCTTAAGGGCGCCTGGCTGCAAGTGCGAGCGCAAGATGCTCTGATCAGGAAGGGGTTTGCCATGTGCAAACAAGGACGCATCCAAGATGCTGCATTCTAGCGGGAGGCAATGCTGGAGTGCTTCAAGCGGAAGCTCCTCAAGGACATGGAGGCCCCAGATCATGTATCTTGGGACGAGGATGTGGTGGCGGGGCCTGATGGCGACAGGGATCCAGCCGACTTGGCTCTATCTGGTAAGATTATTTCCTTGCAGCTATAGAGAGTTTCAAGCCTTGGGCATTTGTTTTGAACAATTGTGTGCATTGCAAAGTTACTATCCTAGCTCAGTTTGAATAGTAGTTTGTCAACTTGCGTCAAGCGGAGCTGGAGTGATATGATTTCAGCACCAACGAATTTGTTTGTCCAGCTCAGTTGCAATTCAGCTCATTTCTAAAAGTGGCAATCTATCTATCCAAGCCTAGGCTTGCTAGTTTGCCGTTAGACAATGGAGATGACAAGATGCTAGGGAGAAATTGCTTACGTATCAGGTTATCTGGTGGTTATGTGGTTATCTTCTAAACATTATAAGTTAATCAACCTGCTTGCAGGTTTGCCGTTTGAAGAAGTGATGCAAGGCTACATGGAAACTGACCATAGCTTGGAGGAGATGGAGCTAGATGATGAGGCCGATTTGGCCGACTGGGAGGCCGACGAGTTTGTGTGAAGAATTTGTTGAATTTCAGGTGGGCAAGATTAAAAAAAGCAGTGTCTATGTTCTCATTTTGTGAACTTTTCATCATCTTTGTTCTGAATCATTCCAACTATCGATCAATGTGGTGGTTGATCGTGAGTGGTTCTGATTATTTGACAACCCTCCTGACCCGTTTTTCTTCCCATAATTGCTTCGAGCTGTCGAATCTAGGTATGTCAATGGGTTCGATTTGGAAAGTCAACATGCTTGTTTCCTAGATTTTGTAATTCACTGATTGCTTGTCATCGATAAAAAACTTTTGGGCAAAGTTCGAACGGTTGATCCGTCTCCACTTGCTTGAAAACAGCTGGGATGATTCAAGCTCGTTTCCTACCTGATCTCACAGTGTTCGATTGTTTTGCAGGCCCTTAGATTATGATGCAGCGAGCATACCAGATCAGACTTGGATCGACAGTGCAACGAATGAGTCCAAGTCGTAGGCAGCAGAAGGTAGATAAAAGAGTAGAAAACTTGAAAGAAAAATACTAGAAAGGAGAAACAATAAAGAAAAACAACCAAAATTAAAAAGTAAATCACACAGATTGCTTGCTATTGGTGCAATTGGTCAAACTTGGCCAACCTTGGTTCGATTCCAGGAGCAATCAAAGTTTTCTTTGTATTTTGTTTGTTTCTAATTCATTTGTCGTTTACCTATTTATTTTACCATCATTTTTCGTTTTTTTTCACGCCCCAAGGGGCTGCTCGCACCCTGGAATTAATATATATATAATTATAATATATATTTGAGCGTTTTTCCTTTTCGCATTTACACCGTAGAATTAATTAATTTTGTTTGTTTCACATTTCGCACTTCCCCCCTCATAATTTTTTTTTTTTCACAGTACCCCTAAAATAATTAATATTGGTGTGAAACGAGCGCGGAGGTACAGTATAGCAAATTTGGGGGTTTGGAACCCTATGCCCAACCCTAACCTTAATTAAATTAGGCACGAACTTCGCAAAATTTTCAATAATTCCACAAAGTAATTAACTAGTGCCTAACCAGGCTAGGTGCTACAATTATCTAAACCTTGAACTAGATCCAAAAGGATTCTTAATACCCACCCAACAATGATGGGTTTAGGGTTTCTTTATGCCCACCCAACAACCCATGTCAAAACCCTCTATATACAAAGTGATAATGTAAAGATAACTCAAGCTTAGGACATTTTATTCCAAGCTAGAATATTACAAAGGGTGGTTTCCTTCGATGAAGATTGTCGATTTCGGTTCTTCTCCACGTTTGAGAGAATCGGCTTTGTTCTTTTTTAAAAAATTACATTTACAATAATCAATTAGGGTATCATATTTTTTAAAATTTTCAATCAAGCCAATCCTCAAATAGGGTGGTTTTCACAAATGTGATAGAATTAGTTTTCATATCCACTTTTCACAATTTGGATCTCAAATTTAGATTTTTTAAAAAAAATCTCAAGTAAAAAATAATTGAAAAATCATAATAACTTGTATGAAATGATGAAAACATTTCACAATTTTTTCTATAATAAGATATATTTCCAAAATTTCATCCTTTTAAAATGTTCCTTCAAATTTCTCTAATTTTGCCTCTAAACCTTCATCAACTTCAATTAACTTCACTAAATTAGAAAAGGATTTACAACCAATTTTAGTGTCATTGGGCCAATTTTTTTCACACAAATTAATTTATCTAAATTTTCCAATTACAAACATCTCCTAATATTAGGAAGTATTCCCACCAAAGAAAAAATCTTTTCAAACTCAATTTGTGAACCAACAATGTTTAAGATTTTATGAACAATGAATCCAACTATAAAAAACATAGATTCATGTTTCTCCCATCATTGAAAAAGACATTTGATATCTTTCACATCCACTTGAAACCTCATAAAAGTCAAAAACTCCTTGTTAACAAGTTCCTTCACTAGTTCATTTGAACTTGCTTGTATCTCAAAAATGCCCAAACTACAGTTTTCATCAAAACCTTGGTCAACAATGACATTTTCACTCAAGGGGTGCAAATGATGATAACATTTTAACAACATGGAATTCAAGGTCTTCTTTTTCATAGTCTTCAATAATGGCCTTGCTTTGCTCAAGGCCAATAAATGAAGACACTAAATGTAAGTTTTTGAACATAAATTCCAACATAAAAAACATGTTATGAACGTTCTTTCTTCATACTTTATCTCAAAAAATAATTTAAAACACCACAAACCTATTTTCTAATGTTAAAGTTCAAAAAACCTAACTCAATAAAAACAATAGTTTCCTTTCCATAAAATTATTAAAAGAAATTAAAATTCCAATTTATTTTCTCAATTTCAAACAAATGGAAATGGAATATTTTAAAACATCACTTAACAACCAATGACCTTCGGATCAATTAAAAACACAAACAAACATAATAGGGGAGAGGACATTAACAATGATTTGAAAGATGTGTCATGTCAAAAGAGGAAACACTTGTGCAATGATCTTAATAGTAGTTTACCTACTATAACAAAGAGCAATTACATTTTGAAATTGCAATGCCTCTTAAAAAAAGATATTTTTGCTACCAAATATGCAAAAGAAAAAATTATTTGTTAGAATTTACTACTAATTGAAATTAATTACAAAAATTACAACACGTATATTTTTCATTGCAACAATACATTAGATTGAAAAATTACCTTGTTTTCACTAGAATTTCAATTCCCTTGGGGCCAAACTAAATTCAACACATGCCTTGTTCCACTCTTGTTGACCTTTCGTAGATTTTTTGGGCCAGGTTATACATTTCTATAGATCTTTTTGTGCAATCTTAATAAAAACATATGTCAAGTCTTTATAAACTTTTTATATGTCATAGCATATTGATAAGCCTTGGAAAATGCATGCGTAAAGCAAGTGCCTTTGTAACTTTCCTTCAAACCTAAAATGTCACCATTTACAAAAAATTTTAATGCGACAATCATTGTGTTTAAATTAAATCCCTCCTCTTTCACATTTAAAAAAATACTATTTTTCAAGTTATATTAATTTTTTAATAATTCAATCAATTTTTTGGCCAAAGTCTTCCTTAAAAAATATTTATATCCTCAAAAAAATCAAATGTAACATGTTTTGGTTACAAACCAATTCCCAAAATGTTAATCACAAGGGCAAATATGTCATGTGCACCTTTTGACAACCAAAGATCAAAACTTGTTATTGTATAATTATGTTTTGCCAAAATTGGTAAAACATATAATTGTTTAATTTTTTCCACCAACTCAAAAAATATCTCTTGTGAAAATTATTTTTTGAAAAGAAAAATAAATTTTGGACACAAATGCAAACATAAACACTTCATCCACATATTCTCCACAAATTACATGGGCAAATGATTTTTAACAATCAACAAGCCCATATCCTCAAAAAAAAAAATTATTCCATATGATCCTTTTAGAACTTTGATATTTTGCAACAAAACAATTGACAATTGCATTGCTACACAGATTTGATCTTGTTTTAACAAGTTGTCTCTCCACCTTTCATTTCAATGAACTATTCACTTCTTCTTCAAACATTTTTGCAATAATAAAATGGTCTTCATTCACACGTTTTTACAATGTCGTTATTCCATTTGTTGTATTTTATAAGATGAGACCTTTCTTCATTTGAGTTTTAAAGTTACAAAACAAAACAAAACTATTGTAACAAAAAATACTTCTCATGGTTTGAAGGCTTGTTTGAACATTAACATTTTTGTTATCAATCACACACATAAAAACCCAACATAAAGAATTTCTACCACATGATTTTCAAATTGTTTGAGCATGCAATCTTCTTGTTTTTTTTTCATTTTATTTTTTTACTTTTTGGATTTTTGTTCTTTTTTGTTTGAAAACTAGGGTTTATTTCACATTCTTCCACCATTACATCATTCATGAACACTTCACATGCTTTTTCACTTATCATATTTTCATTTTCAAAAAATTAGGTCATTTTCAATTTTTACAAGAAAATGCAACTCTAAGATGAAGAAAAAAAAACCAAACATATTATCATAAACCAAAACACCAAAATGTGCCTTACAACCTAAAATGCAAGCATTTAAAAAAATATTTACAAAATTTTCCTTAATTGTTTTTGGTAAGCATATACAAATAAAATGTGATTATGTTTATATTAACGTTGAACTCCTTTTCATATTCCTACCCCAAAAAAAAAAAGTTGTTATTAAACAACCCAAAAACAAATTGTCTTGAAAAAATAAAAATAATTAATTTATATATATATAGGAAAAAATGAATAAAATGGGGAGATTTGATTTTTTTAATTATTAAAAAAAAGTGAACTTTATTTATTTTATTTTATTTTATTTTTATCCAAAATAGCTCCAACATCCTACATAAGGCAATGGTGGGGGTAGTACTTCACCATGGCACATGCAACACAACCAATGAACACTAACATTAACACTAACAATGCAACATACACTATGAGGGATAGAGGTGTTTTGCAATTGAACTTGTAATTTAATTTTTGAGTTGCAATGACCATTTGTAACTCATTATATTTTTACACCCATTATATTGGAGAAGTTGCACAAGTTGCGAAAGATGCAATTCATTATACATATAATCATACACTAATGCAACTCATTACAATTCAATTACAATTTTGTCACAACAACTTTTGTAACTACTATGCAACTCTCCTACGATTACAACCATAATGTTGATGTCACTTTTCATCCATTCATCAAAATTTAACATGTGGCACTATCAGGATTTTTGGGTGAATTCATTTTTGAAATACTGATATCCACTATCCATTATGATTGTTCATTTTATATGGTTTTAAATTATGACACGTGGCATAATAATAAAAATTCCATGTGGCATATTAATTGAATTTTGGAAAAAAAATAATTATAAATAAATGTATTTATTTAAGTATCTAGGTAGGTTGGTACAAAGCCATAGGTAGGTAAGTTGTAAGATCTTACAAACCAACCTACCTACTTACCCACCTACCTAGGTAAGTAGGGAAAAAAAACTTGTTTACTTGCTTAAGTAGGGAAATAGGTAGGAAGGTATAAGAAGGGTGAATTAAAAAGTGGTCATGTATATTTTTTAATTTTGTTTTTTGTTTTGCTTTTAGGGTTAAGCTTTTATGAGCTCATCTCACAATGGCACATGTATTTTAATGTGAGAATACAAGAAAAGACACCTCCTTTATATAGTTTGTGAAATGAGATCTTTAAGATAAAAATATGGGTTTAATCTTTTAATTGCACTTTTGTTACAAATTGAATTGCAATTACAATTTTTTTTTCCCACATGCATTGTGTTTGATTTTAATTTTTGTAAAGTATACAACCAGAAAAAATATTATTTGATAATTTATATACTAACTATCTAAAACAATAATTTGGATTATACTTTAATTAATTTTTAAATTAAAAAATTGATCATCAAAATTATTTGAATTAATTAATAATATTTAAATAATTATTTAATTAGTGAATTTAGATAATTTTTATTAGATAATTAAATTTTTAAAGATATTTATTTATTTATTATCTAAATTAACTAAGAAAGTGATTATTTAAATTTTATTAATGAATTCATATGAATAGTTTATTATTCATTTTAATTAATTATATTACATATTAGTTATTAACTAATAAATTATTTAACAAATAACTCATTATGAAATATTAAATAATAAACATGAATTTAAATAAAACACTTTGAATTATATAGAGATATATCCATATGTACACCCTTATTGAATGTTTAATGAAATACACACATTAATTTTAGTTTTAATTCAAAAATACACTTTCACCCTCCATGAAATTTTATGGTTTGATATGTATGTGAACATGATATTGTGAGTTACAATGTGATGGAATATCATTAATACAATAATCAAACACCAATCACAAAAATATTATTTACACAGTGGCATAATTAGTTGTACTAATGGGAATCATGGGTAAATGCAAATTAGGGTGGTTCAAAAGTGGGAAAAATCCCAATCCCAAAGTCCATATTTTAACATTATAATGGAAAAAAAACATTGAAAACCAATGTTGAATGGGCCTATGTGGTGATTAATCAATTAATAAAATCCATGCAAAAGGCTACCCATCTAGAAAACTTTTTAACATACATGTTAGGGGGAAACAAATATCAATTTAATAAAAAATGACCAAGATTGGGACTTTTGAAAATAAGGTCCAAATTTGGTCATTCAAAAGTCCATAATTATTTGTTGGTTAAATTTTGTTGTAATTTTTTTCAATCCATTTTTTTTCCATCATGTATTATATATTGAATCTGTCGTAACCCTAACTTCGGGCTCGTGACTAAGGCAAGAGTTAGCAAAGGTGTGGGCCAAGAATGAAGTTCAGGAATCACATTTCATGCTTTCAGGAGTGTAGGAAAGTGTGAAGGAATGAACCCTCACACTCCCAAGTGAGTTCCCACTTTGGGAGTTGGAATCCCAATGGATTCATAAATCTTCAGAGGGCGATTGTAGGGGTCAAAACTCATTGAATTAAATAGTTCCTTATACTATTGGAAAGATCTTAAAATTTAGATGTCTAAAATGGGCTCACATGACACATTTGGGCATTTAAAACATAAGTTATGGCCAAAAGAAGGGTCGGGAATTATCAAATTGCCAATTTGACTTTCAATCACTAAAATTCAGAAATTGCCTTGATTTCCTTGCGTGCAGGTGATGTGCCACATACCATTGAAAAGCTCTCAATGAAGGCTATAACTTTGTTTTAAACCTCACCTCAATTAGAGGTCTTCACACAAAGTTATGGGCCTCCAAAGTTGTGAGAATCCTAATTTCGGGAATTTTGGGACTCCAACTTCGGAGTCCCAAGACAAAATGACATTTGGGTGTTGGCCTTGTGGCTAGGCATAAAAAATACTATAAGGGGGAAGGTGGTGGCTTCCCCCAAGTCCGGGCCCTGGTGAGTTTTATGAATCCATGTTTGCTTGTGGTTCGTCCATGCACCAAAAGTGCTCCAACTACGCACTAACCTTGTTGTTTGGTTTGTGCAGGTCCGTGTGAGTAATTGAATTTCTTGTCACTCTTCTTAGTCCCCATCCTAGAGCTCCAACATGCCCCTCTACCCCAAAGTGCTACGAACCAGAAAGTGTGCCCCAACTCTTTATCCTTCCATTGCTTTCACCTTTTGGATTCACAACTAAATCCATCAAGGAGTTTGGGGGTGTGTCAAAATCCTCGTAAAAATTTGTTGAAATAAAATCATAACAAAAAAATGCATTTGAATGTTAATGTAAAACTTAGATTATAGTCCATATGTCCACTTTAAAAGTTTAATTTATATGATTGGTGTATGTTTACTGAATTTCACCCTTCAATAAATATTCTTATTCAAGTTGGCAATCTTAATTTATAAATATTTTTTTCAAATTGATGATTTTACAATGCATTTGTGGCATTTGAATAAAATACACTTTGCAGAAAGTCTATAAGGATGCAAAAAGTGAACCATTGTAGTTTGCATCTACCTTCATAATTGAAACTAGTTGCAATCAAATTGAAAGTTTCATGTCTAATGGGTAGTGGAAATGTAAGTTAATACAACAAAAATACCAAGTACTAAGAAATAGTGGCCCAATTCATTATACACTTCGGTCAATTTTGCTTATAATTGGTAAAAAACTCTATTTTTTTGAATATTTTTAAAATCTAGTAGTATGGTAAAAAAATAGATTTTCTTACTCTTTCTAACGTGGAGCACTGCTTTGTTTTTCTTAAACCTACACACATGGCATGATTGTATGTGTCAAGGCCATACACTAGTTGCAACACTAGTTGCAAAATGATTGTTGGTTGGGAGTTACATTTACACTAGTTGTAATGTAGTTGTCACACACAACTAAAGTGCAACTTGCCAAAAAGTCCAGCATGGTTTACTACAACCATATATATAATGTGTATATTCCACTATATAGGTGTCTCTCTTGCAACTAACTTACAACTACAATACAACCTTTGATTTTTTTAACATGTTAGTTTTTATATTGATTCCCTGTATTTCCATGGGATAGTTGTAGTGTAAATGTATATTAATTGTTTTGGAGCTCTAATTATAAAGCAATGTGGTTGCAACAGACATAATTTCTCATAATGATACTAATAACAATACCAACAATAAAGGGGATAAATGGCAATGGTGGGTACTTAGTAGTTGGAGGCATATAACAACACAATGGACCACTAACTTGCCACCTACAAGGTAATGGCAAGGGGGGTAGTACCTCATCAAAACACATGTAACGAAAGTAACATTAAAAACACAAAAGAAAAACAACAACACATGGTGAATGGTTCAAATGTTGGGAACACAACGGGCAACACCAATAATGCAATGAACCAACATCAACACCAACAATGTAATGAACTAGCGGTAACACAAAAAATGTGATAGACCAATAGTAACACCAACAACATGATAGACCAATAATAGCACCAACAATGCGACAAACCAACAATAATGTTAATAACATGACACACCAATAACACCACTAGCAATGTGATAAACTAACAAGTTCAACAATGCGACAGACCATGAACAACATTAACAACAGGACGCACTAGTATCAATACTAATAGCACGACAAACTATCAATAACAACAACAACACGACACATTAAAAATAACACCAACAACAACACCAACCACACAATGCACCAATAGTGAAATGCACCAATAGCACCAACAATGCAATGAACTAACACCATCAATGTGACATGGCAACACAAAGGATCAATGTGAAAGGAAAAAACTCCTAATCGTGATTAGGAATGATTAACCCCAAAAGGGTTTTTATACACTTGGGCACTCCCTAGGCTTCTTGTCTAACAACTAACCTAGTTTAATTACTAAGTTCAACCTTAAACTAACAAAATCTTACTACTAACTTGAGAATCAGGTTTGGTTTTCTCACAAAATCAATCCAATTTTCAAAAAAATTAGGAAAATCCAATCTCAATAACCGGGTTTTCACTTGGGTGAAAACTATCAACTTAAATTTCAAACTAGTTATCACCAAATGTGATACCATTTGGATCTCATTCTGAAAACTAGAATGAAATTTAGGTGTCCCATTGAAAACTATCCAACATTGGTTTCCTTACATGATCCATTATGGCCATCAATTTTTACAATCCCAAAATACACATTTGAAATTACCACATAATTATTAAAAATAAAATTTATTCTTTCAAAATAATTCATGTTCACATATTTCCATAATAAAAGATGTGTGGATAGAAATTATTGCAATATTAATTTTTGATCCACATGTATTTGAATTCAAAAAAAATTGTGATTGGTGATGTGTGACATTTGTTAAATTCATTCATGGGCATTAGAGTATAGATTAGATATGAATATTAGATGGACATAATTATTATGTGCACAAAAGTATGAAAACATATTTTATAATTGGGAACTTGTACATAGTCCCAAATAGAGGATTCAAGTGTAAAGTAATGTTCTAGGGTTAGCCCAATTGCTTCAACTTCATTTCCCCCCATCCATTTTCTTTCTATACACACATCACATACTATAATGAATGAAAGATAAATCCAAGAGAGTGGGCCATATATAAAACCATCCATATTCAATGAATTTAGGCTTTCTAACATTACAATTTGATTTATAATCACTTGAAAAATCACTTTTTAATATTCACATGAACTAAAATGGCATAGTGTAAAATTAAGACTATTACACCAAGGTTGATTATTTAGTCCCAACATCACAAATTTAGCATGTGAGAAATTAATAATGAAAATCTGGTAAAGTTCATTCATTCATAGGTTCGTACGTTTTATGAATATCATGTGTTGAAAACATGTTTGGCAAATAAATGTGTTGATAGATGAAGCACAAATCTATGAATGAACAAATGTCACATGAATTTTGCATTGTCCTATAAATTTATGTGTCAAATGTATTTTAAATGCACAATATTAGTGCAAAAAATGTATGAATTATGAATGAATAAATTTTGCACAATTTTCATTACTAAATTGTGAGATGCTAAGTTTGTGATGAACCCCCAATAAGTTCATATATAGCACCTTTGACTTCATGAGTTTTTATGTGCTTTTTTTGAATTTTTTTACATAACTCCTTGTAATGCATATGTAGAGGAAATTTTAAGTGTGGAAATGGAAAGTGGGGGTGACCAAAAGAGGGACATAATGGGTGTAACTTTGCTGGAAAATCTAAAACCTTTTTGGGGGATTGCTTGTTCCTTCTTATCACCTTGTATGATATTAGATTTGGACCGTGTGTCTTAATGCATGATTTGAGTTTCATTATAATTGAAAATTTGGTTGGTTCCACTTTTGTTTTTACCAATCATATAAAGTCCAAGGGTGCAATCTCAATCAAATGAGCCAACAGTAATGAATGACTCATGGATTGCATTCTTTTTTGTGGTTATTTTCATTTTCTCATATAAAGGACTTTTGGGGTGAAATCTTTTGCAGCATGTTACTAATATATATATATTCAATACATCACATTTTTTGTATTAATTTTTCATGAATAACTAATAATTTTTAAAAAGTGTACAAATTTTACCAAATGATGTGTTTTGTTTTGAAACATTATTTTAATTTCAAATTGTATGAAAATATGTTATTTATTTATTTTATTTTTTCATAAACTAAAAATTTGCTTTAGATGTCATGTACATTACACCCCATTTACATGTGGTAAAGGATTCTTGAAATTTAAAAATTTGTGTTCAATAGATTTTTAATTTTTAAAATTTTCAAATTTCACAACTTTCAAATTGCTTTTTGAGTGTGGATAATCAATTAACATCATCTCCATTTTTTCTCATCAAAATTCCTTTATAAAAGAGTTTTTAGCTTAGAAATTTACAAAATTGACTGCTTTTGATGCAATTGTTATTCAAGTTCCAAGCTCCTTTATTAAAACCAAAACCCAAAATTTTTATTTTGAATTTTTATTTTGAATTCTTCAACATTCATATTAGTCATTTAACACTTCATTCCATGACTAACATGGCATTGAAGTGGCACCACAAAAATATATCTAACAAAATTATAATTTTTATAAAGTTTTGGCGATCGCTCAATGTGCTTTTTGGCTCATTTGATTATGATTACACCCTTGAGGACATGGGGCATTGTAACATGGTTGTGGGTAAAGTGTCAAATTTTTCCATTTAAAAAATCATTCAAGGATCCCAAATGCAAATGACATGTAAATTTGGGGTAGATGGAACAAAGGGTTGATTAGGGTTGTGCAGCATGTGCATGTATTATGGCCACATATGTTTGCATGTTTGGGCCATTTTGCATGTTTTGTGTGAGTTAAGCTTGGGGCTATAAGCACCTTGAGTTTTGCTCGTGTTTAATACATGGTTACAAATTATGAAACTCATGCCCTTGCATAGAAATGTGTTAACATTCGGTTTTTATATGTTTAAAAACATGGCCATCATGTTTTAGTTTAGTTGCATGACATCTTAGACAATAGAAGAATTTTTATGGAATATAATTTGTAAAATTCGTGGTAGGTTGGTTTTGTGTCATATTTATTAGTAGATAGTTATATTTGGTGGGAGTATTTCTTTGAAATGATGGCCCTTGGTTCACATTGGGTAAGGCTATTGGCATTGCCCAAAGTTTGCACCCAAGTTCAGCTATTTTTCAATGAGGGCAATGCCTTACTCCAAGGGCCTCACCCTTACATAATGCCTTTAAAATTCACATTCAATACTTATTATGCACACATACAAGCCGACAAGCCCATTTGCTCCTTGGGATGGTGTTGGGTATGATTGTTTGATCCCCACATGGTCTTTGAAATGTGAGACAATAGATTAATTAATAACCTAATCTAGTGTAAATAAATTTGTAGGACTTCATAAGCTCCATGGAATCATGGTTAAAAAATTAGTTAGTTGGAAATGGGGGAAGGGGCTTGTGGATGAGCTTGGTTTTTAACTCTTTGTTGAATATGGGCCATGCTTAAGGTCCAAGGTCTTTTCACATAGTTAAAATGACAGGAAAAATGGGCTACCTTTATAATCATGTTTGCATGTCTAAATATAAACAAGGTTACAATATTAGTGTGTTAATATATAGAAAGGGTATTGAATAGGCTTGTGTGTAGTTGTGAAAAAAAATTGTTATGACTAATAAAATTGGGGGATTTGGTGGTTTTAATTT
>Ga0209611_10002849_pt1 | contig 30284 bp, 24 predicted proteins | sample S1TSphgellanicum_3_FD_187693 | JGI IMG/M metagenome (GOLD analysis project Ga0209611, IMG submission 187693) | Host-associated microbial communities from peat moss isolated from Minnesota, USA - S1T2_Fc - Sphagnum magellanicum MG (SPAdes) (version 2) | ecosystem: Host-associated > Plants > Peat...
GCCCGAAGTGTCGCGATTGGTCCTGCCTGGACCCAAGACGGCGATGTGTTCGTGATGGGCGACACGATGCTGCATGGCGAGCTGAACCAGCGCGCGGTGCATGTGAACGACCTGGACACCTATGCCGGGCGGCTGCGGGATGTTCTCGATCCTGCGCAAAAGAATCCGCCGGCGCGGATGATGTTCAACGATCTGAACACCTGGCCGCCCTGGCTGGAGATGGGCGATATCGAAGGTATCTATTTTTCGCGGGCGATGGGCGAAAAGGCGTTTGCGCTGAGCGCGATGCCGGCTGTGTGGCAGGCGGAAATGACCAGGCGGCTGCCGCAGATTGCGCGCGATCCGGTGGGACTGCTGAAAGGGTGAGTGGCGCGGAAGGGTCGTTACGTTTCCTTTATGGCGTGTCGAGGAAGGGGCGGAGGGTGGCGGCGACGCGGGAGGGGTCGTGGTAATAGGGCAATCTGGCGAGCGGAGAGAGATCGACCAGGCGGGCCTGTGGCAGGAATTTGATGGAGCGGGTGGTGTCGTCGCGCAAATCATCCTGCATTGTCAGGATCAGCATTTTTTGCCGTATCCCCGGCAGGCGCGCCATGCCGGGATAGCGCGCCGAGGCATCGAAGAGATACCAGCGGCGCGTATAGCTGCGTAAACTATCCACCAGAATCATCGAAATGCCTTCCGGATCCAGGCCAGAATTCTTTTGCGCCAACAGCCCGACCAGGCCTTGCTGCAAGCGCAGGATGGTTGCCGGAAACGGTTCATCCCGGCGGATGGCGGCGTAGCGGGCTTTTTCCTCCTCCGGCGTTTCCAGCGCCAGGCCGTTCACCACCAGCCTGTGCACCAGCTGCGGATGCGCCAGGGCAAGCTGGGAGGCCACCAGACTGCCGCCATGGGTGCCCATGACATCGTAGACGGCAGGGCCGCCTTGCGCGTGCAACGCCGCCATGCCGTCGGCAACCGCATCGGCATATTGGTCGATGGTGATCGGCGCCGGCAATGGATCGGAGCTGCCATAGCCGGGAAGATCGACCGCCACCACCGGCCGGTCACGCGCCAGCTCGAGGGCCAGTGGCGTATATTCCAGATGCGAAAGGCTGGTCTGGTGGATCAGCAGGATTGGCCGGCGCCAGCTGGATGCTGGAACGGACGGGGTGTAGCGGAGCACAAACATCTGGCCGAGCCTGGTGGGCACGAAGGCATTCTGGCTGCTTTGCGCCCGCGCACCCAACTGCGCCATAATCAGCGCGATGAGCGCGCCCAGCATCAGCTTCCCCGCGCGCAGCATAAACGGCATTGCCATCTCCATCATCGGTTGGCAGACATGATCATTACCCGCGACGCTGCGGGAAACATGCAACCTCCCCGCATCCGAAGCACGGACATGCGCCGGTGCGGGCCGCGCAGCTGCAGATAAGGTTTTTCCCCATGCTGGCGAACACCACCCGGAATTGGGGCAGCCTGTCGAAGTTTTTTCACTGGCTGATCGTTGGCATGGTGCTGGTGCAGGTGCCGGCCGGCTATCTGATGTCGTATACATATGGCCTTGCCGCACGGGATGCGTCGGTGCAGCCGTTGCAGGATCTGATGAGCCAGATCCATCATACGCTCGGCGTGCTGATTCTGCTGGTGGTGCCGGCGAGATTGGGATGGCGGCTGGCCGGCAGGGTGCCTGGCTTTGCGGCGTCTGTGCCCGCCTATCAGCTGAAGCTGGCCAAGCTCACCCACGGCCTGCTCTATGCGCTGCTGCTGGTGCTGCCGCTATCCGGCTGGGCTGCCGTTTGCACAGTGGCCGGCGCGCCGATCTGGTTTTTTGGCACGCGCAGCCTAGTGCCGCATATATTGCCGCCGATGAGCCTGGACTCGCCATTCGGCTATTGGCTATTCGGCCATCTGCATATCTACGCCGCGTGGCTTGGCGCTGCCGTGCTGAGTGTTCACGCCGGTGCGGCGCTATGGCATCTCTTCATCCTGAAAGACGGGGTGTTCCGCCGCATGTGGCCATTGTCGGCGGATGGGAGTCCACCGCCTTGAACCGCGCTTTTGTTTTGATAGAGCAATATCACCATGAGCGGCGTCAGCCCGGTGATAAAATTGCTCGATAAGACAAAGGCTAGAGCGTTTTCAGCACCGCTTTCTTATTCCAGTCAGGCTGATAACGTCCTAGTGACGTGACGGCGGTTTTCTCCGCCCGGCGAGGAACGCGTGGGTGTCATTCTCCCTCCGGGCTTGGTATCAGACCTTGGAGGATTGGCGCAAGCTGGCCGGTTTCCTTCAGATACCGCGCAACATCGTGGCCGCATGACGCGATAATGTGGAAATGGATATTCGAGCCTTCGGCCTGCCGGAATCGTGCGGCGTGTTGCATGTCAATCTCATCGTCCGCGCCGAAGAAGACATCGTAGCTGATATGGCCTTCGAACTCGGTTATTGCATCGATAAATGTCCCAGGCCGATATTGCCGCGCGCCATTCCGGCCATCGGGTCTCGAACGGAACCAGATCAGACTTCACCGATGATTGTGGGCAAAACGCGATGGCTTGCACGCAGTTCACCAGCCTGCGGGCGAACACGATGGCGCCAAACCCGCCCAAACTATTGCCCAGCGTGACAACGGCGTTTATCCTCGCTTCCGCAATATATGTATTCACCCACGCGGCAACCGCTTCTGCCACGCCCTCATTGTACCAGACGCGGCGCTTGTCGATCACCCAGATGAGATGACAGGCGCTTGCCTGATCGATACGGGAGAGGATTTTGCGAAATTCCTCGGTCTGCAATCCTCCCAGCGCGTGACCGACACCGGCAAAGGCCACAACGAGAACATCGCTGGTGCCAGGTTGAGAGCTGATCCGAACGTCATCGCGTTCCAGCGCAAGTCTCATGTCGCGGCAAAATCCCGTTCAACAGTTCCGCGGCCCGTAGGATAGGTGAACGCAGCGCCACCCATCATAGCCACGTCCGGGCGACGAAATCCTTCGTGCATCGTCAGCCTGACTGGAATCGCCACGCCCGTCCAAGAGGGCCAAAGGCTGATAAAAATGCTCGCCAAAACAGAGAGCTAGAGCGGCCTGACGGATACTGAACCGTTTCCGGCCAGGCTGACGCCGCTCCAGAACCCTCCGGCCTCAATGGCCCACATTCGGCCGCGCCCCAGCGCCCGGCCGGTAATTGGTGAACAGGAAGGTGAAGGGCACAATGATGAAGGCCGCCACCGCGCAGATGCTGAACACATCGGAATAGGCCAGCACCGAGGCCTGGGTGCGCAATGTCTGATAGACCAGCCCAACCGCGGTATTATGCGTGCCGGACGCCGCATGGCCCATCGCCCGCAACGCCGCCTGATCCTGCTGCAGCAGCGCGTTGTAAGGCTGGTTCAGCGGGGTGAGCCATCGCGACAGATAGCTCATCCTGTCCTGCGTCCGCGTGGTGACCAGAGCTGTCGCGGTCGATATCCCCACCGACCCGGCCACGTTGCGGAACATCGTGTACAGAGCGGCCGCATCCCCGTTCAACTCGCGCGGCAGGGTGGAGTAGGCAATGGTCGAGATCGGCACGAACATGAAGGCCAGGCCCAGAGTCTGCGAAGCGCGGATCATCGCCATGTGTTCAAAGGTCATGTTCGGCACCAGCCGCGCCGAATAGAGCAGCGCGAAGCCCATCAGGGTGAAGCCGATCGAGATCAGATAGCGGGTGGGGATATAGGGCAAGACACGGCTGACGATCGGGATCAGGCAGATGATCACCACCCCGCCGGGGGAGAGAATCAGCCCCGCCAGCGTTGCCGTATAGCCGAGCACCTGCTGGGCGAATTGCGGGATCACCACCGCGCTGGAATACAGAATGAACGCCATGAAGGCGATCATCATCACGCCAAGGGCAAAATTCTTGTCGCCCATCACATGCAGATTCACCACCGGCTTTCTGGCCGTCAGCAACCAGCCGATCGCGCCGGTGATGCCGAGGAACGCCAGCAGGAACATCACCCTGATGAAGGGCGAGCCGAGCCAATCCTCGTCCTCGCCACGGTCCAACGCCACCTGCAGGCAGCCGAGACCAAGGGTGATCAGCGCGATGCCGATATAGTCGATGCCCCGCGCGCGTTTCCGCTTCAGCCAGGGCGGATCTTCCACCAAGGCGGCGACCCCGAACAGGCCGAGCGCGCCCACTGGCAGGTTGATGAAAAAGATCCAGCGCCAGCTGAAATTATCGGTGATATAGCCGCCCAGAGTAGGGCCGATGACCGGTGCGACGATGGTGGCGATCGCCACGATCGACATCGCCTTGCCGCGCTGCGCCGGCTCGAACGTATCCAGAATGATCGATTGCTGGTTCGGCTGCAGCCCGCCGCCGAAAAACCCCTGCGCCAGACGGAACATGATCAGTTCAGGCAATGTCTGCGATAGCCCGCAGAGGAACGAGAACACGGTGAACATGCCGATGCAGATCATGAAATAGCGTTTCCGGCCCAGCAGGTCGGAAAGCCAGCCGCTGATTGTCAGCACGATGCCGTTGGCCACCAGGTAGCTGGTCAGCGCCCAGGTGGCATCATCATAACTGCTGGACAGCGTGCCGGCGATATGCGGCAGCGACACGTTCACGATGGTGGTATCCAGCACCTCCATGAAGGCGGCGACCGTGACCACGACGGCGATCAGCCACGGATTGCCCTTCGGGCGCCAGGCCGCGTCGTCATCGGCCGCACTCATGCGATGCGCCTCATTTCAGCGAGACGGTAGGTTCGACGGAGATGCCGAGCGGCAAAGGCAGGTTGGGATCGAGCCCGCTATCGATGTCGATCTTTACCGGCACGCGTTGCACGATTTTCACAAAATTGCCGGTGGCGTTTTCCGGCGGGAAGGCGGTGAATTTGCTGCCGGAGCCAAGCTGGATACTATCCACATGGCCTTTCAGGGTCAGCTGCGGATAGGCATCCACCGATATCGTCACGTGCTGGCCGGGCCGCATGCGATCAAGCTGGTTTTCCTTGAAATTGGCGGTGACCCACAGCTCCGGCGAGACAATGGAAAACACCTGCTGGCCCGGGGTGACGTAATTGCCCTGCTCCACATTGCGGCGGGTGACCCAGCCATCCTGCGGCGCGCGCAGCACGCACCATTCGATATTCAGCCTGGCCTGACGCACCGCGGCATCCGCCTGGTCGATAGTGCCTTGCAGCTGCTTCACCTGGGCGCCAATCTGCGCCACGTTCGGTTTCACCGGCATGGCCTGCTGTACCGCAGCCTGGGACTGGGCCACCTGCGCCTCGGCCGACCGCAAGGCGGCGGTGGCGTAATCGATATCCTGCCCGGTGGTGGCGGCCCGCGGCACCAGATGCTGGCGGCGGAAATCGGTCTGCGCCTTGAACAGATTGGCCTGCGATTCCAGCAGCTGCGCCTGGGCCTGCGCCAGCCTTGCCGGAAAACTCACTTTTGCGACCTCCAGCCCCTGGGTGGAGGCGGCCAATTGGCCTTGGGCGGCAGCAAGCTGGCCCTGCGCCTGTTCCAGCGCGGCCTGGTAGTCGCGCGGATCGATATGGATCAGCGGGTCGCCGCGATGAACGAACTGGTTGTCGTTCACATCCAGCGAAATCACCTGGCCGGTCACGCGCGGGGCAATGGTCACCGCGCGGCCATCGGTATAGGCGTCGTCGGTATCTTCGAGATCCTTGGTCGACTCCCAGTAATACAGGCCGCCGGCAATCAGGCCGATCAGCACCACCACCATGCCGATGCGAACGAAAGGCCTGGCGCGCTGGCGGCGCTGCTCCTGCCGGTGTTCGGCCTCGGCCTCCTGTGGATCGGCCCCGGTCTGGCGGCCTGGCGGTGCCTTTTGGTTGCGGTCAGGGGGCTCGCTATCGGCCATATCTGGTTCCCAAAGGCTGTCGTGACCATGGTGGCAAGACTTGCCGCCATGCGGAAGGGGTGGCGCGTCCGGTAGAGGGGAACGCGCGGCTGACCGACCGGTTCGGTCATCTGGTGCACGTCCGCACGGGCGCAAGTCAAGCAAGCGGCGGGGCTGGGTTTATCCCGCTTCCGTGAACGCCGGTACGGGCGCCGGCTCGCCGGCAAAGGCCTGGGTGCGAACAAGGCGGGCATAGAGCCCATCCTGCGCCATCAACTCGGCGTGGGTGCCCTGTTCCACCGCCCTGCCCTCCGACATCGCCACCACCAGATCGGCATCCCGAACGGTGGAGAGGCGGTGGGCGACGATGATGGTGGTGCGCCCGGCGCGCAGATGCGTCAGCGCCAGCTGCACCGCCGCCTCGCTCTCCGCATCCAGCGCGCTGGTGGCTTCATCCAGCAGCAGGATGCGCGGATTGCGCAGCAGCGCGCGGGCCAGGGCAATGCGTTGGCGCTGCCCGCCAGAGAGCAGGCTGCCGCCGGTGCCGACATTGGTCTGCATGCCATCCGGCAAGGCACGGATGAAGCCGGCGGCGGCAGCGGCCTCGGCGGCATCCCAGATCGCCGGCTCGGCGGCGTCCGGACGGCCCATGGCGATATTGGCGCCCACCGTATCGTCGAACAGCATGATATCCTGGCCGACATAGGCAATGGCGTCACGCAGGCTGGTCAGCGTCACGTCACGCAGATCGGCGCCATCGAGCAGAATGGCGCCACCGGTCACATCCTTCAGCCTCGGGATCAGCGTGAGTGCGGTGGACTTGCCGGCGCCGGAGGCGCCGACCAGGGCGATGGTAAGCCCCGGCTCGGCGATGAAGCTGAGCCCATCGAGCCCGCTTCGCCCATCGGGATAGGTGAAGCACACATCCTGGAATTGCAGCCGGCCACGCCCGGCCGGCAGGGCGGCGGCATTTGGCCGGTCCAGGATATGCGGCTGTTCGTCCACCACCGAAAACACCCGGATGAGGCCGGCCATGCCTTCCTGTATCGCCGCATTCAGCGCGCCGAGCGAGCGTACGGGGCGGGAGGCCAGCAGCAAGGCAGCGACAAAACCGGTGAAATTGCCCAGCGTGCTGCCGCCATTGGCGGCCCGCCAACCGGCAAAACCCAGCACCAGAGCGACGGCAGCGCCACCCAGCACTTCGAGGATCGGATCGACCCTGGCGCGGCTGCGATTCTGCCGCAGCAACGAGATATAGAGCTGCCTGAAACTGTTTTGGGCGCGCCGCGTCTCCGCCGCTTCCAGCCGGTAGGCCCGCACTGTACGGGCCTGGGAAAAGCTTTCATGCAGCAGGGTGGCGGTCTCGCCCATGCGTTCCTGCATGCCGCCCGAGGCGCGCCGCACCCGCTTGCCGATACGCTGCATCGGCACCGCCGCCAGCGGATACAGTGCCGCGGCCACCAGCGAGAACTGCCAATCCAGCACGAACATGGTGCCGACCAGGCCGATCACCGTAACGACGTCACCGACGGCATTCACCGCGCGGATCAGGGCCTCTCGGATGGTGGTGGCGTCGGTGGTGAAGCGTGCCGCCAGGGCGGCCGGGGCTTCGCGCTCCAGCCGCGCCAGATCGGCCTGGACCAGCTGGGCGAACATCCGGTCTTGCAGTTCGCGGATCACCAGCAACACCAGTTGCTGGGCCAGCACTGTCTGGCCGTATTGCGCGGCCGCCTTCGCGCAGGTGATGGCGATGATCACCGCCGGTATCTGGTAGAGGATGCGGCTGTCATGCGCCTCGAACATCGCCAGAGCGCGGTTGATCACCAGCGGATAGAGCGAGGTGAGGCCGGCGGTGACGGCGGTGAGAAGCAGCACGAAGCCAAGCCGCAGCCTGTGGTGCCGTATATGCTCGCGCCAGAGCCGGCGGAACATCGCGGAGGTGGTGGTCATGGCGGCGTGCCTAGCACGAGCGTCCGTCATCGGTCATCGGTCGTCGGTTCGATCCCGACGACCGATGACCGCTTTTAGCCGCGGCTCTTCAGCCAGCCGGCCAGGGCGTCTTGGGCACGGCCACGCAGATCGGCGGCGGTTTCGATCATGTCCGCCACCCGCATCGCCCAGATATGGGCGCCGGCGGATTGCGAGCTGGATTTGTCGGCCAGCAGGGTTTTGGCGGTGGCGGGATTGCTGGAGCCGGCGGCGGCAGCCACCAGCACGGTGGGCGAGAGGCCGTCCGGCGGCAGGCGCTTGTTCAGCTCATCCTCATGTGGCCCGACCAGCTTGAACAGCAGGTCCGGCTCACCGGACGCCGATGAGGCCTGGTAGAGGAACATGGCAATGCGCCCGTTCGGCACCTCGCCTGCCCCGGCGAAGGCGACGGTCTGCCTGATCAGCGCCGGATCGGCGGCACCGGCCATGGCTTCGAAATAGCGCAGCTTCTCTTCCGTGCCGGTGGCCTTGATGCCGAGCGCCTTCAGCGCGTCATAGGTCGCCTGGTCGGCATGGTGGCCAACGATATCCAGCACCGGTGCGCGCAGGGCCGCCGGCAGCGCATCCGGGTTGGTCTGGAACGCCTTGAAGCGCCGGTCGGCTTCGGCGATCACCGCGGGGTCGCCGTAGCGGCCGAGTGCGCCGATCAGTTCAGGGCGCAGCATCGAATTGAGAAAGCTCTCGCCAGGCTTGGCATCCCAGCCAAGCCGGGCGAATTCCGGCTGGATCAGACTGACCGCATAGGCATTGAACGCGGGGCGCAGCGGCGAGCCGGCCAGCGCGTCGTAGAGGCGATGCAGATGCCGCAAGCTATCGTCCCAGACGGCGATGTTCTGCTCGTTCTTCAGGCCGGAGAGCAGGCTCAGGTAATCGGTGAGCCTGGCGCGGCCGGCGACGAACAGCGCGAACTGGTCGCCGAGCAGATTGGCCCGGTCCGACGCGTCCAGCTTCGACAGAACAGGCGCCAGCGCGTTGAGCGAGGCGGCATCGTACTGGGTGCGGTAATACGCATCCTCGCCCCAGTTTGCCTTGATCGGGGCTGCACAATCGGCAAGCTTCACGGTAACCGGCGCCGCCCCGAGCAGCACGCGAAGCGGCGCCATGCCGGGGGCGCCGAGGGTGACCGGGATGGTCCAGCTCTGCTTTTTCGGATGCGGATCGTGGATGGTGAACCGATCCTGGGTCAGCGTTATTGTTCCATGGCCACCGGCGCAACTGCGCGAGACCATCACCAGCGGGATGCCGGGCTGTTCGGTAAAGCCCGAGGCGATTCCTGCCACATCCTTGTGCGAGGCGGCGCCGAGGGCCGCCCACAGATCGGCGCTGGTGGTGTTGCCGTACGCATGCGCCTTCATGTAGCGGCGCATGCCATCGCGGAATATGTCAGGACCAATCCAGTCCTCGATCATGCGAATGATCTGCTCGCCCTTCTCGTAGCTGATCTGGTCGAAGGCGGAGTTGGCCTCGCTTTCGTCATGGATGACCTGCTGGATCGGATGGGTGGTGGGCTGGGCATCCTGTCCCATCGCCGCCTCCCGCGCATCATGCTGGCGCGGCCAGATTTCCCAGCTGGGATTGAAATGATCGGTGGCCTTGTCTTCCATCCAGGTGGCAAAGCCCTCGTTGAGCCAGATATTGTCCCACCAGCCCATGGTCACCAGATCGCCGGACCATTGATGGGCCATCTCATGCGCCACCACGAGATAGATTTCCTCACGCGTGCTCGGCGCTGAGGTTTTCGCATCGAACAACATGGCATCATCGATGAAGGTGATCGCTCCCCAGTTTTCCATCGCCCCCGCCTCGTAGTTTCCGGGGATGGCGATCAGGTCGAGTTTCGGCAGCGGATAGGGCACGCCGAAATAGCTGTTATAGTATGGCAGAACATGCTCTTCGATGCTGAGCGCGTATTTGGCCTGGCCCTGTTCGCCGGCGGGCGCAAAGGCATGCATCTGGGTGCCGCCAGCCGATCCGTCGACGGAGCCCATATCGCCGGCGATCAGCGCGAGCAGATAGGTGGACATGCGGGGCGAGGTGGCAAAGGCCACGCGTTTTTCCCCAGCGCCCACCGGCGTTGTGGTGGCGACCGGCATGTTGGAGACGGCAACAAGATCTTTCGGCAGGGTGACGGAAAGCTGGAAAGTGGCCTTGAAGGCCGGCTCATCCCAGCCAGGGAACATGCGCCGCGCATCGGAGACTTCGAACTGCGTGACCAGCATGCGCTTTTTTGCACCGGCGGGGGTTTTGTAATCGTCGTAATAGATGCCGTTGGGGGTTTGCGGGATGGGGCCGGTATAGGCGATGCTGAGCGTGTGGGCGCCGGCCGGGATGGCGGCGGGGAAATGCAGGGTGGCGGTTTGCGCCTTTTCATCCTGCGTAATGGTGGCCGGTGTGCCATCGAGCGTGGCGTGGCCGAGGGTGAGGCCAGCCTGGTTGAGGGTAATGGTGTCGCCAGGGGCGCGGAATTTCAGGCCGATCGTCTCGGTGCCGGTGAGGGTGAGCTTTTGCAGATCCGGCGCGATATCGATCGTGTAGGCTTCCGGCACCACCGATTTCGGCAATTTGCCAGGCGTATGGTCGAAATCGAAGGGGGCTTCGGCGCGGGCGGTGGCGGTCAGCGCGATCAGAGAGGCGGCGAGGAACAGGGATTGGCGCATGATGCGTGGCTCCGAGGGATTCATTGGTTGGGTTTATGCAGGCCGGGGCGGCCGGTGAGAAGAGGCAGGGTGGCGATTGCATGCGGTGTGCCAGATTTGTAACTATTTGAATTATTTATGCTTTATGCGCAGGCAGGCGATAGGGTTTGTGGTTTATTGCCGGTTCGTGGCGAATTGCGCCAGAATGACGAAGCGCGAGCGGCATACGGTTGACGAGGGGGCGAGTTGTGTCCACATACTGTGGACACTTTTTGTATCGGGAACGGAGATGGATGACACTCGGGAGACTATGGTTGGCGTGCGCGCGTTGCGTGGCAACCTGACCCGTTATCTGCGCGAGGCTGCCCAGGGCGCGTCGATCCTGATCACATCGCATGATACGGTGATTGCCGAGCTGCGCAGCCCGGCCCCGAGCCTGCGGCCGGCGCGGCAGCCCGGTGCCCTGCGCGGGAAAATTCGGATGGCGGATGATTTCGACGAGCTGCCGGCGGAGGTGCTTGCGGCTATGGAGGCATGAGGCTGCTGCTGGATACGCACGCCTTGCTGTGGTGGCTTGCCGATGATCGGCGCCTTGGTGCGCATGCCAGAGCGCTGATCGCCTCGCCCGACAACGAGATTCTTGTGAGTGCTGCTTCGCTTTGGGAAATAGTGGTGAAAATCCGCGCGGGCAAGCTGGAAGCGGATATTGGCGCGGTCGAGGCTGCACTCGGGCCGGAAGGGTTCAAGCGGCTGGATATTTCGCCGGCGCATCTTGCCACGCTGGTGCGGGTTGGCTTGCACCACAAGGACCCGTTCGATCACTTGCTGATCGCGCAGGCGCTTGCGGAAGAGGCTGTTCTGGTCTCGGACGATCGGCACATGAAGCTTTATCCGGTTGGCGTGCAGCGTTGCAGTGCGTGATAGCGCCGGCGGCGCGAGTGGTTCATTTTGCGGCGTTCGGTCGGTGGGGACGTGGGGGCCAAAGCCCCCCTGCGGTTACTGCTGTGGTCCGCAGCGTGACCCAGGCCGCTCATGACCGAAGTTGGCTGGAAGCGGACTATCCATTCTCAGCGACCTAAAAGGCCGAAGCGGACCTTCGCACCGGATATTTGCACCGGCCAAAAGCCTAGAATCACTGATGTCCGAGGGCGTTGCATAATTCTTGAGATATGCAACAACCCAGGCCTAAATCTGTTCCCATGCAATATGCGCCTGCTTGGGGGGGTGGTGTTGGGCGGCCATGTAGGCGTTGCTGGCAAGTATGAATGCCTTGAATGCCGTCAGGTCATCTCCGGATTGACACCGGCGGTTGCCATTGCCAACCGATCTGAGTTGCATCGTTGGTTCATAAACAACCGTGCAGCGCAGTTGGCTGATTGCGTCGTCTCCTTCCTCCCCTTCAAGGATGAATTGGCGAGTAATATCGAATTCAAAGTTTTCACCTTGACCCCAATCATAAACACCAAACTGAAAGAGCAACATATCGGCTTGCGGGGTCGTCTCAAGCCCTGTGGCGCGCTCACTTTCGTAAAAATCAAGCACCGCCGTGATGACGTCAGCCAGCGCAGCGGTCTCGACCTCTACGCGACGGCTGCCGAGAAAGCGTCGAAACTCCGACTCCGAGAGCGACGGAACCATCTTCCTCTCCCCAATGAGCGCGCCGGTCGAACGCCAGCCCGCACGGCATTGTAGGAGCCGCAGTGCCATCTGCCCAGGCCATCTCGCTCTCGCCTATCGCCCAGCAACCGGACTTTTTTCCTAGTGTTTGGCTTGTTGTCGATTGCATCGAGAGAGTTCCTTGGTGCATAATTCATAATTTATGCGCTGAGGCTCAGTCGTGGCCACCAGACCCCTCTTGCAAGCACGTTCCCGATATTGGGGAGAACGTGCCCAGCGTCGAGCGTCGAGACATCAATGTTGTCGATTGCCGCAACGGGTGCCCCGAGTGCAAGATCGGGAAACGCCTCCCTGACCAAAAGCAACGCTTCATCATAGTCCCGTGCCGTGACACCGCACCCGAGGTTTATGGGGTGCGGCGTGTCGAGCCGTGGGAAGGTAAGCCAGTAGCGTGTCATCGCTCACCTATTGCAGAATTCTTGAGTTTCGCGCCATGCTGTATGTGCGCCTTCAGGCACGGCCCGGGCGCCCAATGGTGACCGACGAGGGCATTCCTGTGGCGCCAGCTTAGCGGTTCGCTTTGGTCGGAGGGAAATTTAGACCAACCCAGCACCGAATAGCGGACCACCTTTGCGACGAAGTTTACGAAAGCCGGTACCGGGCAGGTTACTGAATGCTTTCAGCCGTAGGGCGGATTTTTTATCCGCCTGTTTTGGCCGGCACCGCAAGAAAGAGGCGGATAAGAAAACCGCCCTACGCTGGGGCTGAGAGGTAGACGTCGGGAGGCGGATAATGTCGGCACGGTCTTCGTGAAATCCTTCGTGCCTTGGTGCCTTCGTGGTTATACGTCTTTCTCTTTATAGCGCGCAGGTTCAGGCCTGCGTCGGCTTTGTCGGGTCCACATTGGTTTCCGGGCCGGTGCCGCGTATCTGGACGAAGCGTTGCAGGGTGTCGAACCAGAAAGGGGCGCCGAACAAGGTGGCGGCGATGGTCAATATCCATCCCGGCAATGTGGTCAGAACAGTCAGTGGCAGCCCATTGCCGGACCAGGCCTTTAAAAACCCGTCCCAGCCAAACGGGAATGTGGTTGACCATTCGGAGAAAACCATGTCTGGCGATTCGCCGGTCTTGGTTGCCACATGCTGCACCAGGGCCGGATCGACATAGACGTGGCGGGCGATCGACAAGGCGTCCACGTCGAGAAAAACCACCAGGAAAGCGGCGATCAGCAGGCTCATCCATTGCGATTTGCGTTTGTAATCACCGCTCAGCCGATCCATTGACGCATCGAACCAGTTGGCGATCTTGTCGTGTAGCTGATCGATGTTCTGGCCGGCCCGTTCATTAAGGCCGCCGATAATGGCCTTCAACTGAGGGCTTTTGATCTCACCGATCGCTTGGGTGACATCCGGTATGAACCCGCTGGGCTGCTGGCGGTTCTGGATGGCATCGATCAAGGCAGAGGCAAAGCCTTTCGAATCCACATAAGACGGCATTTTGCCGACCAGGGCGCTGACTTCCTTGTAGGTGCCTTCAGTGGCCTGCCAGGCCTTGGAATCGGCCGGGACGGCGCCGCTGCCGAGCGGGTTGACCGCGGCGTGCTGATAGATGGCCAGTGCCAGGCCATTGGCTTTTGGATCGTTGAGCAATTGCTTGATGCCGGCAAGCAAGGTTTTCGATCGCAAATTCAGCAGGGACGCAAAGGCTTCGGCGATTGCGCTGGTCACCAGGCTAACCGTTCCGAATGTCATGGCCAGGCCGATCGCGACATTGAGAATGCCGTTCATAAGCATGTTTGCCTCCCACGGTCGCGAGGCTGCCATCTCTTCGGGCAGACCATATCGTTACCAGAAAAATTACATTTGTGGTGTGGGGGCGTCAAGGCTGGCCGATTACATCTCGGTGTACGAAAGCCCCCTCACCCTGCCCTCTCCGCCAAAGAAAGTGGGGGAGAGGGCATTTTTAGCCGACGCGGTTATCGATCAGGTCGGTCACCACGCCTGGGTCGGCCAGGGTGGAGATGTCGCCCAGGCCATCGGTTTCATTGGCTGCGATCTTTCGGAGGATACGCCGCATGATTTTGCCGCTGCGGGTTTTCGGCAGGCCTGGCGCCCACTGGATGGCGTCCGGCGCGGCGATCGGGCCGATTTCACGGCGCACCCAGGCGACGAGCTCGCGGCGCAATTCCTCCGTCGGTTCGATGCCGTCTTTCAAGGTGACATAGGCGTAGATGCCCTGGCCCTTGATATCGTGCGGGAAACCCACAACCGCCGCCTCGGCAACCTTGCTGTTGGCAACAAGCGCACTTTCAACCTCGGCGGTGCCCATGCGATGGCCGCTGACATTGATCACATCATCCACGCGGCCGGTGATCCAGTAATAGCCGTCCGCATCGCGCCTGGCGCCATCGCCGGTAAAGTATTTGCCGGGGTAGGTGGAGAAATAGGTCTGGATGAAGCGCGCATGGTCGCCGAACACGGTGCGCATCTGGCCGGGCCAGCTATCGGTGATGCACAGATTGCCCTCTATGGCGCCATCCAGCACGCGGCCTTCCGCATCGACCAGAACCGGCTTTACCCCCGGCAATGGGAAGGTGGCCGAGCCGGGCTTCAACGCCACCGCGCCAGGCAGCGGGCTGATCAGGATGCCGCCGGTTTCGGTCTGCCACCAGGTGTCCACGATCGGGCAGCGCTCGTCGCCGACCACGCGGTAATACCACATCCAGGCTTCAGGATTGATCGGCTCGCCGACGGAACCGAGAATGCGCAGAGAGGCGCGGGAGGTTTTCTTCACCGGCCCATCGCCCTCACGCATCAGCGCGCGGATGGCAGTGGGGGCGGTATAAAAAATATTCACCTGGTGCTTGTCGATCACCTCCCACATCCGGCTGCTGTTTGGGTAGGTGGGCACACCCTCGAACATCAGCGTGGTGGCGCCGTTGGCGAGCGGGCCATAGACGATATAGGTATGGCCGGTCACCCAGCCGACATCGGCGGTGCACCAGTAGATCTCGCCCGGGCGATAATCGAAGACCAGCTCATGGGTGAAGCTGGCCCACACCATGTAGCCGCCGGTGGTGTGCAGAACACCCTTCGGCTTGCCGGTGCTGCCGGAAGTGTAGAGGATGAACAGCGGGTCTTCCGCCAGCATCTCTTCCGGCGGGCAATCGGGCGAGGCGGCGGCCATGATCTCGGCATAGGCATGGTCGCGGCCCGCCTGCATCGGCACAGGGCGGCCAGTCACCGGCACCACCACCACGCTCGTCACGGTCGGACAGGTTTTCAGCGCCTCATCCGCATTGGTTTTCAGCGCGACAAAGCGGCCGCCGCGCCGGCCTTCATCGGCGGTGATCAGCAGCGTAGACCCGCAATCCTGGATGCGGTTGGCCAGGCTGTCAGGCGAGAACCCGCCAAACACGATGGAGTGGATGGCGCCGATGCGCGCGCAGGCCAGCATGGCCACCGCCGCTTCCGGCACCATCGGCAAATAGATGGAGATGCGGTCGCCTTTTCTCGCGCCCAGGGTTTTCAGCGCGTTGGCCAGGCGGCAGACCCGCTCATGCAGGTCGCGATAGGTGATTTTTTCCGACACATTGGGATCGTCACCCTCCCAGATGATCGCCACCTGGTCGCCGCGCTCGGCCAGATGCCGGTCGAGGCAGGTGGCCGACGCATTGAGCGATCCATCCTCGAACCATTTGATCTGAACATCGCCCTCAAAACTGGTGTTCTTGATGATCTCAGGGAAGCGAATCCAGTCCAGCCGCTTGGCCTGCTCGGCCCAGAACCCATCCGGGTCGTTGGCCGCGTGGTTGGTCATCAGCCGCAGCGTCTTGGCATCCACCAGGGCCGAGGCGGCGATGATGGGTTTGACGTGGATCAGCAGGTCTTCGGACATGTCTACGTTTCCCTTGGTTCTGGCAAGCCGGGGTTTCGTCCCTGGTCATTTGGTGAGACGGCGGTGTTCGCAACGCTGACCACGCCGTCGCGAACGACGCAAGGCACCTGCGTCAGGCTTTCGCCGCGACATGGGCCACGCAGGCAAAGGCCGTCCTGCGGCCGAAATTCGGCGCCATGCATGGCACATACGATCTTGCTGCGGTCAGCCGATAGAAACTTGCCCGGCAGCCAATCGAGTGGCACGCCCAGATGCGGGCAGGCATTGACGTAGATCAGCACCTGATCGGCGACCGACACGGCGAACAGGCCGCCCTCGAGGTTTTTCGCGCCGCCGCGCGGAATGTCCGATAGAGCGCAAACAGCGCGCAGGGCGGGCGCCTGGAGGGGGGGCGGCGCTTCGCCTCCGCTATTCACCATCGCGCTTCCGTCCAACAATGAGAGCGCAACGCCCCACATGACCCCGGAGTATGCCGCCGATCCAATGGCGGCTGTCAATCCGGTCGCCTCCCCGCCGGGCAATCCGGTGAACGGTCATTGCGACCCAACGACCGACCGATAGATCGTTGCTGGCGCTGGAGAATTGAACCACGAAGAGACGAAGCACACGAAAAAGACGAGCAGGAAGAGAAAAACCCTAATCCTATCAATATGTTGGGCGTAGTCGCTTTATCGGTGGCAGATGCTCTTCGTGAAGCCCTTCGCTGCCCGCGCTCATTGCGGGAAGGTTACCGTTCTGCCTGCCATTGCGGCGCGGGCCGCGGCGCTGCGCTCCTCGGCGCGGGCGGTCATCGAACGGCCGATGAAGCGGCGGCGCAGCGGCTTTAGAACCAGCAACGCCAGCACGGCGGCGAGCAGGTTGACCGCGGCGGCGGCGTAGAGCACCGCCAGCCAGCTGCCGGTTGCGTCACGCAGCACGCTGCCGAATGGCACCAGCAAGGCGGCGGTGCCCTTGGCGGTATAGAGCAAGCCATAATTGGTCGCGGCGAATTTGCGGCCGAATGTGTCGCCGCAGGTGGCCGGAAATAGCGAGTAGATTTCCCCCCAGGCGAAAAACACCACGCCGGTTAGCACAACAAACGCGACCGGATTGGCCGCTTGCCAGATCAGCAGAAGAATCCCCAGCCCTTCCAGCAGGAAGGCGATGAACATGGTATTTTCACGGCCGATCTGATCCGACACCCAGCCGAAGAATGGCCGGGTCAATCCGTTCAACACGCGGTCAATCGCCAAAGCGAAGGTCAGCGCCGGCATGGTCAGGAATAGCAGAGTCACCGGCGTTTTCGCCACCCCGAAATCGGTGGCGATCACCGAAAGCTGTGCGGTGGCCATCAGCCCGCCGGCGCCGACCAGAACGAACAGCAGATACATCAGCCAGAATACCGGCTGCCGCGCCACCTCCGCGGGCGTATAGTCCTTGGTGATATCGTGCAGGCGTGAGGGGCGCAGCGCGCTCATGCCGCTGGATGGCAATGCTGCGGTATGCGCAGTACTCACCCCAGGCGGTGCGCGCAGAACCTGCGCGGCCACCACAACAACGATCCCTTGCAGCAGGCCAAATACCAGAAATGTCGATTGATAGCCGCTATGCGCGATCATGTTGGAGATCGGCACCAGGGTCACGGCGGAGCCGGCGCCAAAGCCAGCGGCGGTCAGGCCGGCGGCAAGGCCGCGCCGGTCGGGGAACCATTTGATCGCATTGCCGACAGTGGCCCCGTAAATGAACCCGGAGCCGATGCCGCCCAGGGCGGACGCCACATACAGCACGGTCAGCGACGCGGCCACGCTGTCCAGCACCCAGGAAGCGCCGATCAGCACGCCGCCGGCGCACACGGTCAGCTTCGGCCCGATCCGGTCGATCACATAGCCTTCGAGCGGCAAAAACCATGTTTCACACAGAACGAACACGGTGAAGGCCACCTGGATGGCGGCACGGTTCCAGCCCTGGGCGTGGCTGATCGGCAGCACGAACAACGTCCAGCCATATTGCAGATTGGCAATCATCACCATGCAGATGATGCCGATGATCAGTTGGCCCCAACGGGATTTCAGCGCGGACATGATCACCTGGAACAGGGGAAGAAACTAACCAGTCTTTGACACCGGCATTGCCGAAATTGCTGGGTAGACTTTAGTCCATTACCGCATGGCGGCGCGTTGCCGCACCAGCGCCAGCACCGCGGTGCTGATCGGCGCCGCCACATCCACCCAGCCGGCCAGTTCCACCACCGCGCCGAGAATCGCCTCGATCTCCAGTGGCCGGCCCATTTCCATGTCCTGCAGCATGGATGTCTTGTGGTGGCCCACTTCGGCCGCCCCGTCGATCCGCTTCTCCACGTCGATGGCGAAGCGGATGCCCAGTTTTTCCGCTACCGCCTGGCCTTCCAGCATCATTGCCCGCGCCAAGGCCCGGCTTTCCGGCTCGCCGGTAATCACGTCCAGCGTCGCGGTGGTCAATGCGCTGATCGGGTTGAAGGCCATGTTGCCCCACAGCTTCACCCATAATTCGTCGCGGATGCGCGGCCGCACCGGCGCCTTCAGCCCGGCGGCGATCATCAGCGCCGATAGCGCATTCGCACGGTCGGAGCGGCTGCCATCCGGCTCGCCGAGGCTGAAACGGTCGCCATAGGTATGGTCGATGACCCCAGGCGCGGCGATGGTCGCCGCCGGATAGACGATGCTGCCAAGGCATTGCGCGGGCGGCAGCGCCGCCCATAATGCGCCGGCCGGATCGACCGCGGTCACCCGCCGGCCGCCGAACGGCGCCGGCAGCCCATAGGTATACCACCAGGGTATGCCGTTGATCGCCGCCACGATCGTGGTGTTCGGCCCCACCAAAGGTGCCAGCTGGGGCAAGGCCGGTTCCAGCGAGTGCGCTTTCAGGGTGAGGATCAGGTAATCCTGCGGGCCGATCGCATCGCCATGCGGCACCGCGTTGGGGCGCGTTACCATCCGCTCGCCGCCGGAGAGCAGCACCAGCCCGTCCTGCTGCACTGCCGCCAGATGCGCGCCGCGCGCCACGATGGAAACCGGCGTGCCCGCCATCTCCAGCCGCGCCGCCAGCAATCCGCCGATGGCGCCGGCGCCGAATACACAGATGCTCGGCATTATACGGCTTCTTGCGCGGTCAGGCCAAGCTTCGCGGCAAGGCCGATGCGCTGCACCTTGCCGGTCGCCCCTTTGGGGATGTCGTCCATCACCAGAACGCGGCGAGGCACTTTGAATGCCGCCAGGCGCACCGAGGCGAAATCGCGTATCTCCGCCTCGGTGGCGGTCATCTCAGGGCGCAGCACAACAACCGCGCCCACCTCTTCGCCGAGCTTGTCATGCGGGATGCCAAAGGTGCAGGCCTGCGCGATGGCCGGGTGGTCCAGCAGCACCACATCCACTTCCAGCGGGCTGATCTTTTCGCCGCCGCGATTGATCTGTTCCTTCAGCCGGCCGGTGAGGAACAGATAGCCCTCCTCGTCCAGCCTGCCCTGGTCGCCGGTGCGGAACCAGCCATCGGTGAAGGCCTTTGCATTGGCGGCGGGGTTGCTGTCATAGCCGGGGGTCACGTTCGGGCCGCGGATCACCACTTCGCCAATCTCGCCCTGCGGCAGGATGATGTTGCCGTCATCCATGATGGCAATTTCAGGTCCGGCGGCGATGCCCACCGCGCCTGGCTTGCGGGCGCGCGGCGGCAGCGGGTTGCAGGCCATCTGATGGGCAGCCTCGGTCATGCCATAGGCCTCGATCACCGGGGCGCCAAACACCTCCTCCAACTCGGCCATCACCTGTGGCGGCAGCGAGGCGGAGGATGAGCGGATCAGGCGCAGATTGGCCGCGCGCGCCTGCGCCGGATGGGCGCGCATCCGCATCAGGATGGCCTGGTGCATGGTCGGCACCGCCGTATACCAGGTTGGCTTCACCTCCCTGAGCAATTCACCGAATTTGAACGCATTGAATCCCGGGGTGCAGCACACCGCGGCACCGGCCGACAGCGAGGCGCTGACCGCCGCGATCAGCCCGTGAATATGGAACAGCGGCATCACATTCAGGCAAATATCCTCGGGCCCAAGATCCAGCGAGCGCGCGATATGGCCGGCGGAGGCAACGATGTTCGCATTGGTCAGCGGCACGATTTTCGGGCGCGCCGTGGTGCCGGAGGTGTGCAGCACCAGGGCCGGATCATCCGGCCCGGCGGCGCGGATCGGTTTGGTCGCGCCGGCGGCGGCCGGCCCCTCCAGCCGAAACAGGCCTGCCGCCTCGGCCTCTGGTACCAGGTTGAGCACCGGGATGCCAAGGCGGACCGCCACATCTTGTGCTGCCTGTGGCCCGCCAGGGGTCAGGATGATCGCGGCGGGTTTCAGATCCGACAGGTAGAACTCGAACTCGTCGGCCTTGTAAGCGGGGTTCAGCGGCGCCGCGCAGCACGCGGCGGCCACCGTCAGAAAGGCGGTGGCCATTTCCGGCCCGTTCGGCAGCACGATCCCCACCCGGTCGCCTGGACCGATGCCGCGTTCGGCCAGAAGGGTGCCGACCGATACCGCCAGCTTTGCCAGGCCAGGCCCGTCCAGCCAGGGCCGGCCCGGGGCGCCGATGGCGCGCGGGCTGTTCAAAGCGGCGATCAGCGCCGAAACCGTAGACTCCATCCCATGCCGCTCCAAGCATGCCGGCAACGCGCGCGGCCGCATGCCTTTACGTGACGTAACGGAGAAGTGCCAGACCCCGAAAAGGCCCAATATAACGGCGGTGGATAATCAGTCCTCGGCGGCTTCCACGCGGTTGGTCAGCGTGCCGATGCCCTCGATGATCACGCTCACCTCGGCGCCCGGGCGCAGCGGCAACACGCCCAATGAGGTGCCGCAGGCGATCAGGTCACCCGGCATCAGCGTCATCTCGCGCGACAGCAGGCTGACGATCATGGCCGGCGGCAGGATCATGTCGGATAGTGGGTAATTCTGCCGCTCCCGGCCATTCAGCAGGGTGCGAACCGTCAGCGCCGAGGGATCGAGCCCGGTGGCGATCGCCGGCCCAACCGGCCCGAACGTGTCGCAGCTTTTGGCCCGCGCCCATTGCGCAAACGAGGGGTCTTCGTTGAGCAGATCATTCGCGGTGACGTCGTTCACGCAGGTGAAGCCGAAGATCGCCTCGGCGGCCTCTGCCTCATCCGCCCGGCTGCACCGGCGGCCGATCACGATGCCAAGCTCACCTTCATAGGTGGTTTTGCCAGTATAGGACGCGGGCGGGCGAATGATCCCGCCAGGCGCCAGGATGGAGCTGGTTGCCTTCAGCAGATAAAGCGGCGTCCGCGGTGCGGCCTGCCCCAATTTGGCCGCCAGGGCATGAAAATTATTCCACAGCGCGATGAACTTGCCGGGCACCACCGGTGGCAGCAACGCCAGCCCCGCCAATGCGACAGGGGCGCCTGAAGGCACGCAGTGGCCGAACATGTCGCCTTCATGCGGCACCACCTGGCTGCCCTCGATTGTGCCGAAACCACCCTGAAAACGCACCCATACAGCCATGGTCATCCCTTCATGTCGCCCTGCCCGCGCGGGGCGCGGCGGCGCATAACACGGGTTGGGCCCAGTCAAAACGCATCCGCCGCCGGGCGGGCGGATTGCCCTGCCGCCCCCGCCACCCTATGTTCCCGATATGTCATTCACCGTATCGTCCCGCGCGCTGGACCGTGTTGCCGAAATCGTCGCCGCCGAAGGGCGCAGCGCGGCCTTGCGGGTGGCGGTGCTCGCCGGCGGCTGCAGCGGCTTCCAGTATAAGTTCGACCTGGACGAGGCGGTGGCGCCGGACGATCTGGTGATCGAGCGCGGCCCGGCCAGGGTGGTGGTCGATTCGGTCAGCCTGGACCTGCTGGGCGGCGCCGAACTGCATTACACCGACGAATTGATGGGCAGCTATTTCACCGTCCGCAACCCGAACGCGACCAGCGCCTGCGGCTGCGGCACCAGCTTTTCGATCGACTAATTTCTCCGCGTGAAGATCGCCACCTGGAATGTGAATGGTAGCAGGGCGCGCGAGCAGAGCATCTGCCGCTGGCTTGAGGCCAATGCGCCCGATCTGCTGCTGCTGCAGGAAATCAAATGCGAAGCGGCCTCGTTCCCGCCGGTTTTCGCGCAGATGGGCTGGCATTCGGCCATTGTCGGCCAAAAGGGTTTTAATGGCGTCGCCGCCCTGGCCCGCACGCCGTTGGATGTGCGCCTCACCCGCCTGCCCGGCCTGCCGGATGACGATGCCCAGGCGCGCTATGTGGAAGTCGATATCCAGGGCTTGCGGGTGGGCAATCTGTATCTGCCGAACGGCAATTCCAACGGCGATGTCGGCTACGACTACAAATTGCGCTGGATGAGCTGCCTCGCCGACCACGCGGCGAGCCTGCTCGCCGACGATGTGAAGCTGATTCTGGCCGGCGACTACAATGTCTGCCCGGAAGACATCGATTTCGCCGCCGGCGTTCTTGGCCCCGATGACGCGCTGGTCCGCCCGCAAACCCGCGCATTGTATTACAAACTGCTCTGGAGCGGCCTCACCGACGCCATAAGGGCCGTAAAACCCGAAGGCGCAATCTACACTTTCTGGGATTATCAGGCCGGATGCTGGGCCAGGAACCGGGGCCTGCGCATCGACCACGCGCTGCTCTCCCCCACCGTGGCGGAAAGGCTGGTATCGGCGGTGCCAGACAAGGCCGCGCGCGGCGAGGATCAGCCTTCCGACCATGTGCCGGTGGTGATCGAGTTAGCGGATGAGTAGCTCGCCATCGTGACGTTGACTGGTTGACCGAGCCGAGCCGCCGCGACCGCCCCATAAGGAAACCTGGATTCAACGAGGCAAATCGCCGTCAGAAGGTACCAGCCCTTCAGCCGATCGCTGCAAGCATGCCGGCAAGCTCTTTCACACCGATCGCCTCGACATCCTGGGTGATCGGGTAGCGATCTTCCCCCGAGTACACCACAAAAGATCGCTTCGGCGCGATGTCCTCGCGGGCAATGTGGAAGCCTTTCTCCAGCCGTGCGGCTGATCCGCGTTTGACCTCTATGGCCCAAATGCCGTGTCCACCGGGCAGCTCAAGTACCAGATCGACTTCAGCGCCGGCCGCGGTGCGATAATAGCTCGCCATTGTCCGCGCCGGGACGGCGGCCAAAAGGTTTTCGATCACGAATCCTTCCCAGCTCGTCCCGACCACGGGATGACCGGCGAGTGCGTTCGCGTCCTCGATGCCGAGCAGTGCATGGACGAGGCCGCTGTCACGGACAAAGACCTTCGGTGCCTTCACCAGGCGTTTGCCGGTATTGGCGTGAAAAGGGGTCAAGCGCCGCACCAGCAGCAGATCGACGAGCAGGTCGACATAACGCGTGACGGTCGGAGCGCTGACGGAAAGACCCGCCGCAAGGCGTGAAGCGTTGAGCATGGTCCCTTGAGAATGGGCGAGCATGGTCCAGAGCCGGCCGAGCGTTTCGGCCGGAATGCGCGGGCCGAATTGAGGAACGTCTCGCTCCAGGTAAGTGCGAATGAAATTGACGCGAAGGGCAAAGCTGTCGGCCTCGCGCGCGGCCAGGAAGCTCTCGGGGAAGCCGCCGCGCAACCAAAGCCGGTTCACCGCTTCCAGGTCTGGCGCGGCTTCGGTAACGTCGAGCGGGTTAAGGTCGACATATTCGATCCGGCCGGCCAGCGATTCGCCGGATTGCCGAAGCAGCTCGATCGATGCCGAGCCCAGAATCAGGAAGCGGCCGGTCCGATGGCCGCGCCGCCGGCCCTGATCGATCAGGCCACGGAGCGCCGCAAACAGTTCTGGCACGCGGTGGATTTCGTCCAGGATGACAAGCAGGTTCTCGTAGCTGCTCAGGAACAGTTCGGGATCGGCGAGCTTCTCGCGGTCTCTGGGAGATTGCAGATCGAGGTAGAGAGCGTTTCGCCCCGCCGCGACCTCAAGGGCGAGGGTGGTCTTGCCGACCTGGCGCGGTCCGATGATGGCAACGGCGGCTTGTCGCTGAAGGGCATCGCAGAGCGTTGCAAGGGACCTACGTTCGATCATCCTTGTAAATTAAATATGTGGTGTTTAATTTGCAAGGATAAGGCGCGAAGGTACGCCGTTCGACGGGTTCCGGGACGGCCGCGAGGCTGTAAGATGGCGCATGACCCAGCGCTTTATCATCGAGCGGCTGTTGGCGCCGCGTTCCGTCTCAGTGATCGGGGCGGCGACGCCGGAGGCGGCCCGCGTGATGGCAAATCTGCAGGCGGGCGGGTTTCGGGGCGAGATTCTGCGTGAAGGCCAGGCGCCCGACCTGGCGGTGATCACCTCACTGCCCAGCCAGGTGCCGGCCGATCTGCGGGCCCTGGCGGCAATCGGTGGCGCGACCGCGGTGGTCACCAGCCAGGCGCCCGATCTGGGGGCGCTGGCGCGCGAAACCGGGCTGCGCATCCTCGGGCCCAGTTCCTTCGGCGTGGCGGCGCCACTGCTTGGGCTGAATGCCTCGCTCTCGCATATGGCACTGCCGCCGGGCCATATCGCGCTGGTCACCCAATCGGCCTCGCTGGCGCGGGCAGTGGTGGATTGGGCGGGACCGAACGGGGTGGGCTTCAGCCATGTGGTCGGCATTGGCGGCAATGGCGATGTCGGCTTCGCCCTGGTGCTCGATTATCTGTCGCGCGACCCCGATACGCGGCTGATTTTGCTGGATATACGGCATGTGCGGAACCGGCGGGCGTTCATCTCCGCCGCGCGCGCTGCCTCTCGGCTGCGGCCGGTGGTGGCGCTGCGGCCGGGCGGGCGGCTGCTGGACCCGTCCGGCCGCTCCGATGCGGTGTTCGAGGCAGCCCTGAGCCGGGCCGGCGTGCTGCCGGTGCGCGGGCTGGAGGCGTTTCTGGCGGCGGCAGAGACGCTCAGCCGGTCACGCCCGCTCCGCGGCGAGGCGATGGCGGTGGTGACCAATGCGATCGGACCGGGGCGGCTGGCGGCCGATGCGGCGCTGCAAGCTGGCATCAGGCTGGCGATCCTGCCGCAGGGCGCGCAGGCGGGGCTCACGGCCAGCTTGCCGGCCGACCTGATCTACGGCCTCATCTATGCGGGCAGCGCCGCCCCCACCGATGTTGCCAGCATTGCCGCCATGGTCTCGGCGGTGCCCGAGGTGGGCGGCGTTCTGGTGCTGCTCTCGCCGACCGGGGCTGGCGATGCCGCCGCGATTGAATCGGTGATCGCCGCCGGGCATACGGCCAAGCTGCCGCTGCTGACCTGCGTGATGGGCGAGACCAGCGGCGCCGGTCACCGCCGGCGCCTGGCCGAAGCGGGGCTGCCCGCCTTTGCTACCCCCGAGCAGGCGGTGCAGGGCTTTGCGCATTTGCTGCGGGACCGGCATGCGCGCCAGGCCGCCCGGGAATTGCCGCCGAGCCGGGTGCTGGAGGGTGTGGCGGACCATTTTACCAGCCACGCCAGGATCGAAGCCGCCCTCGCCGCTGGCCGGATGGCCTTGACCAGGAGCGAGTCGCTGGAGGTGCTGGCATGCTATGGTCTGCCGTTCGGCACGGACGCGCCAGAAGGCGCTGCGGTGTGGGCGCGTGTGCAGGTGCATGACGATGCCATTTTCGGCCCGGCGATCGGGTTCTCCAGCCCGCCGGACTCGGTGGCCTCCTACGATCTGCCGCCGCTGAACCTGCCGCTGGCGCTGGCCTTGGCGCGCAAGGCCGGGCTGCATGAGACGGCCGACGCCGATGCCGCGGCGCAGGCGCTGGTGCGGATCAGCCAGTTGCTGATCGATGCGCCGCAGATCGATCAGCTGGGCATTGACCGGCTGCGCCTGAGCCCAGGCGGTCCGTCGGTGCTGGATGCGGCGATCTGGTTGCGGCCGGAGGGCGGCCGCGCAATGCTGGCGATCCCGCCTTATCCGGAACAGCTGAGCGCGATGTGGTCGCATGGCGGCGAGGATTTCCTGATCCGGCCGATCCGGCCCGAGGACGCGGCCGCGCATGGCGCGTTCGTAGCGCGGGTCCCGCCCGAGGATCTGCGCTACCGGTTTTTCTCCGCGTTGCGGCAGGTGGCGCCGGAACAGATGGCACGGCTGACGCAGATCGATTACGAGCGCGAAATGGCCTTCATCGCGGTGCGCCAGCGCGACCAGGCGACGGTGGGGGTTGCCAGGCTGGTGCGCGAGTTGGATGCCGGACACGGCGAATTCGCCATTCTGGTGCAGCCGGATTGCAAAGGCGGCGGGCTGGCGCGGCATTTGATGGAGCGGCTGATTGGCTGGGCGGCGAGCCAGGGGATTGGCGTGATTGCCGGACAGGTGCTGGCCGACAATCAGAAAATGCTCGGCTTCATGCGGCGAATGGGTTTCACCATCAGAAGATTGCCGGAGGACGCGGATATTGTGGAGGCGACGCTGACGGTTGCACCCCGCGTCTAAGCCGCTCTGGATCTTTGTCTGGCGAGCGTTTTTATCAGCCCCTGGCCAGCTTGGGCGCCCGTGGTGATTCCGGTCAGGCTGATAACGCTCTAAACGATGAGTAAATAAATCGTTTAATACTTACCGCATGTCAGAACAGATTTATCAGCATTGGGGGTTTCGCGTTTCGTTCCGGTATATGTTTCTTGCGGACCCGGAAGTATAGCAGTTCTGTTCAGTCTGTTCCGGCCCCATCATTGAACCTGGATCGCGCGTGCACCGCACCCGCAATCCCCGCACGCGAAAGAAGGGCAGCACATGACAACGATATTCACCATGAACGGCAATTCCACCGGATACGGCAGTACCAGCGGCACGGAAATTTTCAATCTTTCAGGTGATAACAACACCGTTCTGCTGGAGGGAGCTGACGACACGGTCAATATCCTCGGCGGGGAATCCGACCTTGTCGATCTGAACAGCAGCGGATTCACCAATTCGGTGACCGACGTGATCAATCTTGGCAGTTCGGCCTTCAACCAGGTCATGGCGAGCCATGCGCTGAGCGATTCCAATATCAGTATTGTCGGCGGCGCCGGGCCGAATGAGGTGTCGCTGGTCAATCATGGCGGCACGACCAATGTCTCGCTCGGCTATGCGGGCCAGACCGTACCGTCGCCAGGTTCCACCACCCCAAAGACGGTCACTCTGAACGGTGACGCGACGAACAGTGTTGCCTTCACCAGCGGCATGGACGAGGTTGTTTCGATTGGCAGCGCGGGCGACATGCTGGGCAGCTTCGCCTCCACCGTCACGTTCTGGGGCGGCCAGAACACCCTGATGGGTGGCGACGAGAATTTTACCGTGGGCGACATGCCTGGCGCCAAGGTTAGTCAATTGGGCGGCAATATCGTCGTCCTTGGCAACGGCAACGATAGCGTCAGCCTGCTTGGCGATGCGAACCAGGTGAAGCTGGGAACGGGCACCGATAGTGTAACCACCACCGGCTCCTATAACATGCTGGTGTTCGCGGCGGGCAATGCCGGGATTACCGACACGGTGTCGATCAACTCCGGCGAGGACCACGTAACCGGTGGCGACGAGAACTTTCTTATCAACGACACCAGCAAGACCGGCTCGCATCTGGTGGGAACGCTCGGCAACGGCAGTAACACCATCGATCTGGTGAAAGGCCGGGCAAATGTGGTGATCGGCAGTTCACCCGCGAATACCGGGGTGAACGATATCACCCTGGGCCGCGGGCGCAGCGATGTTACGCTGAACGGCGGAACCGACCACGTGACATTGGCTGACAAATATGCGGTCCAGGGGTCCGACGTGGTGGTTCTGAATGGCACCATGCTGGGCACCACGCTTTCCGCCGCCGGTGCATTGGATAGCATCACCCTGAAAAGCGATGCAAATGCCGCCATCACCGACGCATCCAATAATGGCGGTTTGCACCTGACGCTGGATGGAGATTCGACCGGCGGGTTTGGCGATATTTCGATCACCGGCCTGCCGGGCGATTCAACCGCGCATATCACTTTGGATAATGCAAGTGCTTACACGATCAGCGTGGACAATACGCCGATAGGCGGTGTCACGCTCCATTTTTCTCATGGATCGGTCGACCTGATTGGGCTCCAGGTCATTCCAAACAACCTGATCTCATGAGGAAGAGTGGGGGGACAGCGCGTGTGTGTCCCCCCATCACTCTGCCCGGACTACCAGCTATGGCCGAGCGAGGCGATGACGATGATGGTGATGCCGAGAACCAGGTTCAGGCTGACCATCAGGCGGATCCGGCTGAGCAATTCAGGCCCCGGGCGAATGGCACGGCGCAGGCGGCGGAACGGGCCAAAAAAGGTGAACAGAAACACCGCCGCCATCACCAGCGCCAGGCCCTGCATGACATTCACATACCAGGGCAGATGCGCCATGTTCCAACCGGCGGCAGGGATCATCGCCCAGCCCGTGAGCAACATCAGCGGCATGGCGTGCCAGACCACCAGAAAAAAGCGTTTTAGGGTCAGCATATGCATCTGCAGCCGCGGCGTGGGATCCAGCGCGCCGAGCGCCGGGCGCAGCACGATCAGGGCGTAGAACATGCCGCCGACCCAGATAGCAGCGGACAGGATATGCACGGCCAGAAGCAGGTTCGGCAGCCAGGCAATCGGTGGGTTCATCGAGCAATCTCCAATATCGCATCAGCCAGAGCCAGCAATTCGATGGCCGCAATCGATTTTGGCTGCGCTTCCGTCACGCCCATACCCTGCGCGAAGGCCTGCGCATAGGCACGTCGGTCGCCCAGATGCATCGGCAGCAAGGGGAGGCCCCTTAAGGTGAACTCCGCCTCAATCACTGAGCGAAGGGCTGATTTCAGCGGTGAGCGGTTGAGCACGATGGCAACGCGCCTCCGCTCCGCCGTGGCAAGCTTCAGCGTACCCTCGGAGGCCCAGAGGTCGGGCATGCTCGGCTGGACAGGGATCAGCACCAGCGAGGCGGCCCTGATGGCGCGCGCCGCATCGCTATCGATCTGCGGCGGGGTGTCGACGATCAGCACATCGGCGCCATCCGCGAGGCGGCCGAGTTCGGTGGCCAGACGCCAGCCCGAGACGTCGGAAAAGCCGATTTTCGGCACCGCCGGCTGCTTCAGGCGGAGATCATGCCAGCGCGCCAGGCTGCGCTGAGGATCGATATCCAGCACCGTCACCCGGCGGGTCGCCGCCCAGCAGGCTGCCAAATGGGCGGCCAGCATGGTTTTGCCTGCCCCACCCTTCTGTTGCGCGACTGTTATGACAAGCGCCATGGTCTCGGCCTCCGCAGAACGTAGCGAGTATAGGCATGACGGCGAGTCGGCGTGGCATTCCCGGTGGGGCTGGATCGCGCGACCAGGTCAGCCATGTCTGGCCGCGCTGCGCTCACCCACCCCACGGGTTGTTACGGCCAGGTTCGTTTCGACCACCGCGAGGATGGATGGCTACGATAATTACGAAATCTGTTTGCAGACATGCATTGACACCAGGGGAGCGGTCCTAAAAAGAGTCTGGCGCCGGTAAGGTGGGCGGGTAAGCTTGGTTAGGGCCTGTCGCGAAGGATGGACCCAGGGGGGGCGTGGGCGTGTTTCTGTTCAGGCAGATCTTGGCCGTGGTGTTGGCGGCAATCTCAGCAACGCCGGCGCTGGCTGGGCATAAGGCTACGCTAACCGTGCTTTATGATTTCAAGCAGGGTGCCGATGGAGGGCAGCCTTATGGGACCTTGCTGTTTCAGGACGGGGCGCTGTACGGCACCGCCGGGTATGGCGGCAAGCCGGCGTGCCCGGGCGGGTGCGGCAAGGTGTTCAAGGTGACAATCGCCAACCCGGCGGAAACAGCGCTGTATGACTTCAAGGGCAATGAAGATGGCAGGTCGCCGCAGGCTGGGCTGGCTGCCGATGGCGGCGAATTTGTGGGTACCACACCCACCGGCGGCGGAATGGGATGCGGCGGTGCCGGATGCGGCACCGTGTTCGAGGTGAATGCCACGAGCGGAACGGAGAAAGTGCTTCACCGTTTCGCCGGTGGGAGTGACGGGGCCACGCCGTTAGCGGGGTTGGTGAGGGTGGGCAACGCGTTTTATGGTACCACAAGCGCGGGCGGCGGAACCGGATGCAGCGGCAAAGGATGCGGCACGGTTTTCAAAATAGGGGCCACGTCGTGGGCTACGTCGATCGTCTATCGTTTCTCGGGCGGGGCGGACGGGTCTAGCCCTTCCGCCGGCCTGATCTACGCTCATGGCATGCTCTATGGAACGACCTCCGCAGGCGGTTCGGCCGGCTACGGGACGGTGTTCCAGATTGCCAGGGCAAGCGGCAAGGAAACCGTGCTGTATAGTTTTACCGGCGGAGATGACGGCGCTGATCCGGTGTCGGCCGTCACCCAGGTGGG
>Ga0209611_10002850_pt1 | contig 30280 bp, 25 predicted proteins | sample S1TSphgellanicum_3_FD_187693 | JGI IMG/M metagenome (GOLD analysis project Ga0209611, IMG submission 187693) | Host-associated microbial communities from peat moss isolated from Minnesota, USA - S1T2_Fc - Sphagnum magellanicum MG (SPAdes) (version 2) | ecosystem: Host-associated > Plants > Peat...
TGCACATTAAAATTCTTTAAAATTCTTCAGTTAGCACCTTGTCATAACATTCTTCACCTGCGAATGTTTACCAAATTACACTGGTTGATCTATAAAATTCTTTAAAATTCTTGCTTCTTTGGGCTTCCATAACATTCTCGCACCAAGAATGTCATCACTATGCATGAAATGTGATTCCCATGCTCATTCTTGGCCTGCACCTTTGCAAGCCCTTGTTTTGGTCACGAGCCCAAGGCTAGGGTTGTGACATTAATTCACATGCAAATTTTGCATCACACTTGAACAACTTTCCCATTAGAAGCTAACACAAATTTAGCCCATGGAAACTTCATTGCCCAATTATCTTGGAAGCACCTATTCAACTCATAGGCCTTTTTTTCTTTTTTTTTACAATCTCAATGTTCCTAGCTACCATTGTTGGATCCACAAACATGCATTGATTGACCCTTAACCTCCATTTTTTATTCAAACTTTGTAATAACAATTGTAGGAATATCATTAAATGGATAATTACTAGAAGAAGAAACATTAATGGCAAGATTTTTACACCAAAAAGGTATTTATATTTAAAGTTTTTAAAAGGCCGTATTTTTGAGATCTCAATGAACAAAAAGATGATTAAGAACAAGATCATGGACTGTTGATACCTAGAGTATTTCACAAGGAATAAAACCAATAAAGGATTGGAACTAACAAGTTAATCATGAAATGACCATGGACTTTAGTAGCATGACAATGAATTTTAAAAAAAAGATTAAATCATAAATGGTAGTTACAATGGTTTATAGTGTGCATGACACCACAATGACTAGGTTTGGTTTTTAGAATAGTAAACTAGAAATAGAATGGTATGTTGATTTCACTAGAAGGAGTTCTATCCTTTGCAACCAAAAAATCAATAACTAGATGTCCTAAATGACTACATAATTGACTATAATCACTTTTCCCACATAGTTCAAAATATCATTTGAAAATTTGACTAGGATAAAGTCATTTAAAATAGGATTAAAAAATAACTATGCAAATGATGTGGACAAAAGGATGTGTCATTACATAGACAGTGTGATCATACAATTATTTTACAATGATTCAAAAATGATTATTAATAATTTAATATGAATATAAGTAAACATAATGAACTACAACATGTAAGGAACTGATTTTGATTAATATTATACACATAGGTAATATAAAAACCTTTATCAAAATTTTCTTAAATATATTTGTTATATAATCCATTTTAATATTCAATGTGAATAAATTAGATATTATACATTGAAATAAAATTTAGCGGTAAAATTATGATATATTTTAAATAAATTTTTATATTCTAATTTAAAAATAAAATAGAAATGTAAAAGGTGGAAAATATATAATTTATCTGCACATTAGACTTTTATCATTAATTTAAATAAACACTTATGTTATATATGTATATAAATAAATATTTTTATTTTTATTTTTTAAAAAATAAAAAATTATATTAAATTATTAGAATTTATAATTTCAGAAAATTATTTAATATTTTGATAATAATAATAATATTTATTCAAATTAAACTAAAATATTTAAATTAAATTACACATCATATTCAATATGATTAATATAAAAATTTAAAATATTTATAGATGTAATTGATTTATGATCCATTTATAAATATTTTATGTGGATAAATTGTATGGACTCATACATCTAAATTAGAAGTTATTAAAAAAATTATGATATATTGGAAGCAAAATTGTATATCATAAATTTTTAAATCAAATGAAGATTTAAGGTATGAAAGATATATTTTATTTATTCATGTATTAGCCATAAGGTTATTCCATTTATAAATCGTGTGTTTGAATTAAAATTTTCCAAATAATGGCCATTGAAATGTTATTCAATAACAAAATTCAAAATATAGTTTGTTTTGAACTGAATTTACATTTTTCAAAAATAAATTATATAATTTTGTATATTATTGGAAGAAATTGATGAATAACACTTTAATTTTTTCATTTGGAAAAATTATCAATAAGATGTGAATTATCAAATTTGAGGTTTTGTGTAATGTTTAAATGAAGTACGGTCTAGATAGAATAAAAATTAGATTATTTACGCAACAAGTGGGGTGGCTTGATGATAAACAAGTTGAACTCCATCCTTGGGGTCTAAAGATCAAACGTCAAAAATGACATTCATTGTGGTCAACATTGGAATATTGATTGAATATTTTGTACCTACTTAGATTATTTAATTTAGGTGGTGGCATGTGTCAATAATTGATAGGATGGAAAATAATGAAATTAAAAATAATTGAAATAAAAATATATCTTATTATTTATATTATATATAATAAATCTATAATAATAAATATTATAAGTTTTAAAAATAATGTTTCCCAAGTTTTTGGGTCTAATTTGTAATAATAAAAAATAATTAAACAATGACTTAACTATCACTAATGACTTCAAATATGTCTTTTATGATTAATGGACAATATTTGCCACATCATGTTTCAAATGATTGGAATACTAGTTATAAGTTTAGTCATATATTTGAAGATTTATATTAGTGTTTGTGTGACCACTAAGATGGTGATGGATGCATTGCAAAATGCATGTAATACATGAACACAATGACCGGCTTACAAAATTGGTTTGAAACCTCGAGCTTCAAAGACAACCACAATGATCAATGGGTTGTTGTTGGGCTGCTACAACACTACATGGGTGATCACTGATCGCTAATGATGATAGATAATTACATGATCACTAGGTTGTTTTGGTGATCACAATCAACATTTGTTGCCTGGTGATCGATCATAAACTATTGCAACAATGCCTACACAAAACGATATGACAAACATGATAAAAGAATTATGGCCACCTACAATTGTTGCACCACAATGATGATCAATCCTACCTACACAAAAATGAAACCATGAATAGGAAGGAAAAAAATAATGCGCACTTACCACCATTGCACCACCATTTTGCTTACACAAAACAAAATCATGAACGGAAGGAAAAAAAACTATGGGCATTTGCCACAATGTAACTATCGCACCACAATGATGATTGATTCTACCTACACAAATAAGACCACGAACAAGAGGGGAAAAAATCATGGGCACCTACCACTGCATGATTATTACACCACTACACATGATCGATTCTATTAATGCCTACACAAAATGAAAGCATGAACATGAGGGAAAAAAATTATGAACATGTGTTGCCATTGCACCATGATCATGATTGATGTTGCCTAATCACGAATGTTTACACAAAATTAAACCATGAACATGAACATGATCAAGAAAAGTTTTGGGCACTTGCTAGTTTATGATTGCCACACCACAATGATGATTCAATGTTGCTAAGTGTGTACACAAAATGAGAATCAAGACTTGCCAAGAACATGAAAAAAAAAATGGACTATTGCTTGTAGGATTGAGACCAATTAGAAAAAATGAAATTGATTATAGTAGTTGCACAACATGAAAAAGCTAGACCACAATATAGAAAGAAAAAAAACAAATAAAAAATGGGCAATCAGGAGTCAAGGACTTGCATATTTATAAGTGATCATGAAAAGAGATTCATGAAAAATGAATCATGGGTGATGATGAGGAGTCATCAGTGGTGCGTTGTGCAACCGACCATGGTGATCAATTGGCCAAACTTCAAAATTTAGTGTCAACAACATTCAACAACTTCCAAGGTTGATGGAGTTTGACTCCACAACCATAGTCCATCCATAGTCTAGAAGCAACAAAACCCCATAGCTTTAGCCTTTAATAACCTCATAGCTTTAGCCTTTAACTCATAGTTCTAGACGATGTGCATTTCAATAGTCATTTGCAAAATCCTGCAAAATCCCAATGCTATGGTGAATCATGAAGAGGAATGGAACACTAGGAGGTGGAGGTGGTGAACTCAACATAGAATGAAGAAGCTTAAGTTTTCAATGTAGGAAAAGGGAGGTTGTGTGAACGCGATACCCTAATTTTCAGGGGTAGGATCTGGCCTCTCCATCACAAACCATCTATGGTGGAGGTGGCATCCAAGTGGTGGAGGTGGGAGCCATAGATGGAAACAAAATTGAACGACTTTGGCACATTTAGCAACACAAATTTAAATTTAGTTTTTTTCCCCCTTTTTTATTCGTAGTCACCTTTTTTTTATTCACCTTTGGCAAAAATTCGCACAGTAAAATAAATGTTGGGTGGAGATGTTCTAAATGGTCACAATAGAAACCATGTTTAGGGGGAACAAAAAGAAAAATTAATGTTTGGTTGTTTTCATATACTTAACCAAAAAATGAATTAGAGAATACAATCATGAACTTTGGTGTAGGATAAACACATGTAGACCACAAGGCAAAAGAACGGGAGGGTTCTTAAACCTACACCTTAAGAGTGAGAAAGATATCACATTATGAATAAGTGTTAGATACTTCTGATTTTGGAGGTGTAAGATCCATTTTCTTTCCTAGGAGGAATATTCACAAATATAAGGTGCCCTTCCAAGTGCACTAATTTTTGTTTGTGAGTGCTTAATGACAATTTTGAATTTTGGAACCTATAAAAGATTGAAACTCAAATTTCAAAATGGCAACTTTCAACTAGTGTTGTGTGTGTAAGTGTAAATGCGTGTGTAAAACCATGTAAGTGTAAATATATTTATACGTACACAAGTGTAAGTGTAGATCATTATTATTTACATGTTGTGTAAAAGGTTAGTGTTACACTTATATGTGTGTAAGTGTAAAAAGGGGTAACTATAGGATATAACTTTTAACAAGTTTTTTTTGAGGTTGTGTGTAGTGCGTTGGTTACCATAGCCATCGCTTGAACTGCAAACTTAGGAGCTTGCTTTGTTATGAGTTTCAAATTTTCTATTTTCATTCTTGTTTTACACTTAGATAGCTTAAAACAACATAAATGTTAACATAAATTAAAGTTTAAGACTTATAAAATAATTCAAAAATTATAAATATAAAAAATAGAAAATATTGAAAAAAATGGCAATGTAAAAAAATATTTAAAAAAAAATGTAAGTGTAAAAAAAAGTGTAAAACAATGAAAGTGTAATGTTTTACACATACACTTTTCTAAGCAAATTTTATACACTTACACAACGTGTAAAAAATATTGTCAAATTGATTTACACATACACACAGTGTAAATCTAAAGGCATTTACATGCACAACACTGCTCTTGACCTACATAGTAAATATAAATATGCCTTTTGCAATTATTCAATTGAATTACATTTCACAATTTTGCAATCTTTGTCAGGTAGTGTGAAAATCACATAAACCATTTATAGATGAAACGAGATAATACAACCACAGAAATCTAGTCCTGTCACAGAATTGGAAAAGATTTCTGAAGTCAAGTTCCTTTGGCAAGACTATATGAAAGAACAATTAGTGATGTGCAGACAATCACACATGGTACACCATTTTGCAAGTGAGTGTGTAAGCACATCCACTGGGGACAATGGAATATTTAGTGTTGAAAACAGAGTAACCAAGCACAGAAATGTGTTGGCCAAACTGGTTACAATATGTCCCCACAATTCTGCCCCTGCCATTAGCCTATGCCAAAATGGGAAAGAACATCATCAAACTGGTAAAAAATAGCAATTGAAAAAAGGTAAAGAACTCAGAGCATAGAAATTCTTGGCAGCCAATGAGACAAGCCTGTAAGCAAGGGGCCCAGATCCTTTTTCTTTTGAGGAGAGTGGAGAGCGTTTGTTTTCTTTTGTCGTTCCTATGTTCCCAATGGGTTCTCAACATGTTTCATAATTTCACAAGGTGTTGCCCAACATGTTCCCAATTGCACCTCACTTGTCCCAAATTCTTTGCCCAATGTTGTCCTCTTGGAACTTACATACATGGGCAAATACTGGGACTTTTATGTTTAGATGTTTGGAGTAAATACTCCAATATTGAGAGTCTCCAAAGTTTTCAGAATTTTATTGTGATGGGCCAATGAAAGAGACTCTGAACTTGGAACTCAGCCCCACCTAATTAATATGAGTCACACTATAACAGTATAGGTGTCTAGGGTTTGTAACACTAACTAATTATTTTGTAGATGAGAGTTTGAAAGCTGAAGGATAAATACATTTTATTCTAGGTGCACCCAAATACAATAAAGATCTCATAAGCTTCATTCACTCACTCAAGCAGTTGAGTACCAAAGACTTCAAGGTTCACTTAATAACAAAAGAAAGTCGTCATAGAATCTGACCCAGTCAGTGCACACATACCCATGTGTTTTCATCTGGAATGGAAAGCCCCCTCATCTTAAAACAATGATAAATACGTAAGCTTGGTATCATGCATCTGTTATCTTTAGCTTGAGGCCACAAGCTTTTGTCCCTCCAATAATTTTAAGCCTCCAAAAGAATCCTGAAGATGAACATCCAGTGTTCCAGATCATGCTCAGACCTACTACATCCGAAATAAGATTTTACCTTCACTATTAATTTGGCGAAACAACAAGGGAGTCCTTGCCAGTGTGAAAACCCCAAAACAAAGCAAAACTGGGCATCTGCTGCCACCTAGGGAACAACTGTTTTGGACCTCACACTTACATTCCAAAATATGTGATCCAATGCTGGATGCGTTTTGTCACTGGTTTAGAGAAGCATCCTCGTTATAGTTTTCAACAATGATATAAGCTAGCTCATTAAAATGGGACACTGTGACAGTTTTGTCTCGGTTGTGGATAATCCACAACTAAGTTTTCGAGGTTCACTGTGGGTGAACCAGCACCTACACTGGCACCACGGTAGAAACTAAAAACCATAAATTTTATTATGTTGCTGTTAACCATGGCACATATGCCATCATAAGATTAAATTAGAGTCCCTCCATCCAAATTTAGCATTTGCTGGGTTAAATCTGGACCGCTCTTGCTTCAGCCCTTGTGGTACCTAGGTAAGGGGGTAACTATCATAGGCATGTCGGGAGGGATGTAACTGGTTACTATACGTAAGTAAGCCACATGGTGGCTTACTTGGTAGGTAGATGCATGTGGGTGGTTCATACATGGCTGACCACAGTGGTCAGTTATGGGACATTAATGCAATGAAAAACCATTTCCTGTCCACACACCATCCATCGTTTGTGGTGAACTGGCGGGTGTTGGATGACTCTGGCCAAGTGTGATTCAATACAATTGAGTTGGTAATGTTAGCTACTAGGCAAAAAGGCAGATGCAAAAGGTTGGTTATCTTAGCCACAAACGGAATACTATTTAGGAAGATGTAACACGGTGCCCCAGGGATTCCTACTCTTGTGGATGATTCTGAATAAAGTGCTGATGATGATGCCGTTTGCAAAGAAAAAAAAGGAGGTTGTGAATTTCAACATAATGAAAAGCAATAAAGCTTACTTACCTGATTTGCTATAGGGACTGCACTTTTATAGGGAGGTCGATTCTTTGCACTTTCATAGGGAGGTTGATTCTTTGTACTCCCTCTTCGTCTGCACCCGTCCGCCTGCGTCACTGCACAAGAAGTAAAATACATTGTTTTCTATAATGCAAAGAAATCACGGCGAGAGTTGTTTCTTGTATATCTTCTGCTCTGTCTCCAATACTCCTTTCTGGTTTGTGGGATCAGATGGTAGCTTGCAGAGTGTCAATTCACAGGCTATTATGGGGATCTTGTACTGATCTGATCAGCGACTAAGTTTTGTAAAGCTTTGAGCTCTAGACTAGTTATTGATTTTGGGCTCTTCCCCCATGAATAGAACAAGAATATCTGGACTTAATCACTAGTAACAAAAGCAAGGAAGGAGGCTGCAGAAAGAGCTGAACGGGAAGAGCAGGAGGATGTTTGCATCCGTCCCAATTGAGAATGGAGATCAGGAACATCTATGACTATTCTACTGAATCACACCTAGCGCAGAGATGCATTGTATGAGATTTTTGTTCCAGTACTGAAATTGGAACCAATTGGAATTGTGGACAGGATCAGAAATTACCTAAATCTTGCATCCAATTCAGCGTGTTTAGCCTTCAAGGAGCACGTAGGCGTGTGATTCCGCTCCAGAAGCTCCTTCTAGAGCTATCCAGTTGGAAACAAGTGTAACCCGGGAAGAGAGGTGGAGGTGGTAGTGAAGTCAAGCGACTTAATTTCTGTCGCATAGCGCATGGCTGAGACAGCATCTGATCTGCGAGAAAGGCATCTGTTGTCACCGTTAAGCTATGCCCATGAGGCAGACCTGACGAATTTTCCGAAGCATGAGAGCGTCACTCAAGCAAAAGAGAATGAGCTACACGATGGACTTAAATTTGGCCATTACATGCTTGCTGGTTCTGTCGCTGGAATGGTGGAACACATGGCAATGTTCCCCGTTGATACGCTGAAAACACGAATGCAGATGTTAGCAAGTGCTGGTGGTTCTCGTCACTCAACAGTCTCTAGGGCTCTGGTTTCCATCGTCAAATCAGAGGGGGCTGTGGGACTGTACCGAGGGATTGGAGCAATGGGTCTAGGGGCTGGACCTGCCCATGCTGTTTACTTCTCCGTATACGAAGTTTGCAAGCAGAAGTTGGGCGGAAATGAAAAAGGATACCATCCTCTGGCACACGGGGCTGCAGGAGCGCTGGCAACAGTGGCCAGTGATGCCGTTTTCACTCCCATGGACGTTGTGAAGCAAAGATTGCAGCTGAAGCACACTCCCTACAGGGGTTTGACGCATTGCATCGCGACTATGCTTCGAGTAGAAGGATTTGGAGCTTTCTATACTTCGTACCCTACTACTGTCGTCATGAATGTTCCCTTCACAGCTGTACATTTTGCATCCTATGAAGCTGCAAAAAAGGTAGATTTCCATTCCATTCTCACTTTGCAAGTGTTTAGTTGTACTTTCCTTAGGAGGGATTGTGTCAGTGTTTGAATCACCAGCAGCAAGGATGTTTTTCCAATCATTCTCCTCTCAATTGTGCAAAACGCATTTGTGATGCCAGCTGCTGATGGAGGTATCGCCAGACAAAGTGGACGAGGAGCACCTACTGGTGCACGTGACTGCAGGTGGAGCTGCGGGAGCACTCGCTAGCGCTGTGACCACGCCTCTGGACGTTGTTAAGACCCGCCTTCAGTGCCAGGTACACCGTCCCGGTGGATCCGATCCAATGGACTTTTAGGGGGCAATTTCTTGGCTGAAAACTCTCTCTCTTAGTAATTTCAGCTCTTCAGAACAGCCTTCTGGCGAGGGAAGGACAGCGAGAGCATTATTGCAAGCTCTGTTTACATCGCAGTGCCCTTGCCACTGCAATGTAAACAGCAGTTGATTGACATTATGAATTTCTTACTTATCAGTCATAGAGAAAAAAGTGCACAAAGCATGAAATCAGTATGCCTGATAGAACCGCCAGATCAGGAAAATTGCACTCTTCATTGTCAAAGGAGTTTGTCCTTCGAGTAGATGAACGTCAAGCCTGACTATTTTCCTAGTCGTTACAAGTTGTGATTCTATTGCAATTTTCATCAAGAACCAAATCACTAACTGAATGGAAAATTTGAGACAGAGAGAGAAAGGGAGGAAGATTTTCTTCAATTGTGTGAAATTGGAGGAATGTGAAGCTGTCAAGGAACCATGTCTATGATTAAGAGCTCCACAGGGATCCAAACGATTACTCGATGCATGTGTTTTCAGTTTCATTTTGTACCTGCTTCTAGATTGGATGGAAGGGCTGAAGGGGTTTTGAACCTTGGTGAGGGAGTGGCAGGGGGTGTCAGGGGCACAGCGGTTCATGAGCTGCTCAGTTGTAGATGCTGTGCGTAGAATAGTAGCAGAGGAAGGGCTTTCAGCGTTGCTGCGTGGGCTTCGACCTCGTGTTCTCTTCCACACACCAGCTGCTGCCATTTGCTGGTCCACTTATGAAGCTGGCAAATCATTTCTCTCTGACTGTGACTGAATGCCAAAGAATCTTATCATCAAACTTCCCGTGTCATCCAAACGAGGCTTCAACCCATCTACAACAAATGCAGGATTGCCAAATTCAAGCCTGAAGAGAGTTCGGCCATCTTTGGTCAGAAGACCTACTATCCTGATATTTAGAAACCCACTTGGCCTTGGTCTTGTGACTATTGTCTTGTACCTAGTGTTTGCAGGTCTGTAGAGAGAGTGCTAGCTGTAGAAACCCTAAATCTCCCGTCCAACTATCCCAACTTTTCCTTGTGTTTCTCCAGTAGCCAGAGAGAACGGGGTGCTTTATATTTGCTGCTAATGTTGCTAGGAACGGTCCCAAGCAGCTGATTTGGATTGAAAGCAATCATTTGAACAGGAAGGATTTACCATCTCTGAGAGGTGGAGGAAACATTTTGCTTAGATCAAATGCTCCAGACTACTTTGGGTTGTAAATTGCTGGAACTCGTGTTGAAGGCCTCTAATGCATTCAGATGACAATATGCTACTTTCACCACTACAGTTTTGCACAGGAATTGCCAATTGAAGCAACAACATGTGCAAACAATTGTGTTTAATAGGAGTGAAATTGTGAATTATGCTCTCAGTGCTTCTCATGTTCGTGTACCTCATTATAATGTGGCGCTTTGCTGCCAGAGTTCCCTATAACTGCGGGCTCTTCCATCCGTGAGTCCCTGAATCACAAGAGAAATACAAATAACATTGTAATCCTACAAGATACTAAATGAATGGCAATGAGGGGAAGAATGCTTTCCAATGGCCTGTGAAGATGAACAATCCAAACCTAATATTAGCAATCAAGGCCATCTACACAATTTGGCTTATCAATGCAACGAAAAGCCACCACTGTCTAAGCTCTCGTCTGAAGAAGCATAAAACCTAACACCTGGAGCTCGCAAACAATTCTGTCTGAACAAAAAGAGTAGGTATTCCTGAGGAATTATAGGTATGTAAGAACGAACAGTACCAGTGAAACGTTGCAAATCGTAGCAGAAGAGTAACATGCTCGTGTTCAATCTAGCCTCTCAAGACAGTATGAATGGAGCCAAAAGGGGAAGGATCGACAGAGAAGTATCACGCAGTGATTGGATAGGGCATTCATTTTACACTGAGACCAAGCAAGCCAAAGTGAGTGACGATCGAACGAACCGGGTCAATGCGATGTCCTGCAGGGTGACGCAAGGGCAAGAAGACAAACTGGCAAGGGCCATGCCTTCTTATCTCTAGATCCCATGGCACATTGTTTATGCAAAGAAGAAGAAAAAGAGGTACCCGCCGCTGCAGACACCGAATATAGGAGTTTGTACGGCGTGATTTTCCTCTTCCGGATCCGGTGGGAGCTTCGCAACAAGACACGTACACTAGGAGAAAGAAGTACGTAAAAACTGTCATTGTAGAACACTCACTACTTCTTTCCATGACGTCAGGAAGTAGATATTTTCTCACAGATTTGTATTTCTCGGAATGGTATATAAACGGACGAAGAAGATCAAAGCTTGCGCACTTTAGTAACTGCGGCAAAAGGTCCTTCTGCCATGTGGAACTTCTTGAAGATCCTCATGAAGGGTCGGTGTAGGGTAAGGCCCTAAGGTGGGGGCATTCTCAAAATAAGGGGCCTAGGACAAGGCACATTTTGGGAATGTCCCCCACCCCTGAGCTTTACCTATCATAAAGCACAAGGCAAAATTTATCATGAACCAAACCTACATAGATCACAAGGAGGCATATGAATGGGAGGGTTCTTATGCCTACTCCTCAATAGTGGGACAGTTCTTACGCCTATAAGTAGCCATAATTTCCCTCCCACCCTGGAGTAGGCATATTGTCCCTCCCAATTTTTAGGAGGGGAATTCATAGATATAAGGTGCCCTCCACATACACTTCAAATTTTCTCCAGTGCTTTAGGAGATCTTAATACCTATAACTCTTCAAAGGTTTAGAGAAGACAGAAACACAGAACCTGCCTGAGTTCCTCCTCGACGTTCTTCTTGATGATGAGCTTCCTGTTAATTCGCAAGTATGCTTTCTATTTCTCTGCTTGTTTTCTGCTTTTAGCAAAAAATTCATAAATGCTTTTTGGGATGATGCTGATTATTCAAGTCAGACAAGAAAGATGCTCCATCATGGATGCGGTACAACTCGCCCCAGAGGATCGTGTCAGAAAAAAAATTTACCATCTCAGCAAAATCAAAATTCCTACATTTGATGAAGCTGTCGACAACCTCAAAGATATTTTACATAGTGGAACTGAAAATGTGCATCTACTCTCCTTTGGAAAAGAAGTTTATAGAAAATCACCAGCTGCAGTTTTACAGCCAAAGGAGGAGAGCATCTTCCAACAGCCATGTTCATCATCCCCCCACCTAGAAGCCGTTTTTACCGACGAAGTTTGTTTTCTTTTTCAGGCACTAAAACACACACTAAAACACAAAATCCTACAAGATCAGATCCAACACAAATTAAATTCTAATTTCTTAAAATCGCGGCAACAACATGATGAATCTTACTTATAACTCGGATTGAGAACGAAACAGGGAACGGTGTCGAGATTTTGCCCGAAGGTGGGAATGGGGGCCGGACAAGTGCTCTACAACCCCAAAAAAATACACACTTATCTTTGACACCTTGAAAGTTTCACCTTCTGGAACACACTTCGGATTGGTTATTCTTTTGACAGATTCGTTTGCTCTCGTTCTCTCTTCCCCAGAAATATTTGCCTGTGAGATTTGCAACGCCAGACGACAAGAAATGGGAGTGGGCCCCCGCCGATAACGGCATGCAAGCCGCAGGAGACTCGGCGGCTAGCGTACAGCTCTCGGGGCTCTCCCTCACGTGCATTTGTCCGAAAAGGATGGTGGAATAAATACACGTGGAAGCTCATGAGAGGTGGTTACTACGATCGACCAATGGGTGCAGCCAGAGGATGACTGGACAGCGGTCACCAAACCCCCTCCATTTTGGCCATTGGATGTGAGAACTTTTGGATATATGTCATATTTTGGGGTACTTATTCTGTTTCATTGCGGGTGCCTCAAAAGTCCAACTATTTTTTATTCATCTTTGTATTAGATTAGAGGGGTTCATGGGGTTCAAATGCCAACTTCAAATGTAATAAATTCATTGATTGACCCAAGAGGAAAAAAACTTCCTCAAAAACTGTCCCAAAATAAAAGGACAAATCTTTTGAAGTGTGAGTGATATGAAACGAAAGTTTTCTTCATAGTAAAACTATAAATATTGCAACAATTTTCGAAAAAGCATGGGCATTATTTGCATGTAAAGGTACAAAATTTGAATGGAAATCTTTGCAGAGATAAATATAAAATTCTTCACTTGTAGCTTTCTGAATTTTTGACCCAGGTGAGGAATGCTCAAAAAAATTTGAGCTGTGTCATGAATATCCACCAAATGTGTTGCAACCATGCATTTCCGTAAAAACTATGATCTTTGATAATTCATTCCAACGTTATGAAACGAAACCACCCAACTAGCTGTGGGATAAAATTGAATAGTTTGAATCATTTGGCGTAACAACCCTGCAAGAAATGAATTCATCATTTTTTCATCTTGTGCTTATAAACATTTTTGAACGTTTCAAAACATTTTGATGTGTGAGACACTTGATTTTTCATTGCTATGGTTTTATATTTGACAAACTTGAACATGCCAACTTCCATCATTTTCCCATTAACATTATGATACTCAAATTGAAAATGATTTTTATCAATATCTTTCATACAGTAGCCAACCATACCAACAAATGTATGAAAATTAATGTTTCATAACTGCTTGCAGTGCACGACATGCTCATCTGGTGCTTAATTTGGATCATCTCACCTCAAGTGCTCTTTGAAAACCTTAGTTTAACATTTTCAACCTTGCATATGAATATGTGAAAGAGTGCCACCCCTATCTAATGCACAAAGCCTGACTATACATTTTTTTTTATGAGCACTTCCATAAGATTTGCATCAGACCCTCCCACAGCAATAGTCATAGAAGCTTCCCACAATTTTTAAAAATCTTTCATTCAAGAAGCCCTTGCTTCTCTTGTAGCATCTTTTAAACATTTCAACTTTTACAAAACAAACAACCCAAAACAAAGTTGCAACCCCCACCCTCTAGCCTTCTCATACTTCCCCCTACCTATGCATGTAGAAAGTGATTGTACACTCTCAATGTGGATAGTGGACAATCACTTTGCATGTTAAACAATTTTTTTTTCTTGCGCTCCCCAATAAAATTCTTACCTTCCTCCTACCCCCACAAAGGAAAAATGAAAAAAATCCCCCCTCACCCCCCCACTCAAAACTTAAAAGAAAAAAATCAAGGCACTGCTAATGCATACAGAGACTTCCCATTGGCTGCATGAAATTTCTATTCCCAAAATTGTTCATCACCATTTTTGGCCTGGGCTAATAACCTCTGTCATAAACTTGGGGTACTTATTTTTCTGTTTCTTATTAATTAGTTGGGGGTGACTCACAAGTCCAACTTTTTTCATACAAACTAAGCCAATTTGATTGCCCATCACAAGAAAAAGTTGAAACTTTGAAGGCTCCCCAAAACAGAATCCCCTCACCCAAAACTTATAAGAAAATAAATCAAGGCACTTTGAATGCATGCTGAGCCTTCCCATTGGCTGCATGAAATTTCTATTTCCAAAACTGTTCATCACCGGGGCTAACACCCCCATTATAAACTGGAGGTACTTATTGGTTCATATTTTGCAGTTTCAGTGCTTCCTTCATTTCTTGGTAGTTCTGCTTCTTTCCTTGCTCCAGGCTTCACCAAAATATGTGTTTTAATAGACTTAAGAAATTCTTGAAACCTGTTCAATATGGAATTTTAAAGTGGGTTAACTTATTGGAGTGAAATCTACTAAGACTCTTAGTCCACATGCACATGAACTCCGTAAGCCCAAAGTTGTCCCCACTCAATGAGGGGTTCTTTGAACTCCACATGTGCATTAACTCCTCTGGAAGCACAATACTTATTCAACAGAATGAGGGACCTTTGGGCCACACCAACAACATTGGCATTCTTTCTCACAAGAAGACCATATGCTAATGACAGCCTTGATTGCCTGGATTTAGATCAGAATAGCTGTCTGGATTCTGGCCTGCTTTAATATAGTTTAACATATGGGTTGGTTTTCAACTTTGCGGTTTTCATAATGCCTTTCAGATAATTTAGTCTGTTGGTGGGTTTTGGGGTTTCATATGTTCAGTGAGACTTCTTTATAGGGTTTCTGTGTAAACCAAATCAAGATCACCACTCTATGCTTAACATCCATGAAAAGAAAGCTAGTAAGATTCGATCTTTGAAAAGCCCTCATTTGCAAAACCCAAAAACCTATCACCCTTGTCTCTTGTACCATGTACTGATAGCCCTTATTCCCAACTAGCAATCCAATTGTAACTTGGCCATGTGCATAAAAATCTATCCCTATGTGTTTGTCATCAATTTCAGCTATTGGGGCTAGATTTTTGCATCTATGTATCTATTTTTATTTGGCTTTTAATTAGCATACATGCATTGGTCATTGTGGTTTAGCCTGTTCAGAGATGTAACATCTACTTTGTTGTGAACCCTCTTCCCACTCACATGTATTCCAGTACATTGGCAACTAGACATTTTTTTGTACGAGTAGTTTAACAGCCTAGAAAGCGCTAGGCATTTTGTCCACAAAGGAATAGAAAGTAAATCCCAACATTTAGAACTCACAACATTGAAAAAAAATAGCATCATTGAAGATGACAGCCATTCACTCATAAATCATCATGCTACAAGATGTGAATGCTATAGAATGCCATTGCTAAAAGACAAAGTTGTTGAACAAGCAAGCTTGTGAATGATAGTTTCACCATTATAGGTTTAGGGTTTAGGCCAAAAAGACAAAACCTAAATGGATGAAACATTTTGGATGAACAAATATACACGGATGAAGATTGAATGAATAACCGACCTAGGTGTTTTTCACCTGAACCCATAAGGGTATAAGTCGAGTGTTACTTTTTTCAAAGTAATACCCTATCAGCATGGTATTAATGGGTATTGAAAAAGTTCATACTGAGCCGGGTAGGTTCCTACCCAGGTATTCCTAAATCTCAGACCCGGTAGGTAGGTTATTTGGTACCCGAATCTGGACCCGGGTTGATAACCGGGTCAAAAAGAAATAACCGGCCAACACTGGTTGGTACCCTCAAGTCAAGCTCATTGGCAGAGCGCAGGCAGGAGTTTCACCTGTACTCCACTGGGTTTGAACCCAGAAGCTTTTTTGATGTCCTAAGGTCCCAGAATGGGCTCTCACTACACTCTCACTTCGGTGAAACGTCAAAGAAACCCCCACTTTTTACTCACATTGTACAATTCTGTATATTCTTTGAGCCGTACTTCAAATGTCTTTCTAGGGGTTGGGCTCCAAGTGTTTCCATCTGAAATCAGTGTACTTTGTCACCATTTTCTCAAGAGTCTGTTGGCTTGGGACCTCTCTGTCCGAGACTGTTGTTTGTCTGGCTTCTTTGGAGAGAAGGTTTTCTCTTAAGCATCTCATTCCAGGGAAAAACAAAGCAGATTTTTTTGGGGGTTTGTTGTACATACTTTTCAGTACGAAGTACAACATCCCACAATGTCAGAAAGGATCATAGGCTGCCAAGAGGACAAAACCCCACCACCCTCAAAGTTGCCACTCTCCGATGTGCACTTTTCTAAAGCATATGAAAGATGAGAAGTTTTTTCAGTTCACCTGGAGCACATCTTCTCTGTGCTCTTCATCAGCAGCTCACCCACCACACATAAGTAAATAGTCTAGGATTCTTTCTGTACTGTGGGACCAATCAACTGTTCATGGAGCAGAGGGTCGTTTCGCAACCAAGTTGGACCTTCCAGGACTCTGAAGGGCAAATAAAGTTTTTTGATTCAACATGATGATCAAAACGCGCACCACTTGTTCAGCTTGACTTTGAAATCCAATACAATTGAAGCTCTTCTGTCTTTTATGTGGCCTAGAGTCTAGACCGGCCAGACAAAAAAATTCTTTACATATATGTTACATACATACATAAAGAGACAGAAAGAGAGAGCATATGTGAAGATTCTCAAATTTCACAAATTTTTAGTGGCCTCATTTGATGCTTCTCCTTTTCAGATGTGCTGTGGTTCTGCTCAACAATGACCCCACATGCCGCAACAACAGATCACATCTCTTACCTTTTCCATGGACAAGTTCCAACAGAGACCAAATGGACTGGGTTGGGAATGGCCCACCTATTGATGACAGCTGATGATATTGGACTCCTGTGGGATGAGACTTGTTATCAAGAGGTACCTTACTACTGGACAGCTCTTAAAAAGGTCCAGAGAAAGAGGTTCAGACAAGCATGAAATCCCCATTATCACAGCATGTCTTAGTATTGTACACATGTCAAGACTACTGTTATGTTGCAAATTGAAGCTTAGGACATCTTACCTCATCAACCCTGCTTAAGAGGTCTTCTCATGATGTTGAATCACATATTCTTTTGACTACAAATTGGGAAACCCTTCTTCCTCATGTTGGCTCCAGAAATTCTTCTCCTGCATTTCATAGCTGTATTCATGAGAGCAGATTTGCAGGAGTTTGCAACCGCCCCATGTAAAACACCAGCAGGTGCAGTCAGCAGAGGCAGTAATCCTTACAATTTTAGTATTTCTATACAATTTGAGCAAAGCAACTCAATAAGGATGCATGCTCCTTGCTGATTGAATTATGCCATTCAATCATCGATCCATTCCCAACATTAGCATTCCAGTCCTTCTTGTTGTGGAAAGGTCATGCCTAAAGATTGTGGAGTTAATTCTATAATTATGGAAGCCAAGTAGCACCAAATGTGAATGAAAATTCTGGGCCCAGCCCTTCCTGCTACTTCCATTCAGCAGCATTTCCTGTTGACACATGGCATACACCATTTGGTAGATTTTCAAACTTCGACCTCCTGTGGTCAATCAAAGTTGGCTTTCTACTATTGACAACATTGTATGATTCATTTAAATCTGATTGAGTTGGTTGCAAAACTTTGGCTGAAATTGCCTCTTCCAACCCCACACCACCTTGGTCATCTGATCCTACCGGCTTCCATGGTTGCACATCTGACAATGGAGGTGTACTAAACACAGAGAAAGGGGTGTATTGATTCCTGTGGACTCTTCCATTGCTATGCATCACTGGACTATATATATTCAGTGTGATTGGAGCAGATGCTTGACTTCCATTGGAGATAATCTGATTTACAGTCAGCTTTGGTGCTGATGTGCTGGTCCAAGTTACTGGTTGCCTCGTGTCCTTGAAATCTGTGGAGTGCATTGGACTTGCATGTATTTTGGGGCCATTCAGCAATGAAGTGGTTTTTTGATTGATCCCTCGTTTCAGATCCTGAAGCTCACTATCCAATCGTGACAATTCCTGTAGAGAAATTAAACCAATGTTCAAAACACAAGATTAATCAGGTATTGGAATCAGAACTAGGTACCTGTAACATTACAGAGAAGTGCAAGCACAAAATCCTCACAGCAGGCTACATATCGATTCAAACGCAACCAGAAAGCAAACCAATTACACCCTACACAGAACCTACCAATCAAATACTTTGTTGTAATAATGTACAGCCTGGATACAGATGCTGATTACCTTGCGAAGCAAGTGATTGTCGATAGACAGGTGTGAACCTCCCTGAACCTTCTGAAGGTGAGCTCTCGCTTGGGTTTCAACCCAGGAGTGGTCAAAGTCTTCAGTTTCACTTCCTTCTCTCCCAGTATCAATCCCAGTTGTACTGCCATCCCTTTCATGCAACCACCGGCGCTGGTGCTCACTCTCTGCTGACCGTGGCCTTCGCCTGGACCTTGATGGTGTCAACATTCTATGCCCATTTGTTGCAGGGAGCAGTGGATCATTTGCCATCATATTTCCACCACTTGATGTGTCTATATGGACAGTGCCCAACCTTCCTGAGCATGCACTATCAACTGACCATGGGGTTCTCGACAACCTGAGCTTCTCAGGAGTATAGGAGCCTATGCCATCACCATTTACATGACCAAGACCCACTCTTAAGGAATCTGTACAAGTCCAATATGTAGAAGGTTGAAGCCAAGATGGAATAAACCCCAACTGTGGCTGTTCACCATTTCCTCGGGGTGACAGATTCTTCCAGTCATCATGTGTGGTCTTTGGAGAACAAGTGGCTGTATCACCTTCTTCACATCCAGGTCTATTTCCCTGGTTTCTATACTCAGGAACCATATTAGTGTCAGGGGCAGTCTGTTGCTGCCCCAGAGTTGGAAACCTACCAGAGCTGGTGTTCAGGATAGGTTGTTTGTGCAAAATTGGTATTGATGTGGAGGGTGCATGGGTATGCCCTGCCACCATGGGGATTATTCCCTCCTCTATTATAATGCCTTGCTGAGCAGCTATCTCTAAAATCTCTTCATGATCCAGTCCAGAGCATTCAAGAACCAACCACAGATTGCTGACCGCTTCTCGTTGGTCATGTATAATCTGGTCTCTTATGGCCATTTGAAATTGGAGCTCCATGTTTTTCATACCCTGCACAAAATCATATAGGACACAGAAAAACTAATTTTACTATATTTGTGACCGTAATTCAAAGCAGAGTTCAAACCATTGGAACAACAATTCCTGCTTCAGGTGGCATGGAAGATGAAACTTCAGAACCAACAATAGACTTGCTTGGCTCTGGTGAAGCTTGATATTGACATTGTGCATGAAGTAGCAATCTTACCAGTAGCCTATATTGGCGAAGAATGCGCAGAAATGTTTTGTTGTGGTCAGTGTCAATGGCCTCATCAATGAGCCGTTGTAGTTCCTTTCTCTGTGCCTCATTATTTTCAATGTCCTGAAAAGATAGCAGAGACCAACAATGCCAGCCAGTTTGATCCATAACCAGGTTGAATTTCATTTGTGGTGTAAAAGTAACCAAAACTGTACATGAACTTGGATGGGAAGGAAACAAATGACGAAGTCCATGACTCCCAATGGAAAGACTGCTTTGTATCAATCTGACAAAACCAACCTGACGATAATGGGTTGCTGCCTCATCATTATCTCGGATATTGTCCAGAACTACCTGCCTTCTTTCAACAAGTGCCTCCTCCTTCTCCCCAATCCTTCTTATAGTCTGTTACCAAGGCAACATGCAGGATTAGTGCTGTGCTAATATGATACCTTAATTGTCTAGAAGACAGAGGATAACCTACAGATTTCTATGTTTCCAATGGTTGCTCAGATGATCATGAACCTTGTTTACTGTGCAACTTCTCTTAGTTCTTCACTGCCCCAGGTATGATAAATATAAGTACTGTGACACATGAGATGTAATTACCAGATTCATAATCAAATCATCAAGTTGTTGGAGCTCTGCTCGATTATGCAAATTCATGTCCTCAAGCTCAAACAGTGCTTTCTGCAAGTTTATCCTCTCTTGAACATTCTCATTGATATCATGGCTCAGTACATCAAGCCAAGAAAGCTCATCATCAGCCAATTTCTCTTTTTCTGGTGTGCGTGCACTCAGCTGGGTTTCCTTGTCTGCTAGCTCTCTCCTTAACTGTGTCACCTCAACCTGTATACAAGATCTAATTTTCAGAAAAATTGATTGAAGAAAAGACCTGATTGTCAACACAGAGGGAGAAAGCCAGAATGCATTGCAACTCGTCTCCACATAGACCTGGGCATATGTGTGGCTTCAGAACACAAAAACCTTGAATTTGTACAACTGTCAAAGACTGGAGCCAAAGCTCCAGTGACATGTATGACCATGTGTATACAAAGAGTCAAGAAGGGGCTATAACCTGGAGATTGTCTATCATTTGTTGGTAGTCAGCCACATGAGCATCCACTGTACCAACATTTGTCTGTAAACAGAGCAGCGGAGTAAATGAAAAACCTCTGAAAAGCTTCACATGAAACTCCTTAAAAAGGTGCAATACACACTTGAAAGGCAACCCAAACTGTATCAACTTCATGTCACATGTTTGCATCTCATTGGCCTCTCATGTAGCTAGCCTGACCAGAATTGAAGTTGTATATCATCTCCCTAAATTGTGTATGTGGATGGAATTGATCACAGAAATAGACTGACATTGGCACCCTTGACTTCGATATAACTGGCACCCCGAGGTGATTCAATGCTGTTGCTGGCACGCTCTCGAATGCGTCGTGCAATGATCCTTGGGCCTGAACTTCTAACTGGTTGGCTTATGGGAGATGGATCCTCTCCCATTAATGCCTGGAAAACATGCATTCATGCATATATTACAAGTTCAAGACACCTTTCACAAACCCCACTTGGTGCAAACCTACTCCATACAGGGTTTTAGGGTTTAGGGTTTAGGGTTTAGCATGACCCACATTAGCCCTCTCAAATTGGTCACTTGGAAAACTAACCTTTTGCCATGATTGGCGTGAAACCAGGGATTTCTATCAAAAGTTTTGTGTGAGCATTTCAAAAGCAAGTTTCTGGTACCTGAATGTGGGTCTTGATCTCCTTGGCCCTATCTGCATACTTTAGAGTGTTTGTTGTGTGGTGATATTGGTCTGCACCAGAGCAGACAGTTGCCACCATCACAGTTCGAGAGTTTCCACTGAGGCCATCCTTCAGAAGCCTTGTCAATTTGCTGCAAAAACAAAACAGCATTCAGACAGCCACAACAGGTCTTGGTGTCTGGACTCTGACCCTATGTTGAACCCACTCTTGTACTGGACAACCCACCATTCAATTTCTGTGATATTGCAAAGCTTGCACGGGAAAACACTGGTCAGAGACAAGTGGCATCAGAGCTAAATACAACCATATTTTGCCCAAAGGAGGAAATGCATCAAACAGCAGCAGGCACTTCAGTATTTGTAATTAATGGACATTTCCAGAACAGGGGGTCTGCAATTTTCAACACCCAGAAATATCACGGAACTTTTACAAACCTGTTGCGGTATGGAACATAAGCAAGACCTTTCTTTTGCTGCTTGCCAAGTGCATTGATGCAATTGGATAAAGCAAGTAATGAACGGTTAATATTGGCACCGTCCCTCAACTTTTGCCCAGCATTGTTTGTCTCTGAGGCCCTTTCACTGCAAAATAGAAAGAAAGACTGTCAGAAGATGTCATGAACCCTAGTAACATCCTATTCAATTTAAGGTAATGCTTTCAGAGAACCCAAGGATTTGAGTTGACTGTGTGAGCTCTGGACACATATTTGCCCTCTCATTTCCATCAGTAGATGTAGCAGTCATTGAGATGTATTCTAGGGAGGATACTATGAGAAAAGTTGAACTGCAAGCTTAACCAACCTGCCAGCCAGGTCCACCAAGGCTAGCTTGCCTTTGACAATATGGGGACGATATTGGTTACGCTGCCTTCTCTTGACAATTATCTCCATGACCGCATGAGAACTGGTGTTTCACATAAGCCACCATCCAAAGTCATTTTCTGGACAGTACTCCACTTTCTACATAAGCTGCAAAAATGTGAAAGAAGGAAAGAATTGTTCAAGTAATCTACATCTGACCGTGATGAGGTGGCATTGGCATCAGTACTCTCAGTTTTACGCCGAGAATTTCCTTGGGTGAGGAGCTCCAAAATCTTCTCAGCAGAGCACACCTGTTGTCATCAATGCACAACAAGTCAAAAGCACAAGACTTCCCAAATTCAAGCTCATCATGAGCAAATTCATTGAACCCTGAAAAAACCAGGAGTTGTGCCTTAACCTACAGAATACTGTAGGCTCCAGGACAGCAGCAACCCATACAGGTGTTTCACTTGGTTCTAAACTGCACAGTATGAGCAAGTTAGCAAGTTTGTGTATTAAGGCTACAGTAATGCAAATGCCAAATTATGTGGTGCTGTTCATTGCAGCCCATAAGTGTCCCATCATAACAAGGGTACATTGTTCCACATTGACTGCCTCACAATGCTGTCAAGAAATAGGGCACAAATTATGAAGTTGACCTGAATGCGTTTGAGTCCAGCAACTGTGATGCCTTGATCAGGATCCTCTCGAAGCTCTAGGTGGCCGGATGAGCTCTCCAGCAAGTCATATATCACCTACAAAATTTGAGGGTGGTAGACTCAATTCTTGAGTTTTGCAGAATGGTATTGATGCATTCCCACTGATGGATCAAAGCATACTGGTGTATCTCTTAAACCATTTTCTGCCTTCTTGCCTTTTGGTGATCCAACCTACTCCATAAATGCAGGGATGTGCTCAATGATCAGTAGGTTTAAGGTGCTTGCTACCTCATTGTAGACTTCCAGGTAGGAGGCAGTGACCTCAAATTCATATTCAGATTCCTGTTTTGTAATGAGAGCAAATATTGCTTGCAAGCTGAGGACCATGAGACCTGGATCCTCTATTGTCCCGGCCATGGTATGTGTTTTTCCACTGCAATTGAGAAAAGAAAAAGTTATGTACACATTCACCAATTGTGTAGGAAATTTGAAAGGATGTAATGTTAGAAAACATGGAGCTTGAACAAAGTCTGAAACACATCTCAATTAGTTATGCAGTGTCGACCTTTCCTGTAGGGGTCATGTAGAGCACCTTCCAGTAGCACCATAAGCAAAGATTGTGGCATTAAGGCCCCGTACCACCCCTTCAACCATGGAGCTAACTGTGGCATTGTAAACATCCTGATAAGAGAATTTATTATGTAGGTCAGTTCCTGAGCATGTATAGCTATATTCATGCCCACAATATGAATAACAAATGTTGCACATCTCAGGAGTGGTACCTCATTTGTAGATTCTGGACTGAATGCAACATCGAATGCATACTTTTTCTCCTTGCTTCGATTTTGCACCCTATCTAGATATTCCTTTGATAAATCAGGATCCAAAACCACAACGACCTGCCAATACACACAAGCATTTCAGATCAAGGGTTGTGGCAGATTGCCATGAAGGTATAAGAATGATGTCACATTGAATTTATTTCTCTCAGAAAATTATAAGCCTACACTCAGAACAAAATCTACAGGAAAAATTTGGTTTCCCACATAACATTATTAGAGAGCAATGGCTGTCCATGTGGTGTGAGGCTAACCTTGCCATCCACGACACGGAGAATGTCACGAGTCTTGAGCTTCTCTTTGGCTGAGAGCGGACGGCATCTCACTGCTACCTGAAATACAAGGGTCATGCACCAAGTGAAGTCAAATGTGATGTTCCTACTACGACTTTCTTCAAGCTGAAATGAGGTCAAATCTATAAACAAATCTACTCTTCATGCATATCAGACTTTAGACCGTGATAGTGCAGATATCTACCTGCAAGGTGGTTGCTTGTTTGGATTCCGGAGGTCGAATACTCCGCATCATCATTTGACACATACCCTCTCCACCAACCCCCCCCCCAGAGAGTGAAATCCAGTCTAGCTCGTCAAGTGCTCAGAAAACAAAATTCACAAGACTCCCTCTTGTCGACACTTTCTGCGTAACGGGGTATCCATGATTGTTCCGGTCGCTCCTGCAGAATTTGGTGGTGGAAGGTTGTGGAAGAGATTTGAAGCTCATCGAGATTTGCCAGCAGTGTTGTAATCAGTCATTCATGTAAATATACATCCAGTACCCGTGGAAGTCTCCTTGGCCGTAAACAGCTAGCAACAGATAACCTGCATAATGCATCAGAACAGTGTTACAAGGAAATTGTTCGGTTTCGAAAAAGCTGATACAACCTGCGACTTCAGAATCTCTCGCCTTGCAGCAGACAACTAACAAATCGTCATGCTCGGTCTATTCACAGATGTTGAACAAAGAAACCACTGTAATCATGCTAATGGCGCAACAGTAGAGATGGATCTGGACTTCTTCGCCTTCGAAGAAAGATGCGACACTTAGTCAGGTTCCATCTCTGTGTGTGTGTGTTTGTGTGCGCGCGATATGCTCTAAGGATGAGAACAACACTCTTAACTGTCGTCAAGCACTCTCCGCTTCCGCTCCGAAACCTTCTCGTGCAACAAATATTCATACATCTGTGATATCAGAAGTGCCAAGTGAAGGCTTGAACCTGATGATGAGTGTATAGCCGCCGTGATAGCATTATGAAGCAACGAGATTCAGCTCTGTTGTATAACATCGTGAGTTGGAACCGAGGAGAAATGGTAGAGACTGCCCTAACAATTCAGAAGCGGTGAATTGGTTCTTTAATGCAAATTCTGGAACACACATACGGAGGTGAAGGACGAGAGTATGGATGCAGGAGTAGTACAGATACAAGTCATCTAGACTCCGGATAGAGGGCACTGAGGTCAATGTCTCGCAGTTCAACACCGCGACGAGTTTCTTTCGGAAAAGAAAAATGCCGAGAATGTTACAGTTAGACTTCTTCCTGTGTAGCTCCTTCCCACGCCACCTTTAAATGTGGGCAAGATGTGACCTTTGCCAAGGTACAAAGGACGGGAAGTAAATTTCCCCAAGGTACGCCTAGCTGCTACTACATGGTTTGCTCTCTTGCTATTTGCGTCTTGCAACCCAGAGGTTTTATCTCGATTTGAAGTTTGGTGGATGAGAGACGAAGATGAAGAAGAATGTTCAATGGAGCAAGCTCGAGGACTAGCTCATCTCCAGGCGGCAAAACCGAGGTCGACTTTGAAACAACATATTTGTTTTGCACTGGATCACGAATATAGTGAAGAGACAACAATCAAAGATATTGACTTGGAGACAATCAAATCATGAAAAAGAACAGACAAATGCGAGTTACATTGAACGCATCACAATATTAGACAATGTTAAACACGAAGGAACTGATATGCACGAGCAATGCAAGAGTAAGAGAACGCCTAGTGACGGTCGACGAACGATGCCGCCAAAAGTTCCCTCAAAATGTGAGAAAAAGACTCCAAGTTACCTGAAAATGTGCGAGAAACAAAACTCGAAGATGCTATTACTCTTGCTTTCACGAAACCGATTTCGTTCGTACAAAAGCGCAGGAGTCGCTAAAGCTATAAAATCATCAAAGAAGTGTTCCCTCAATTTCTGCCTGATTAACAAACTTCACATCCCACAAATTTCTTCCGGAATCACAGAAGCTTCAAATGCCACCAATTTCTCAAAATGTCAAAGATGGCATGCCACGTCTCCTTCCCAACAAAAGACCCCGAAATTCCTGCAATCGCAGTGTTCTGCTTTCACATGCCCCCGAATTCACCACCCCGCGGGAAAAAGACCAACAAATTGCCACAATTTGCCGAGCCCCAAAACTCCCGTCAGCGCGCGGGAAGGGTACCGAGGACTAGGGACACGGTGCCCAAAAAATAGAAACAAAGCCTGAAAACTAGCGTCCCACGCATATCAGAAGCCAGGAACAAATCCCAATTAAATTTTATTTATTTTCCAAATGCCCGGCGGAGGGCTGGGGAGGGGGTAGGGGCGAAACAGACTCGGCTTGTCTGCTCCTCTTTCCCTGTGTGGAATTTATATTACTAATAGTGTAGGGTAAAGCCCAGGAATAACAGCCCATGAGAGCCCGAGCTGAGCACGAGCATGATTCCAGTGAAGCTCACCACTGAGGGCTTTCTCAAGAGTAAAGATGGCACTCTTTTTTTTGTTTTAATGATACTCAAAAGGTATCCAGTGGGTATCTGCTGGGTATCAAGAAACAAAATGACACAGGGCATCTCAGGAAAACAGAATGCCGGCACTTTGTGAGCATTTCATACAGACTTTTATGCTTTGCAATGCACTCTCTAAATATACTCGAAAAATCCATGGAGGTCTTTACATGTTGGGTAAAGCTCAAGGACAAGGGCATAACACATGCCAGATGAAGCTAAGTGCAAGCCCAATTCTGGGAATGCCCTCACCCACAGGCTTTACATGGCATAAAAACAATCAACCCACAAATGAAAGTGAGTGGATTTAGGTTTTCTTAAAGCCAACTGTGAAATCAGAATACCATTGGTCATGCATGCTCACACCCGCTTGTGAGCAGAGGAAATATTATGCATTTTAATGTGTGTCCTCCACATACACTACAAAGTTTCTAAGAGGTTTTTAAGTGTTCAGCATCATTTTTTTTGGCCTGGGCTCATAGCCCATTCCTGAGAGCATGGGGTACCAATTGGCCCAGCTGTTTATTAATTCATTACACTTTAAAGTAAAACATCAACAGTCCTTGTCTTAGGGGGCAGACACTAAACAGTGGTAAAAAGGGGAGAAAGTTAAGAGTGGATTTTAGGCTTGAATTTCCAAAAATAACCATTAGCAGATAATCTGCGTTGTTTTAAGGGAGTTCGCAAGGCTTATTAGCATTTGAAATCTTTTGACCTGAAAAACCTGATTTAAAACTATTTTGTAGGGAACTTTATGAAAAAGGGTCCAAATTTTCCTGATTTTGATTTATAATTGATAATAGTTTCCAGTAGGTAGGCTTTTTAAAAAATTGGATGTTCTAATTATTTGGACTTTCATTTCTAGTTTATAGCCAAATTTGGTTAAATCTTCTTATGAAAAAATTGTCAATTTGGATATGTCACAAAATCAAAAGGAAAAAGAAAAACAATACCTTTGCAATCCCCTCTGAAATGAGCTATTAAAGTTGAGAATAAATGACCATTAGTTCAGTTGGGCCTTGGGATAAAAAGAAGTGAGAAAATAAATTCTAAAAAGATTTTTTGAAATATTGCACTAATCTCTAACTTTCTCATTAGTAATGAATTTGTGCAAAAGCAAAGTATAATTGAGAATTATATAATAATTTCTTATAATTGGGATTAATTTGAACTGATAAATTGGGCAAATGATGGAAAATGCTTACCATTTAATAATTAATCAAAAATCTAAGACAAATGGTAGAAAATAGAACAAAATCTCCATCTCTTAGTGGATGTCCCTACCATAAGGAAATATGTATTAAGGTGTATTTGTCACTTGTTTGGATTAAAAACTTCAAAATAATAAATAATAGATAATCTTAAAATTTCCTACTCCCCCAATCTAAAAAGGAGTAAAAACTAGGCACTTTGAACTCTCACCTCACGAGGTAGCTCTTTTCTTTAACTGTTTTCAGCAGCTCTTGTGTAATGCCAAGGGTAAATATTGAAAAGGCATAATCATATAAATCACAAGGTGCACACAACTGAACACGCAAGTGTACAGCCTCCCTGCAAGGTAAAAAAAAACAAGCACAAATGGAAGAATTCACTTCAAGCATTGTACAACTCCTCCTCCAATGCAATCAAATGTGACATTAGGTTTGACATATTTATAGTATAATGCCCAACTTGAAAAAAAATTCGAATTTTTAAAATTGTACCCACACAATGATTAATGTTATAAATATCCTTTTTACACAATAGTTTTCAAGAAAAACAAGTGATGCATTATTTAGAATCCTTCTTTCAACCCCAAGGTTTAGTATTCAAATTTTTTTTCAATTTCTTTTGCCAAAAAAAAAGAAAAAGTACATAGAATATTTAAATAATTTTTAAAAATTATTTGCTTATAGGAAGCAACCTCTCTAGGAAAATAAAACACTATGTGAGTCCAAATCAAGTTGCCCAAAGGAACAATGTGAATTTTTCATGGAACAAAAAAGTTCACTAAAAAAAAATGAAATACCTCGAAAAACAAATTGTGCAAGGAATTAAAAAAAATTCTCACGGAACAATGAATTTTCCTCAAAGAAGAGTCCAAGTTCTTTAGGGAAAATGGTAGCATCCTTGAGGACCAATGTACTTTCCGTAAAGAAGGGCCCAAATTACCAAGGGAACTTAAGCCCTTCCTTGGAGAACAATGTACTTTCTTTGGGGAAAGGCCCCAATTCCCTGGTGAACAATCATTTTTCAACTTGTTCCCAATCACAATCATTTCATGTTTTTCCTTATATGGGCTTGTGACTTATCATTGGAAAGGTTGCAAAAAGGATTACAACTTTGTAATTAAAAACATTTCAATCAAAATTGATATGAAAAAAATTAAGGTCATAAAATTCAAACACATTTGTTCCCCAAAGAACATGGTTGCTTTCCAAAGTAACTTAAGACTTTTTTTCCCTAGGGAACATGGTTGTTCCTTGGGGCAACTTAAGACCTTTTCTCCCTAGGGGACATGGTTGTTCCTTAAGGTAACTTAAGACTTTTTTTTCCTAGGGACATGGTTGCTCTCTAATGTAATTTAATCTTATTTCCCCTCGGGGGAGATGGTTGCTCCTCAAGACCAACCATGTGCCCTAAGGAACAAATTTATCTGAAATTTTGTATGACTTTAATTTTTTCATATGAATTTTGGTTGATGTGTTTCCAATTATAAAATTGTAATCCTTTTTGAGAACTTTTTAATGTTAGGTCACAAGCTTATATAGCAATAAACATGAGATGGTTGTAATTGAAAAAAAATTCAACACATGATTGTTCTAAAGGGAACTTGGGCCTTTCCTTGGGGAAAATATATTACTCTTTGGGGAAATTGCCTTTCTCGTCAAAGGATTTGGGCCCTTCCCCAAGGAAAGTACATTGTTCTGTAACAAAAAATTTTTCTCCTTGAAGAATTTGGGCCTTTCCTTGACAAAAATTCGTTGCTCCTTGAAGAACTTTTCTTTGTCTTTGTGCAAGTTGTTTTTCAAGGTAGTTTATTTGTATTTTTAAAAACTTTTTTGTTCTTTAAAAACTTCATTTTACTCCATGGGGAACTTACATAATTCCATAAAACAAATGGTTTAAAATTGACACTTAATCTTCTTTTCCCCAGAGAGGTTGCTTCTTAAAGGCAAATAACTTTTTTTAATTATTTAATTTTTTATATATTTTTTTTTCATTCATTTCATTTGTTGGAAAAAACAATTGGAAAAAGGATTGAGCACTGAACCTTTGAGTTGAAGGAAAGATTTTAACCAATGCATCACATGTTCTTAAAAAAAAACTATTGTGTAAAAAAGATATTTATAGCGTTAATCATTGTGTGAGTTTAATAAAGAAAAATCTAATTTTTTTTGTCATGTTGAGCATTATACTATAAATGTTTCAAACTTGATCTTGCATTTAACTCATTACTACTATTTAGTGTCTATCAATAAGCCTATTGCTCAAGTTACTAAAACAAAAAATAAAATAAAATAGTCTATTGACCAAGGAATATTTGGCATGAACTAAGTATGCCAAATTGACTCATTTTAAGTTTATTCTTGCTTAGCAATAGGCTTCTTCATAAATCAAGCATGAAACGGTGGTGAAATGATGAGGTCTTCCATGGGAGTAGGTAGTACAAGAAGTTTAAAGGTCATAAGCAAATAAATAGTAAGCTTGAATTAAAGAGACATTGAAAACCTCACATGGCATGTAGATCATTTCA
>Ga0209611_10002851_pt1 | contig 30277 bp, 30 predicted proteins | sample S1TSphgellanicum_3_FD_187693 | JGI IMG/M metagenome (GOLD analysis project Ga0209611, IMG submission 187693) | Host-associated microbial communities from peat moss isolated from Minnesota, USA - S1T2_Fc - Sphagnum magellanicum MG (SPAdes) (version 2) | ecosystem: Host-associated > Plants > Peat...
AATTTATTTTCATTGTTTCAACCTGAAATTTATTTTTTTTACACATTCTAACATTTTTTGTGAAAAGGAATGGCCCTAATCGCCAAATTTAGAAAAAATAATTTAAATTCACCAAATACATATAAAGCATAAATATTTTTAAATGTTTTATTCACTATCATTAATATGGTCTATAGCCTAATTTGGCTAAATCCTCTTTGTGGGATAACTAATCACAAAAATTGAAAGAAAGCAAACCCTATATAATAAAGATTTTTTTTTTCAAATTCATTAGGTAGGTGCAATGGCAAGGATCCCCAACTTTAATTTACATTAAATGGCGACTGTCCTAAGTGGACAGTAGAGTTTTTTCTGCAATCCTGCCTAAAGCTAGGCGAGCTACACGGACTCATTGTCTAAATCTGGTTTGAGCATCCACCGCATCTGTACTCCACTGTTTTCTCCGCCCCATCGGAAGAAAAAAGACCATGACAGGACAAATGGATGACCAAATGGATGGATGATGTGATATATGGATGAAATGATGCATCACAACGTTAGGTTCGTGCCATCTGTAACTTTAGCTACCAATAGGCTAGTTACAGGTTCTGTGCATTGGATCATCACCATATAAGTTACATATTGATGCTTCGCTGGCCATTGTATTCTATTCTTATCATCATCACTCTTTTGCATATACATGGCAAATGGCAAGTGACCTTTTTCTTTTGCTAGCTATAAAAAGCTCAAAAACGTTTTTATATAGTTTTAAAGTGTTGAAATCAATTAATTTTAAAATATTTTCAATAGCTAGAAAAAAAAATTTAAAAGGAAAAATGTCAGATTTCTGACTATACATGGTTCAAGAATATTTTAGCCAAAAACATAAAAGGATGTTTCAAAAATTCTACTTTTCGTATTTTAGCTTGTAGCCAAATTTGGATAATTATTCATGTGGATCATCACCACTTTGGCTGCATTACAAAATTGACCACAAAAAAACAAAAAAACACATTACATGTGGTCATGTGTAAATATTATTCATCATACATGGTGATTATTTATGCACCGTCCAACAAGCAAGCAAACAACACATGGAGGATGATGATGTATCTAAATAGGGACATGGATGGAGGGCCATTCCTAGTTTATTTTATAAATAAAAAATTTCACTGCCCATAACTTGGAGGCCATTTCACCGACCAAGTTGGGCATTTGGGAAGTAGCTAGCTGGGAGAGCATTGCATGATGGATAGATTTCCTTCCCATTCTTGGTGGGTAGAAAGATGCAATGTCAGACTTAGTAGAGGGATGGTGTGCAACCGGCAACCTTGGAGCTTCCAGGATGTCAATTCGCATGGATGATCGGACGGATAGATGGATGAAATGATGCTTCACATCCCAACATCCTTTACTATATGTAAGAACCTTGTGCCTAATGCATAGGTGTGTGTCCAATTGCCAAAATGGCACCCACCGTCTTTATATCATGGTACACGGCTATTGAATCCAATATGTGTGGTTCTTCTTTGGAAGGTTCACATAGTTGTTTGGAATCTTATCATGATTCTTCAATGGCTTGCTCCACTATGTCTGTGGCTTCTGCACTTTTGTCAACTCTTTGCATGCGTTCACATTCACTAAGTCTATTTTATCGTCATAGAACACATCTGCAGCATAAACAAACCAAAAAAAAAATCAAGTAATTAGAATCAAATTCTGCAAAAACATATGTCAAGCAAAGTAGACAGACATGAGCTTGCCGTAATATGTTATCGGCGGGCACTACAGTGGAGTGAAGTTGGTTTTGACAAAATGTAAGAAGTGGGATGGTAGTGAAGGCTTCTAACGTTACCTACATGTGTATAAGGATTGGAATAATGACAAAGCTGCCAAATGAAGAAAGGAAAAACCCTATCAAAAATATTTCCAGACACTGAAGAAGGATCATTAGATAACACACATGTAGATCATTTGCATAGCAGTTGAAGAAACCCACACTATTTATGGGCAAGCAAACTTTTGATATTTATTTTCATGTTTTCTCATGATTAGCAGCAATTCACTGCCAAATTTTGAAGGAGGCCAAAACAAAGCTTCGTAAAAAGTGCAGCTTGACTTCGACTAGATAGAGAAAAAAACAAAAAAAAAAAAAAAACTCAGGAAAGTCCAAGAGTCCTATCGTCCTCAATATCCACATCCAATAACTTTCGAGCAGCTTCCTCTACGTGCAACTGATCCAGATACTCCAGAAACTCTTCAAGATCGGCAAGCTCTTCAAAGTCTTCCGCAAATTAGACTTGCTCACCATTAGAACCGACAAACTCCGAACTCATCCAAACTTTCCGAAAAGCAGGATCGGTGCATTACATATGTTTTATTTCCTTCCCGTTCTTGGTCGGCAAAAAACTGCAGCGTCAGATTCAACAGAGGGATGGTGTGCAGCTCCTGGTTTATTTCCTTTCCATTATCCTTTCTTATATGTTTTATTTCCTTCCCATTCTTGGTGGGCAGAAAGCTGCAATGTCAGACTCAGCAAAGGGATGGTGTGCAGCTGGCAACCTCGGAGCTTCCAGGGTGTCGATCCGCATGGACGACCGGACGGATGACGGGATGGATGACGGGACGCACGGATTCAGGGGAGGCTTCATTTCTCATCATGACATCCCAGAAAGCAAGATTGGTGCATTACAAAATTGACCGAAAAAAAACAAAAAACGCATTACATGTGGTCATGTGTAAATATTATTCATCATACATGGTGATTATTTATGCACCGTCCAGCAAGCAAGCAACACATGGAAGATGATGATGTATCTAAATAGGGACATGGATGGAGGGCCATTCCTAGTTTATTTCCTTCCCATTCTTGGTGGGCAGAAAACTGCAGTGTCAGACTCAGCATAGGGATGGTGTGCAGCTCCTGGTTTATTTCCTTCCCATTATCCTTCAATATATGTTTTATTTCCTTCCCATTCTTGGTGGGCAGAAATCATATATTAAAGGATAATGGGAAGGAGGACATATATTAAAAGACGTTGGGATGAGAAATGAAGCCTCCCCTGAATCCGTGCGTCCCGTCATCCATCTCGCCATCCGTCCTCTGTCCATTCGTTCAGTCGTCCATGCGAATTGACACCTTGCAAGCTCCGAGGTTGCCGGCTGCACACCATCCCTTTGCTGAGTCTGACAATGCGACTTTTTGCCCACCAAGAATAGAATGGGAAAAAAATAAAACATATATTAAAGGATAATGAGAAGGAAATAAACCAGGAGCTGCACACCATCCCTCTGCTAAGTTTGACACTGCAGTTTTCTGCCCACCAAGAATGGGAAGGAAATAAAACATATATTAAAAGATGTCGCCCACCAAGAATGGAAAGGAAATAAACCAGGAATGGCCCTCCATCCATGTCCCTATTCAGATACATCATCATCCTCCATGTGCTGCTTGCTTGCTCGACGGTGCATCCGTCCAGTCCATCCGTCCTGTCATGGTCTATATACAATCCTCATGGAAGAAGAAGTTGGTGACAAAAATTCAAGTGTTGACACCCCGAAGAAGAAGAAGAAGAAAATCTCACACGCACATGCATAAGCACACACAACGCACAAGAGGGGTGAGGAAGGGAGGCAGGGATGCAGCGGAGCGGGGCCCATCCTCAAGTCCACTGCTGCTCCTGTTCTGTTGCTTTTCTGCTACGCCATCGCTGGCTGGCTGGCTGGGTCTTTGTGGCTCTATCATCAAACCCAGCAGTTCTTTAAAGTTTTTGAAATACCCATAATGTTGGGACCTCCACACAGATTTTGCAGAATCTTGATCTCGCGTTTGATCTTACCATGCCATCATCAACACCCAGGCACAAAAAAGTAACCCTTGTCAGATATTCATGCAAAATACTATTATAGCAGGCGTAAAGTCTTTGAAGAACCTGTCTCAACCATCTAGACTTCAAATTTCCCTGCACAATGTTTTTTCACCTTGTCAGGTCATAATCATCTTGGTCCTTGGTTTTTTCTTTTGCACAGAAAATAGGTCAAGCTGTGACCTAAGTGGATGATAAGCCATTCTTCTCAATCATCTGCCCTCAATCACAACTTCCAATTCTCTGAGGCATTAAGCAACAACGACGATCATGACATAAGAACAAAAGTAGGAAAGCAAGATAGTAAGCATTCTTAGAGTGGAGTAAGAAGAACGGTGGTAATTTATGTGGGACTCCAGCACATGACCCTAGAATGTAGGGATACCAAACTTCTGCCCATTTCTGGATGTATAACAATGTCTCTACCCTGAAGGGCAGAGCCAACCAAAAAGAAAGGGGAAAAGAAAGAAACCCTCCTTACCCCCATTGCACAGTTAGGGCTTCGTAGTCCCAGTAGTCTTTGGGACGTTGGACATTCACCTCTGCATACACTCGGGCCTTGGACATAACACCCGGTCGCCGTATCGACTTTCCTACTTTTTGAGCCAGATTGACGGAAGGCGAATGCGCCTGCTGAGATGCCTGAGATGAAGTAGTTCTTCGATAGAGCGAACTGGTTGTGGTTGTGGTTGTGGTTGTGATCAGTTTCCTGACGGCTTGCGGCAAGTTGTTGACTAGAGAAGAACGACTGGGTGGAAACTTGTTGCGCCAGGAGGAGTTTGCTACTGCTGCTCCACCTGTGATGAAGAAGCTTATCAACCAGCAGGAACTGATATCCGTCTGAGTACAAAAGAACAACCTATTGATGGGACACAGCACTCCACCTCTGTCCACCACCACTCCCACCCTCTGCAGATTACTCAGTCTTCCCAGCATTCATGTGGCCCGTTCTTTTCCCTCTCCCGCACATTGGCACTTCTCTCTCAATGCTGCAACAAGGACAACAAAAACAACGACCACTGGGGAAGACGAAAACCACAAAACCAAAATCTCCCAGGAAAAAAAAAAAAAAAAAACACAGAGTCCGGAAAACAGAGAAAAAAACCGAACAATGAAAAATAGTCTCAGCGTTATCGACAAGCAGATAAAAGAAAACAGAAGCAAAATCGCACTCACAACAAGCGCGACAGAAGAAGAAGAAGAAAGAAGAGCAAAGCACAAGGCAGGAAACACAAGAGCGAGAGAGCACCAGTACCAGCGGCAAACACGAGAGAGGGGAGAGAGGATCGAGATCGCACATTTTAGGGTTAACGCTCATCAGCACCGTCCAATCCTCCTCCCCCACTCTGCTGCAACAACAAAACCCTAAGCCCGCTCATATCCAAGTTTCCTAAAAAAAAAACTTTTTTTTAAATTCATCAATTTTTTTTATTAAAATAAAATTTGTGAAGTAGGTGGATTGGCATCATCCAAAAGAAGACTTAGTCAAATTTGGCTATAGATCGAAGAAGCAAGTAGGAGAGAAAAAGTTTGGAATCCTACTATGGATGAATGAAAAGATATGTTTGAACAACAACATATGTCAAATGGATGATGAATCATTGTTCATGGATGAAGTTATTGATCCATAAAATTGCATTAGCCATAGATGTGAATGAAATGTGATAACACATCTCTCTCTTGGATAGATTTACATATATAATGCAAATAAGGGGTGTGTCACATTATGGCCTTGCCATTTACATTAAAAAGTATCTTAAAGGCAAAAAGAAGAATTATGGAAACTCAAATATTTCACCATGCAAAAAATATAATCTTCGAAAAAATCCTCTAAAAAAGAAACCAAAATTCTTCAAGATATTATAACTCTATAAACTAATCTCAAGTTTCAACACGAGCCATTCTTTTCTCATTGCTCTTATTCTTTTTCTTTTTTTAATTACTCTTCTCAAATGGTGTTGCTCTTTTCCTTTAATGAAGTTATTTAATTATTAATTATTTAATTAGTAAAACTGACTTTATTTTATGAAAATTTTAATAATGAGGTTGTGAAAATTGGATGGAAAAACTGGTTGTTGTTGTTGTAGATATGAGAATCACCATATTTGAAAATTGGGTGAATTTGAAAAAAAAATTAATAATTTGATCAGTTCTCACCAACATTAAAAAATTATATATTAAAGAACCGATCAACTTTTCATAACATCATGAGAGAACTGAAATCGTTTCGTTCTCATAGAAAAATGGGAACGCCCCAACACTAGTAAGAACTTCCACCAAGTTGAAGTTTCTTTGACAATCTAAAAAGTAATTTCCATGCAGTGGAAGTTTTTTAGAGTGTCCATGAAATTGGATTTCTTAACGCAAATGAGGGACCAAAATATACACAGAAAATAAAGTTGCTATGTTTTATGATTCTCAACAAGTCCACCTAAGTTTCTAACAAGGAAAATGATATGTGATGGAAAAATATGGGATGAAACCCTAATGGAAGATGGTATGATGTTTATGTTGTCAAATTGTTGGAAGCAGAAAGCAACAAGTTTTTAGTTGGTTGAGGATGATGTGATTGCTGTTAATTTTTTACATTGTTTATTGTTTATGGGTTATGTTCAACTTTTGTTTTTACCTTAAACGGTTATTGCATGTTGTTGTGTTTGTGTAGGACGCATGTTTTGTGGTGCGGCTTGGTTTGCACAAATGTTTTAATGAACTATGAACAAGAAGTTAGGCAAAACAAGAAGATAAGAAGAATGTAGTGGTGAAACGAAACACTTCAACAAGTTAAAAATGTGTTAGCAAATAAGTTGTGTGATTTATTCGTTCAAGATTAAAAACTTAGGAGATTTGTTTTGTTGAACAAGTTTTCTACTTGCAAGAGGTGATGAAGTATTCATTGTGCCATGTGCCTATGTAGATAGGAATTTAGTTGCAAATGCAAATTTAAGGGTTGATGACTAGGGAATGATGAAAAACCAAAAGGATCTTGAAAACGGTTAGTCGGCATCTCAAATTGTGTGTGTGTGTATGTTTGTTTGTTTATTTGTTGTTGTTCTATATTTCATGAGAGAACACCCTTAATGATGGGAACTTTGGAAAAAAATTGGTGTCTACTAGATCATGAGAATTGTGGTTGTTGGTTTGTGAAGGTATTATAATTTTCTTTATCAAATTCATGAGGCATTTATGTGAGTATAGAAGGTTCTGTTAATTTGTGTGAGAGAAATGTTATTTATTAACAAGATCAAAATTGTTGGATATCTATGTCTAGTGAAATCATTGGGTTTCCATTGCAAGGGGAGTTTTGGATTTGTGTTCTTCCATTTTGTTTGTGTTGATTTGGGGGATGGGGTTTTCATAAGGGAGTTTTGTGGTATGTTGCAATTGAAATAAGCCCAATATGACTAATGGAGCTCATTGAAAGTGAGATTAGAGGGATCTGACCCCTAGAAACCTTTAGTTGTTGCATTTTGTGTTGCTAGTAAAAATTCTTGTAGATTTTAGCTCCGGGTAGTTAGTTTATGTGGATAAAACCTTTGCCATCAATGTATACATATTATGGTTTTAATTTGGATTGATTCACTGGGTGATAACGTGTGCCTTAGCCTTTGGCGCTACAAATCTCCATATTAATGAACACCAAAAGTAAGAAAATTAGGTTCATTTTACATTAAGTGTCGAGGCCAAGGTTGAATTCAAATCATAATGACTTGCCAAAAAATTTGTAGTGTATATGGAAGTAACTTTATGAAGCATAATTTTTCATCTAAAAACACGAAGGGCATTTCATTTTCATAAACCTCCCCCCCTCCTCTTTTGCCTTGATTTTTCCATTGAATTTCTTACAAATCTTTACATCGAATAAAGCCCTTGGTCAAAGGCATTACCAAAATTGGGCCTACACTTGACTATCACCTTGTGCACCTTTATTTTGGTAATGCCCTCGACCTAAGGCTTTACTTTACACAAGCATTCCTATTAATGCAATCATTGAAATTAACCCCAAGCGTTTTACATTTGAAATCAATGTTGAAAAAGAAAATAATGTTTTAAATCTACCACCTAAATTCTACCACTTTATGGCCCTAACATGGCTTCAAGGCAAAAAAAGAACACCTATCAACTTGAAAGGTCAATATGCAACCCTTGGGGCTAATGTTGTTACAAAAAAATATTGTCATTTTGATGAAATCCACAATGTAGGATCAAAGTAAACCTTGAACCAAACTCTATATTTTCTACTTTTTTTTCATTTTCTTCTCCTCTTGTTAATTTTTTATGTTTTTTGTGAATGATGGAATTTTCTTTTTTAAACTTGGGATTGGTCATGAAAAACACAAAAATTACAAGAATTTTGTGTCTATATTCATCCATGGTGGTATGCCTTTTAAAGTTTAGTTTGAAAAAGGAAGGAAAGTTGAGAAGAATAATGATACCAAAAATGAATGAAAACATATGAAGGGTTGAAACCTTGGTCCCTATGTCTTGGCTTTAATGGTTTTACACATGAATTCATTGGCCCATAAACAAATCATATTTTAATAGTAACTTGGGATCATACAATGAGCCAAGAAGTGCTCAAATTTTGCATTATTGGCCTCAAGATGTTTTGCCTCCAACTTTTTGTTTAAAATGGGCTTAAGAAGTGTTATTTATGGTTTGAATTGTTCATGCAAAAAAAATATCATCATTTGAAACTCGTAACCATTACACCATAATAATCTACTAATCATATGTAAATAATAATAATAAAAAATCATCACAACCATAAAGACGTGGGGAAGAAAAACCCTTTCATTTAAGGGGCAAGTTATATGATCCCAGTTGTAAAGTGTTTTTGTAAGATCCCTAGGGTGGGGGTTGTTGCTAGTCTTCACAAATCAATGAATAATTTTGAAATATTAATCTTGAAATATTGCATGATTGCAAACACCATCAAGCAATTTTACATTTTTCAAAAGAGGAACAACAATTGTTTGATTTGTAAACATCAAATTCAAACTCTAGCAATGAAATTAATAACCAATTTGGTACTATAATTTGCAAATGATTCATTGATTGTAGTAGTTGGTGTTTCCTTAATAACTTTTTACCTTTTTGTGAAGTGTTCATGTTTATCAATAAATTAAAAATGATTTTGAAAGTAACATGACTTTTTCAAAATTCAACATTAGACATTGAAGACATAATTTTTTTCACTTCTTCAACAAATATAAAAACATTAATACACACAATTATATGAAGACATTCAACATCTTCATTTTGGCTTCCTATTACAAGGTTCAATGAACAAGATTCAAAACGAATCCCATCATTCTTCACGTGACTTCAAATAATATAAGATTCAAAATATAAAATAGATCATGTAGATCAATACTTATATGGCTTGTTCCTTAGAAATTTTTTAATTGAAAACATCCCACATGTGAATTTATTTCCATTACAAGTTTCTTTTACAAAATCTACTACAAAAAATTTACAAACTAACGACTAAATTTAGGATTGATTTTGTCATAAATGACACACATAACTTGCTATATTGTTTAATTGCATATCATTTCAGTTGCAAAAGACAAGACATGACACATAATCAAAAGACAATTGCATAAATATGCAATTAATATCAATTTTTCATCCATTTGACGTGTCATGTTATTTGCAAATGAATGTATAATTCGAATGTGTAATCACAAATAACAAAGAGCTAAGATGTACTTATACATGTGCCAAAAATTTGTAATTGAACTTCGATCAATATTATCCACTAGATGATGTACATGTGGCAATAAATAATTATTTTTTAAATAACAAATAGTATAATCATGACAACTATGTAGTTTAAACTAAGCTAAGTCAAGGTAGGCAACTATCCTAGTGTAAGCTATGTTATAATAACCAATATAACATAAATAAGTAGGATCTTACATTTATTTCATTGGTATAAGCCTTCTTAATTAGTTCATCCCATATGATTCATGCACTTTGAATGTTTAAAGTGCAAAACCATGAAAAGTTCATTTTTTCACCTACTTATATAGTTTACAAAATTCAACTTGTTAACAAATGATATGGGATAAATCCTAATGGAAGAGAACCAAAATAGTTTGTAGTTCAAACCAACCACCTTACATTTAAGAATTCAGAGAAAGTTAAATTTTCACATTTCGTTCTTTTTCTTTAGATCTTCTAAAAACATTTGTAACCTTCTACTTAATGCTTCCAATGCCACAAAAAATTTCAATATAGTCAAAAAATGAACAAGATATGAATTGTTCCATATAAGGGGGTTAATGTTTTATGGTAAGGTTATTAAAACAATTTTGTATTTCAAGATTAAATTCTTTGGTAGTTGTTTCATTGCCATAGATCTTCAATTGGCCCACTCATAAGTTTGTGTATGCCTCACAACAAACGAAATATGAAGAAGATATCCATCTTTGAAGGAAGGTAACTTGTTTTGTTTTGTAATTATGAGATCCATCGAATCAAGATTATTTAGATTGTGTTCTTGGTGTCTTTGGAAAGTTCCTAATGAGCATGGGTGCATGAGCTTGGTTCCATGACATTTGGACTTGCAATGCAAAAGTTCTTGAATTTGAATGATTTATTCACTGAAAATTAAATTAAATCTTAGCTGAAATTTTTGAAGGAATTGGAATGTGCCTTTGGTGTTGTTGGAAATATCTTAATGAACATGATTTAATGGAATTTATTTGGTAAGATTTGGATTCAAAATGTGAGAAATATTGATTTTGAAATGATTTTTGTTGTTGAAAATTCAAATAGGTTCTAAAAACCAGGTTTTGGAAGGAAAAATCAGTTGAAAACATGGTAACACTTAAAGGCTTACCATTTAATTCAAGCATGATTTCCTTTCATATTTGGCTATTCAAAAAATTGATACATACATTACAAAACAATGTTCACATGTTGAGTTTCCCTATTTTATAATGGGTTCACACTTGGGCCAACGACATAGGCCACACTAGTGGGGTTTGAAATTAGAGAAGGTCTGATTTTATTTTATTTTAAATTGAAACAAAATATCACAAATTTTTTCCTTGCACTTTTACTTTTGATGCTTAAAGAACATTTGTAGTCCTTGAATTTGTGCTTGTAACGACATAAAAATTGTTCAATTTGATTAAAATATGAGAAAAATATCGTGTTTAAGCTTCAATGTTGAGTGGTTTTATCATATCACATCCTTTGTCCCATGCAAAAAAAATCGTCACATATTCACAAAATAAAATATCCATTTTTTAACTTATTTATTTACTGCATAACCTATTTAATAAATTAATTACCATAATCTACATATAATTAAATAATTATTAATATAAAATATTATCACATATCAACACAATAAAATTTTATTATCTAATTCACATACATATTACGTATTACCTAATTTGGGCTCCGCACTACTTTGCTCTACCAGTGATAATGAATTGTGTTTTTTTAAAGGATATATATGTCATATTAGTTTAGATTTTGGAAATTTTCTCTGGGATTGAAGGAAAAAGGAGAGACCATGCATGTGCTCCAATTTGAACCGGCCAAAAAACATTAAAATGTATTCAAGTACATCTAAAACAAGACTACTCATAGTGAAAATTGTATTAATTTTCACCCATAATGAAAACAATAGAATCTTCATCAACATTTATTAATCAAAATCTTCTCAACTCTAGTTGTAATGCAATTACATACATGGATATAAATCACATGTAAACCTTCAACAATTTCATTACTCAACCAGGGATGCAAATTCCATATAACATAAACAATTTTGGTGAATGGGACAAACTTACAAACATGTCTTGACAAGGCAACCATCAAAATCAAATGTTGCAATCTTCTCAAATGCCTACAATTTTTCTTTCTAACACTTTCAATAGAAATGTTACCACAAAAGCCATTGCTACATAGATGTAAAAATAGTTGTTTGGATTGAGAATACTACAAAATGTATGTTCATAATTATGATGGGAAACCAATGGCATGCAGTTGCAAATAATTCAGGAAACACAATTTTGCACTGTTTCATGAAATACCCACCTCATGGAACATCACTAAGGAAAAATATTTCCATCTTTTAAGTAGACATGCATCCTATTAGTAGTCCACACATTGTCGCAACCCTAGCCTTGGGCTTGCGATCAAGGCAAAGGGCTTGCAAGGGTGCGAGCCAAGACTATGCCCGGGAGTCGCATTTTCATGCCCCCAGGAGTGCAAAAGAATGTGAGGGAAAGAACCTTCACACTCCCAAGTGAACTCCCATGTTGGGAGTTGGAGTCCCGATGGACTCCCGAATGTTCAGAAAGTGATTGCAAGGGTCAAAACCCAATGGCTCAAGAGTTCATTATATCATTGGAAAGCTATTGAAACATAGATGTCTAAAATGGGCTCGCATCACTTATTTGAACATCTGAAATACAAGTTATGGCCAAAAGAAAGGTCAGGAGTCAAATTGACAATTTGACTCCCGACCTCTAAAAGTCAAGAATCAACCCGATTTCCTTGCGTGCAAGTGGCATGCCACATACCGTTGGAAAGCTCTCAATGAGGGTTACAACTTTGCTTCAAACCTCATCTCGATCGAAGGTTTTCACACAAAGTTATGGGGTTCCAAAGTCGCAGGAGTCCTAATTTTGGCAATTTCGGGACTCCCACTTGGGAGTCTTGGGACAAAAAGCCATTTGGATGTGGGCCTCATGGAGAGGCACATAGTATACTATAAGGGGGAAGGTGGTGGCTTCCCATAAGTCCGAGCCGTGATGAGTCTTGTGAGTCTGAGTTGCCCATGACTCATCCTAGCACTAAAAACGCTCCAACTATGCATTAACCAACTTGTTGTTTGGTTTTGTGCAGATCCGAGTGAATGATTAATTACTTGTCATTCTTCCTAGTCCCATCCCAGAGCTTTAGCACGCCCCTCTACCCTTCAACATGTTGCGAGCGAGGGAGCGTACCCCAACTTTTTGCTCTTCCGCTATTTTCACTTTAGACTCACATTGGGAATTTATTAAGGAGCCAGGGGGCGCTTCACACATGGAGTCTCAAATTCACAAGGATAATTTAAAGCATGCAAATACAAACCCTAGCACCATGGATACATGAATGGCAATTTAATGTCCCAATCTTCCTTATGAATGAGAGAACCATCATAATGAAATAAATAGAAAGTTTAAGCAAAAATCACATTTCTTGCGAGTTTGACATTAGACATACTTTGTAAGTGGTACCAAACTAAAACATGTCAAAGCTCTGAAAAGTTTTCTCCCACAACTTTGCATTGTATAACATTACTTATAGCATCAACAAATTTGACCTAGTTAAAGTTATCACCATTACATAATCCATCCTATTTCATTGGTTTAAATCATTATGCTACCTATTTTGTGAAATAGTTTGACCACATCCTTTCCCCATTCCACCATGCTTATTGCATAATCACCATGAAATCATTTTGGCCCATTTTATGTGAGTTGATTTCAATTGCAATAATCATTGTGCCCCACTTTAGGTGGAGCTATTTATTTCCAAAGAATTTTCACCCACTTTTAATGAAATTCTTCACTTGGAATTTCACCATGGAATTTCAATGTTATAGTCCTATGTTTGGTCAAAAAAGCCATTATTGTTGTCAATTTAAAGTTTGGCAACAAACATCTAGAAAAGTGTGCAAGCAATGCATTTATGCGACAACCAAATATATATGTGACACAAAATTGCATGCCTTAGATTCATAATCATACACAATTGGAAGCAATGCATGGTTTACAACTAAGGAAAGTTGAAGAAAAACTTAATCAAGCATTTTGCATCTTATTGTTGAAAGAATAGAAAGCAAGACAAACAACTAAGAACAAAATATAGATGGCAATACTCATACTCAAGTTTTATTCTATTTCAATTCTTTGATTCTTGACACTCACAAAACGAGATCAAACAAGTTTTGTGTACATCAATTATGACCTAGAGCATGAAATTTTTTTTTCCATAGAAACCTTGAAACATGTGCACCTTATAGATGATATTGCATGGCTACATCCTTACCTGTGATGTTGGGTGTGATGTTCCAATGATTCAATGGGACAACAAAATTAGACAAGTTTGTATATTTTTAACCTCTTGGCTCAATATGTAGAAATACTAAACCTAACCAACAATGTTCTGCCTTATAATAGAGAATGATCAACATAAAAACTAGAAAGTGTGCATAGTGTTCAAATTAGTAGCAAAATAATGCACTACAAATGTATCTTTTTAATAAATGGGTTGACAAGTGCACTAATTCATATCACTAGTTCTTGTTTAAAAATAGTGCAAAGTTTGTGGGATGTGTGATATTAATAGTTTCACCAGATGTAAAAGTGTGACTTGATTTGAAGTGGACGTTGTTGACTTTAGGAGAGGACATGGATTAGGGTTTTCCAATATTACAACCTCAGCAATGTCTGTCTTTGCAAATCTGGTTCCACTTATTATGGAATTACAACAAATTTTTTATAAAAATCAAGCAAATAAGTAATTGGTGAGACAATATCGATGCTCTTTGAAATTCTTGAACTAGGTTTTCTATTACCTAGTTTGATAATGCAATGCAAGAAAGGAGCCCTATTTGCTATGAAAAAGGAAGTGACTGAACATCGATCTCTCTTCTTTGAAGGCCATCACCACCTAGCATTTCTGTGTATGACAAAAATTAACTAGAGAAAAAATATTCTCCTCATTGCTATTGATGAACATGTTGCATGCTTGTTTATTGACCTTGTCCTCTAACTCCTCTGCCATTATTCTCCACTGCCAAAATTATGAATCTTCTTCCACAACAACGTTACGTCCATGAAAAAGTGTCGCAACCCTACTTTGAAAGAGTGTGAGGATGAAACTCACACTCCCAAAATTGGGACTTGGGAGTCCTCTGGGACTCCCAAAACTTTAGAGTTTGATTGCAGGGGTCAAAACACCTCACATTAAAGTGTTCTTTATATCATTGGAAAACTATCGAAGTGTAGATGTCGAAAATGGCCTTGCATGGGCCATTTGGATGTCTACAGCACAAGTTATGGCAAAAAGAAGGGTCAAGAGTCAAAATGGTAATTTGACTCCCGACCACTAAAAGTCGGGAATCGACTCAACCCCGATGCATGCAGGTAGAGTGCAATACATCGTTGAAAAGCTCTCGAGGAGAGCTACAAATTTACTTTAAACCTCATCCCAATCGGAGGTCTAAGCAAAGAGTTATGACCTCGCAAAGTCCCAGGAGTTCAAATCGGGATAGTTTTGAGACTCCTCTTTGGGAGTCCCGGGATAAAAAACCATTCAGATGTGGGTGCCACGGAGAAGCATAGAGTATACTATATAGGGGAAGGTGGTGGTTTCTCCTGAGTTTGGGCCGTGGTGAATCTTGTGAGTCCAGAGTTGCCCGTGGTTTGTCCTAGCATTAATGGTGCTCCAGAAAGTGAACTAACCAACTTGTTAGTTGCTTTGATGCAGGTTCGAGTAAATAAGTAAAGCTTGTTACTCTTCCTAGTCCCATCTCGGAGCTTTAGCACACCCCTTTACCCCTTCTAGTGCTGAAAGCTGGGAGCATGCCCCAAGTTCCTCACAATTTCGCTGTTGAGTAATTTAAACCCAACTTGGGTTTAACTAGGAACTTGGAAGTGTGTCAAAAAGACTTTTGTGTCGCTTACAAATTCAAAGCACGTCAAAGATGCAAGGGTGAACATTGCAACAAAAACATTACAAAAAAAAGGAAAAGTAATAAACATCATCACTGTTCCTGCTATTACTATTGTTGCCATCACCAAAAAATGATGAAAAAAAACTCCCCAAACTTTCATCATTTTGGCACATAATTAATGGTCATTCTAGCATAATTGTTCATTAGGTGACAATTTGTAATTGTCATGGTTAACGATCATGGTGTAATTGTTTTAGTGAAGGAAAAAAACCTTATACTCGTTCTACATAAACCAATTTTGATTATCATCATCACTATAATCTACTTAATTAATTAAAAATATTAAACATAATTAATTAATTCAAATACATTATGACGTATCCACATGAGAAAATGTTTTAAACTTAGTTTCTTCAAATATTCTTTGTGACTTTTACATTTCTTGACAAATTGTGGAACATAATGGACACATAAAAAGGATGTTTGAGAAAAAAAGGTGCCAAAGTGACCAGACTTTAAAGAAAATTTTCTGAAATTGCCATATTTAGACTATAGATTCAAGCAAGTTGGCAAAATATAGGAAGATTATCAACATTTTCTACATTCCTGACTGATCTGTAGCCAAATTTGGCTAATCGCTCTTGTGGGTGATCGCCAAATTAGAATTTTGGGGCGGGGGGGAATCGAACCGCTTCCCTTAAACATCATCTGGACACGAACCCTAACCCTAGACCCTAAAACCGGTGAGCCCAAACCCTAAAAACTCGGGCTGCTCCTGTTTCTCTCTACAGTGTTCTCGTTCTACAGTATTGTCGTGAGCTCAAGAATCGCTTGTGTGCTTCAGCGATTAGATGCCAGATGCTTGTAGAAGCGACGGCGAAAATTGACTTGCGTCTCTGAATTCTTCGAGGAAATAGTTGTGGATTCTGGCAGCAGAAAAAGCAGAAAAAGAGAAGGTTTCGAGGAAGTGAAGTTGTTGAAGAAGAAGAGGAGGAAGAAGACAAGAAAGAGAAAGAGTTGCTGAAAGTCGAGAACTAGAGAGGAGCTCCAGAAGAATCGCTGTTTATTAAGGAGAAAGGAGATAGGAGAAAGGAGGAGGAGGAGGAGGAGGAAGAACGGGAGCCAGAAAAACAAGAGCAAAGAAAGTGGGGTAAATCTAGAAAAAAACAGCGATGGAATCAAACATAGCTGGAGCTTTGAAGATAAGTGCGGGTTTGAGCGCAACTGGGGTTGTATGTGGTTTTGCATCATGGGCATGGTTGCCGGAACATATCGACTTCTTTGGAGTAGGAGAAGTGCCGAAACTGGTGGGGATTCTTTTGGTTCCTGTCATCGGTATCGTGCTCACACTAATGGTGGCCCTGATCGTGAGCTGCGATCCTCTTATTGCAACTCAGGATTTGTCTTCCAGAGCTGCAGTGGCCGCTATGATTGCGGTACCGAGTTTCTTCTCTCTTCCTATTCAGATCATCCTGCTTTGGGCAACTTGGTCCGATCACAGGGTAGGGACCACGCCCTTCACTGTGCTGGCTTCGATTCTGTTGATCATCTTGGGGTTTGTGTTCAACTATATAGAACAGAACCATGTGGTGGGGATCAGGGATCTCTGGACATTGCAGAGTGCACATGTGTGGGAAGAGACTCATGCTCTGGCTTCCAAGATGTTTGCAATTACTGGAGTAGTGGGGATTGTGTTGGCTTTCTTTGTTCCCGGAGGTTTCTGGCAGGAGTTGCTCATTATAGCTCTCTTTCTCATCCCCTCTATTGCTGCTGTAATTTATTCCTTCATCATCAGAGAGGACGCTCAATACCAGTACATTGTAAGGTGATTCTTGATGAAATGAATAACTCTGCTGAATGTACAAGAAATACAAAATCTGTCAGAGGAATATAGGACAAAGGGGAGAGACCATAAAACTCATCATGCATGAGCTATAGATTGCACCTTGCTGCTACTGCTGCCTTTTCAATTTGCACTAAAATTGAAGACCTCAGACATCAATTCCCAGCTATGGGTTCAATAGTTAACATCTCTTGGAAAGAAAAAGCTCCGGACACAGTTCTCACTCCTTCGAAGGTCAAGGATTATCTTATTGATGTGTGCAGACATCAAGATATTCCAGCAAGGTATGAAGCTTCTGCACATTTGGGCTCTAGCAAGCATCAACTTTCAGAATACCATCTCCGGAGAACCTTCCACATTGTGAACTTTCTGACTGCTATCTTCAGAGAGTATTTGACATTCACATGTCTCTCTACATCTTTAGAGGTTTTCTACAACATTTGCAATGTGCCTGAGACATATCTGTGGAGCTTAGATTTGTACCCTAGATGTTATGGTTTTGATGAATCTTAGGATGTTTTCTTGTTCAGTGAACTGTGACTTCAGACAGATTATACTTTCCATGGGAACTTTTGGAGAGTTACTTAGTCATGTTTGTCTTGTAGCTTTTATTATGGAATGTTTTTGTACTTCCATATACCTTACAAGAATATGTATCTATAAAGAAGTTTATTTTATATGAAATGTTTATATTTCGCAGATCATTGATGTGGTGCTGAATACAATCTGTGAACATAGTCTGGAGACCAATGTAGCGGTCCTTTACTGCAGTACATCATCAAAGAGTGTACTGTGCTTTCAATATATGCCAGTTTCTCTCAAGCAGTTTACTTTGCTTTTGAAAGATAATAATCTTTCTAACTAACAAAAAACTGAGATGAATTGTACATTGTACAAATTTTCTTAGAAAATGCTTAAGATGTTCCCTGAGTATGACTAAATTTTGGTAGAAGACCCTCCACTTTCAGCACAAATGTCAGTCCACATAAGGAAGAAGTATCTCCAGAACTAAGGAGCTATGTTTCACTTGAGTCTGAGGAAGATTTCCAATTGGTCAATAACATACAAATGCTTGTTTCTGTGCAAGGAGCCATGAAAACTAGTGACTCCATCTTGGCAGAGGTATACAGCATTGTTGGCCATTGTCTCTGTACAGAGGTGCCACATTGTTGGTCTTTGTCCTTTGACAAGCTTCAGGTTCAGGCCAAAATGCACTGAATTGCTCTTAGAAAACAGGACCACCATCTTTTTCTGACCATCCAAGTTGCAGACTACCAATTTGAGAAGTCCTTGAACTGAACCCCTGTACCTGCGGCCACTTTCCTTCGTTTGCCAGAAACATCCTCATTCAGAAAAGAATCACTCTTTGCTGGAAGCTCTGGTGCTTGGGCAGTCTTGAGGTACTTGCCAACACCAGTGCCTGCTGCTGTTGGTGCTACACCCAGACCTGGATTACTGTACCAACTGCCCATCTTTTCCTGATAATCACAAGGTGAAAAATAAACATCAGATCACTAATGGCAATGGAATTTGACAACAGTCAGCACAGTAACTTGCAAAATACCACATGTAAAGTGGCAGGGTGCAAAATCACTAAGAACCAAGTAATAACAAATTAACAAATATTGAATTCTTGCCCAGGGGAGAAACTCCACAAAGCAGCTAGTCTAGCATTTAACATACATTTTCCTCTTCATCTACAGCAGACTTTGCAGCTTCCTTTGCTCTTGCTTCCTCTTCTTCTTTATCCATCTCTGTGTAAGGGTTGACGAATACAGATATCCGCAAGATCTTCAGCTCCTCCTACAACCCAAAGTGGAAGAAAGATGAGTTGACCATGGGCTGAACTTAAGCCAATCAGAAACCTCTCATGAAGAAGAGTCAAACTCAGGTTATCGAGTAAAGATCAAAGATCTCCACCTAGTAATCTACAAATGCCATTCAGGACATCCCTTCACCTAATCATGTATGCCACCTACACAAAGTTCAACTACATGTGTACCATGAACTTTGAAAGATCTCAGCACAAAGATCCTCAGAACTAATAAGGATAGAAGTCACAAGGAAGGGTGGAACTCACCAGCGGACGATCATCATCATCCACTGGAACCTTCTCAAGCAAGGACAGCACTTCCAAACCCCCCACTACACGACCAAATACAGTATGCTTGTAGTTGAGATGTTGAGCTGACTTATACAGAATGAAGAACTGGGAGCCATTGCTGTGAGGTCCACTATTTGCCATGCTTAAAATACCCCTCTCTGAATGCAGGAGCTTTGAATTCAGTTCATCTTTGAAAGGCTTTCCCCATATGGACTCACCACCACGCCCAGTGCCTGTTGGGTCACCTCCTTGTATCATGAAGTTCCTGTGAAGTCAACCCAGTAGAATGGCAATCAGCATGATGAAAATGCATCAGTGAATACTGTCTGTGAAGACCTTCATTCATACAAACCTCACTATTCCAAAGGAGTTTGATCCAGAAGAGAAGAGGAGGGTGACAAGGGCATATTTTTGAGAAATGAAATTACTACAGAAGTTCCCAAGGAATGAGGCAATAGCACTCATGGACAGAATATCAAAATGTAAAGAATTTCTTGCTTGTCTACAAATCATGAAAGATTCACATGAACAAAGTCTCATTAAGTACCTTATGCTCCTGTGGAATATGACATTGTCATAATACCCTCGCTCACAGAGAGTGATAAAATTTTCACATGTGCGTGGTGTGATATCACAGTGCAGTTCTATGTTGAGATCACCGCGATTAGTGTGCATTCGCACATATCCCTTCTTTTTGGGATTTCTCTCTACGTGCACATACTCATATTCATTCTCAGTGACTGGGTCATAAGATGTTGATGTAAAGGACCGTGATGCTGCTCCAGTTGTATATCTGCTTTTTACCTGCATACACAAAAAATTGAGGAATTTGGAAATACATGTCCAGATTTCCAGCAACTTCCAAATTCCTTGCCTGAGCAATTTTTGGAAAAAAAGTATTCCAGCAAGGATTTCTGCCCATACAACAGAGCTTGCACTCAATTCCCATGAACAATACAGAGTCATCAGTGGAAATTGCAATCGTACCATTTTTGTGTTAACAGGCACAATTTCACCAGCTGCATGAGCTGCAACACGGGCAGCTGTCTTAGCTGCTGTGGAGGCTTTTGCAGCTTCTGCACTACGGCCATGAACTGCTGCTGATGCTGCATCAACAATACTGAGTGCAGGAGGAGGAGCTTCTTTTCCTTCTTCCACTTCTGGACGTGTCTTTGCAGCCTGGACTGCCAGTGCATGTGCACGCTGAGCCTTATCTCCACCACCTCCCAACAGAGCTGATGCTTGTCCTTTTTCAGTGCCCAGCTCTTGCAAAATACGTTTGGTGTCATCTGACAAGTTGATATTGTAGGCAGGATCTTCTCGCAGCTTCTTTAATTCTGTCCATGAACAGATTTCAGGCATCAAGAATTTCACAGACCCCATGCAAATCAATGTGCAGTTCATTAAAAAAAATGCTCAACCCATTAGCAAAACATTATACTGAAGCCCTGCAGAGCAAAGCAAACTCATGACTTTTCCAAACATTTTTTGAGGTTACAAACTTCTGGGTGTTATTAAGGTGCTACAATAGAGCATGTCTGAAGTTGAAGGAGCTATTACCAACAAAAATTGTGCAAGAAGTTCCTGCTTTTATCCACAATAAAAAGAAATTACCTTCATCATCAAGTTGAAGATCATTCTTCACATGATCAAATTCTGAAAGTACCTTTGCATCCAAAGCATTAGGATCCTGTGTCATCACCCATCATAACAACTTAGATTAAAGTTATGGAATACAGCAACAGCAACATACACACTGAAGCTGTGATACAGCTGGTGGAAGAGACAAAGTAAAAGATTTATAACAGTTAAGAAGCTTTTGAAACCTAAAAGGGTCATTGTGAAGTGGCAATGAGAAAGTAGGGCACTTATGTAATGCACCTGAATTGTGATGAGATCATCTCTTGTGAAAGGTTCATCAGTCAGAAGCTCTTTCCAGTTTTTTGGCTTGATGTTTAGCTCCTTAATGGCCTGGCACATTGGTAGCCACAAAACCATGAGATAACGAATAGTCAGTCCATGCAGCTGCAAAGCAGATGTTCTAAGCTCCATGCACCATTAAAATTCAATAAAGGCTATGCTGTTACAAATGTGTCCAGCACATGAGCAACACCAAAAATTGCATACTAAGATCAGACACTCTGTAACATAGCACAAGTTTATCTTCTCCAGTTTTGTGCAATTGAACCACCTTACCTCATAGCAGAAGACATTTCCAGTTGTCTTCACTGCCACAATATGTGTGAATTCTGTAAAGACTTTGTGGAGTACTGGACAGTGAAACTCACCTGCAATAGAAACAGATTGGAAGAACAATCCAAATTGAGATGACTTCTCAGTCCACTCAAAAACAACCAAAATATCGAACAAATCCTTGAACATATATTTTGTGTATCTTATCTGGTGACTCACAATACCCGTTACTCCCTTTCAATCCATGACACTAGGATCTGAAGAACAAAAAGGCTACCCTTTTGCCAGCTTAATAAACTATCTTCATGTACATGTCCAGTGTATGGCTTCTTCTACAAGCCAAGCTTAAGAAACATGTTGCACTAGTCACTTGATGAGAGATGGAACAGAGATTTGGACTAGCACAATGAGTAGTGAATCTCACCATCTGCATTCTTGTGGAAATGAAGTTTTATAAGGTCCTTGAGAGCCAAAGGCAAGCCAGTCACAGGATTTTTCTTGAACTTTTGAACATAAGGGATGATATTCCTGCAGTCAACCACAAAAAGAAACAACAATGACTGCATGTGATACCGAGAACCCTGAAGATTGATCACAATAGATTCCATATGTGGAACAAAATTGTCAACTGCAGCAGAAAGTTTTTAGCAACCTTTTGAAGCGAAGCAGAGCAATGTCTTTCACTCCACAAATTACTCAACTCATGTTTAAGAACATCCATCAAATTCAGCTTGCTGCATTACTCTCCAATCATGTGTAACAACCTGAAACTGCAAAATAATGGAGGAAAATGCCATTACTCACATAATTTCAAAAACATGGCCATCTGCCGTACAGACTGCATCCTCGAATGGTGTGAATGTGAGCCTGCCTCCCACCAACACACAGAGGTTGAATGCCTTCAGCCCTAAGCACCATAAACCCTAATTATTGGCTTGCTTCTTGAGAAGAAGCCATGCCAAAAGCTTGTCTAGCAATACAATTTTTGAGTGTATGAGGCTGCTCTGATAGGTTCTTTTTGGAATACTTCAACACAAAACATTCTAGTACTGCATAAATCATCTGCCAAACTTCTCCACACCACGCCATGCAATAGACCGAGAAGCAGACATAGCCTCTGGGGATGTTCCCAAGGTGTACCACTGGTGTAGTATGTAATGAGATGCACGTGCAGTGCACAGGGATGTGCATGTCTTCTGGGTCAGACAAGCTCAGTAGGGTTCACTGGCCCGCAGTGGGTGCAAACTGGAGTACACAACAGGCTTACAAACATTTGAAAAAAAAGAAAACAGTTGTTGCACTAGTCCTACATGAAGAAACGCGTCAAAGAGAAGGAGAGAGGGGGAAGGAAGAGACACGCACGCGCAGCAATAGAAGGGTAAGCGCTTGAATGGCGTCTTGAGGTCGCGAAACTTGGCACCGCCCCATTCCGTTGCCCATTCCGTGCTAGTGATGAACATGCGATCCTTGCTATGCTGCTTCTTCCCCATCTCGAGAAAATCGCGAAAACCCCTGCTCCACCGTCTCTCGTCACATTCAGACAAAAATCAGAAGATTGCAACTCTCAAACAAGAACACAATACTCTGGATTCTCCAAACTAAAACCAAATCCTTGTCGAAGGAGGGGGAACAAAAAAAAACCCTAATAACAACAACAGAAGAAGTACACCGACCAAAAAAAAAAACCTACCTTCACGCTCTTCGAAATTAGAGCTCACGATAATTGCTCGGATCTTCAGAGATTCTCGAACCCAATGCTAAAATCTTTACGAAGTAACAAAACTCTTAAGAACCGATTGTCGAATCCACTCCAAATTGGAGCTTCAGACGAAACCCTAATCGCGAGGGAAGCTTCAAACGTGCGCAGCTTAAGGGGAGAAACCTCAAGAGTTAGGAAACCCTAAGAGTTAGTGCGTTTCATAGTGCCAGCAGGTAGGCGACAAATGATGTGTACGGGGCAGCTCGGCGGCAACGGGAGAAATCCTGAGGACTGGAAAATTGAACTGCAAATCTTATTGTAATGGTGCAGGATCACTTGGCATTTATGATGGAATTGTTGGGCGATATGTCTGCTAAGGTGTGTCCTTCCTCCTGGCCTGTTCTTTTGCTACTTGCCTGCTTCACATCATTTTACTATGCTCTGAGATCGTTGTTTGTCTCAGTTGGGACTGTTAGGCACTAGGTTATTATGTTTAGAGAAGTAAGGGTTGTAAAATGCGGTTTCTTGAGGAGCTACCGTGATGTTTTGGTTTCAGCTTGCCTTAGGGGGAAGGTATTCATGTGATTACATCAATTGGCATGGTGATCTATGGCATATACAGAAATTGCAGCTTCAACTGATGCCATGAAAGAGGGGTGGTTGCTAATCCCAATGTAGATGAGTGTTGCCGTCCTTTTGGCACATTGGGGTTCATTGTTGAGCTCAATATTTTCATGTTTGAGCAGTACACAAAGTCAGTGTAGGGAGCTTCCTTTTTATCTCTGACCACTCTTTTTTTTGAACCAAAGCACTTAATCGGCAGCCATACTGGGTCCCTTGGGCTAGCCCCGCTTCCTGGGGCACACAAATGGACAGGGTGTGTACACTTTTGGAAACTGATGAAATTGTAGTTGATTGTGGGATGTCAAGCTCATTGACCTAATCAAGAGCTCTTGTATTAGGCCCTGTGGTAGATGATACTGATGTCCTAATCTTGGTTTTGTTGCTTAACAGTATGTCATGACAGATTTTGTGATATATCTGAGCTTAGTTGAGGGCAGAAACTGGATTTGTGCATAATAGATAAGAAATTGCACATGCACTACTATTGTACTAAGGTTGTTAACATCTAAATTTGAGGCACCTGTATTGAGGCCAGTAAAAGCCATCTAGTTCAACTTGTGCTAAGATTATGATCTTAACAGTGACCTTAGTTTTAGGGACTTGTGCACTGTCCAGTAGTTTCTAGGCTCTCAGGACCTCTCAGCTGAATTTGCATAGGTAGAGGAATGTGTGCTTGTAGGTGCTGGTGCTCAAGTGAAAATACCCTGCTGTAAGTCTACAGGTGAATGCTGTGATGCTTTGAGGGAGAGATCTCCATGAACTTGACTGCAAGAAGACCCATAACACAAACAAGAGTGTGACTTGGAGCTTAAGTTGTGCAACCAGGAACCTGAGCATGCATTAGTTGTTGGTCAAGATTGATCCCTATGCAAGCCATCAAGGCCACTGTACAGTGAAGCTGAGATGAATGGATAAACCTTTAGGATCACATTTGTTACTTGTTTTGTGGTTGTGAAGTGCACCCAAAGGAGTATGTTACAGGCAGGTTAGTGTGTGCTATGCTCTGAAGCTTTGCAAGAACCTAATTCACTAAGTAACTCAATTTATTGAATGATTTAGTTGGTATTGTCAAGTTTCTTCATGGACAAAATGAAAAAAAAAAAATCACTTGCAAGGAGCTGCAGCAACAGCGAGATGGTCACTTGAAATGGCATCTAATCTCTTCTTTTTGGCACACATGTTTGCTATTGTTGCAGCTGCAAGTACTCTTGTTGCAATTGTCTGATCTTCTTGCAGTAACCTGCCCACAAATTTAGCACAACTGTACTATGAAATCTTAAGAAGACTGTACACATCTGCAGCACAAAGTTATATAAATTATACAATGTAATGGCACTGATCTGTTAGATAACAAGTTCTTCACTTGATGTATGAATTGTGAGGATTGGGGTTGTTTCTGTACCTCATAAGTTCTTGAAGAGCTCCAAACCCCTCTATGTACATGTTCAGCTTTTCACTAGCAAGCACACCTGCCAAGGATCTGACGACAATTTCCCTCAAACCTGCTATTGATGAACTCCTTTCTAGAAGTGTGAAAAGTGCTTGAACTCCTTCATTTCTCATCTGAGTTATCAGTTGTTTCTCCCCAGTGCCCAATGATGCATGTACCACTGTGATACTCGCTGTATCTGGACTCCCTGGTTGCCTGAAACCTGCTAATGCCCTGAAAGCTGCAAATTTGACTTCCTCAGAACTGCCCCTCCCAAGGTCTCTTAGTGCTGTAATCATTTCAACTGACACAACCTCAAACTTTCTAGGTTAAGGCTACTCATGTTGTGCCTGGTCTCCACCTTTTGTAAGTGTGATATCTGGCTCAATACTCTGAGAGAGACCCAAAGCCTGAAGGCCACCAACCCCTGCTCCAATTTCCTCAAGATTCTCACTTTCCAGCATATGTCCCAAGATGGGGAGGGCATCCTTTAATCCCATTCCCATGCTTTGTCTGTCCAGCACCTCTGAAATATTTAAAACTGCAATGATTGCTGCTGCTTGTGTTCTTGCTCCCAAGCTACTTCCACTGGCAGGCCCATTCACAAATGTATCTGATCATTTGGCCATGTTCACCATAGCCCTCACACCTCCACATCTTACAACTGCTGCTTGGTTTAACAGGGTGACATGAAACAAGCTTTGCAATCGCTGCTGCTGCTGACTCTCTGATCATCGGGGAATTGGAGTTGTCAACCATTGCCACAAGTGAAGGGAGAGCACCTGCAGGATTTTGGGTTATCACAATATCAGTCAATCACTCGACATGAAACAATCAACACATGTATTGAGTTCCGTAACATCTAGCCTCAGCCACCAAGATCCACACAACTGATGATCTGCAAACCTCATAAACATCTCAAGGAATAAACAGGAGGGAACACCTGCATCTGCAATAGCTGTTTTGACTTCAAAGCCTCCCTGTGAGGCTAGGAGCATCAGTGCCAAAGCAGAGAATTCTAGAGCGTCCGGATTTAGCAAAGAAAGCACATCAACAAGGGCCAATGTACCTTCTGCAGCAGGTTGGTCACCCTCTGCACATTGCCTGTATTGATCCCTCATGTTTTGTCTGTCTTGGTGACTATACCTATGGTAGTATGGCAATTCAACAAGTTTAAATTTTGCAAACCTAGCACCCACAGCACCATGATAGTCATGAACAAATGTAAGAGGATAATGGGTTTTGAATTACTGCGCCATTCAACAACTCAGAATTTGATTCATGTTGAGCAATTGTGTTGGAGCTTCAAGAGTGAGAATGCGTGATGACTAGTTTGGGTTTCACCAATATCAATGTTTGTATCTGTGCTCACTGATGATGGGTCCAATGTCATTGCCACAAGAGTTGTGATTCTAGGATTCATAGGATGGGTAGAAGGGCCAACCTTTGAGATTGGTGTGTTAAAAAAATGCATCTTAGGCGCCCAGTTCTGAAATGGTGCTACTTAGGCCCATTGTCATTAGTTGTGTGTTCATGATATGGGGGAGTACAAAATAGGTGAAGCTTATCGATTGCACATGTGACTCTTGATCATTAACCATTGGGGCATGCACTATCAAGAATATGAAAACAACTAGGTTTACAAGATTTTCTAATCAAGATGAAAACGAAGGCAGACCTAGTTCCAAATTCAAATCATGAAACAAGAAAAGCAAGAATAAGAACACGACATGTGTGAAACAAGAATCTAACAAGATGTTATTGTAAGGAGAAAACAAAAACAGAACACGACCATGACAAGAAAATGTATTTAAAATTAGTGTTGAATAGATTAAAGGTAATGTGATGAATTTCAATGCTACAGAGTTCATTCTTTTGAGTGTTCATTCATGAATTGTAATGAATTTATACATAATTTTTAGTTTAATTTCAATTCATTTTTAATTAGTTTTTAGTTAAGTTTAAGTTCACTTCGAGTTAAGTTTTAGTTCACTTTTAATTAAGTCTTAATTCATTTTTAGTTCATTTCTAATTCACTCATAGTTTATTTTTAATTAAATTTTAATTCATTTTTAATTAAGTCTAAATTCATTTTTAATTGGGTTTTAGTTCATTCTCAATTGAATTTTAGTTCACTCATAGTTCACACATGAATACAGATTAGGCACATGTAGATTGGAAGCTTCTAAGAAACTTCCTTGAACTAGGTGTCTAAGGGATATAAATAAAAGAAATTTTTTCCATTACCTTTAGTTTGTTCAACAATAATTTTGGGTACGTTTCCTTATCATATTTTTGTTTTGTTTTTTCTTTGCAATAAAATTTTGTTGGATTTTTATTTGTGTTTATCATGTTTTTGTTTTTGTTTTTTTATTTCATAATTTGGATTTGGAATTAAATTTACCTTTGTTATCATTTTGGTTAGAAAATCATATAGTTTTGATTGTTTTCATGTTTGTGACAAGTAATGGGGAATTCTACCTTTATGTATACCCATTGGGCACTTAACTCAAGGAAAATTTTCAAAAAAAATTCAACCTACATTGGTCCATGTTTGCCCATGTGTGTCGTCCATGTGCATCCATGTGTAACCCATGCATACCCATGTGTGAATTAAGATTCAATTAAAAGTGAATTTAAACTTAATTAATAATGAATTCAAATTAATTTTAAAAAATAAAAAATAAACTATAAATGAAATAATAATTAATTATAAATGAATTAAAAGTGAACTAAAAATGAATTAAGAATGAAATAAAATTAAACTAAGAGTTAAGTACAAGTTTAGTACAAGTTACGAATAAACTCCATTGTGTTGGCATCCATGACATGCACATCCATTAAGGATGCATGGGGGTTTCCATTTCAAGTTCAACAAATGTATTTAATGTGGGGAAGATCAAAAGGCCAACTAATAAGAGGTTCATTTATTACAATGCATTGTTGGGTGGCACAATGGTGTTTGTATCTCCATTATCAAATGTTAGTTGTTCCCAATGCTAACATTAATCAACAATATTGAAGATGAAAGGCTTTTCAATGGGTCATTAGTTGAGAATTCAAAAGGGTCATCTTTTGATATGTCACCTTTGTTTGAACTTAAGTTAACATTGGACATATAATTTTCAAACAACATATTTTTTTCTACCATGTCATAAGGTTGGCATCAAATCATTGTTGAAGGAGCTTATTATTAATATAAATGTACACTAAGTTTTTTGTTCATTTGATTGTCAATTGATTTTACATTTTGCTATGGACAAATGAGTAGGAACTTTAATTTCACTCACATGATAATGTGGAACACATTTGCGCAAAGATGTAACATGCGATAGGTGCAAATGTGCATCCACCAACTTTAATCAAATCCCACCACTCATGTGAGAGCAAATTGAAGTCACCCATTGGGGTTAGAAAAAGGCCCTCGACTTTCAACAAATTCAACAAAGTCCTTTAAAGCTCGAGTATAGTTTGTTGAACTATTAGTGCTTTTTCAAAACATGCAATTTAATGTTTCCTTCACATTTGAATCATCATGAAAGCAAGGTTCATCCCATAAGTATGGATTGAAAAGGGCCCTTGCATAATGTAAATTAATTGTCAACATCTTCCATTGATGGTAAAATTGATCTTTCATTACATCTGCAAGGTTTGATCATAATGATAACAACTAATCTTGTAATATTAAAGCATGTCATTCTAATGTTTTCATGACAAACCATACATTTTCATGATGAATTGGTTGCCATTGAATACTCTCAATGCCACTAAAATAAGTTTCACCATGTGCACAAAGTTGACACAAATATCCTAAAACTCGTTCTTTTTTATGATGATTAAAACATATCTAACTTTGACAAGGGGCTTATGACGATAAATGCCACACAATGTGTTGATAAAAATTGTCCATTCCAAATCTATAACTATTTGCTTGAAAACAATTCTCAACTTGAACAATTGTTTAATCATCAAGGTTCAATAGTTCAATCCTCATCAAAGGGTTTTAAACAGTTGAACCATTTAATTGAATGCTTTAACTTTGATTGAATGATTAAATTCAAAACCTCCCAAATTTTAGACACCCTAAACCAATAAACCATATAGCCATAAACCCTATGCAAAGATTTGTTACCCATCTCTTGTTTTGATATGTGTTGCCTTCAAATTAAAAAGTCACAATCCATTTTGTTACATGTAAAACATGTGATTCAATGATTAAGTGTTAAGTAAGATTACAATACAAGTAAATGATTTTGAGTTCAAACCTTTGGGTGATTTTTGAAAAATAAAATAAAATTTAATAGCTGATTTTTGAAGTCATTACAATATAAATAAAAATGATTTTGAGTCCAAACCTTTGGGTGATTTTTGAAAAATAAAATAAAATTTAATAGCTGATTTTTGAAGTTATTACAATGTAAATAAATGATTTTGAGTCCAAACCTTTGGGTCATTTGTGAAAAATAAATTTTAATTTAATAGGTGATTTTTTAATTTATTAAAATATAAATAATTGATTTTGAGTTCAAACCTTTGGGTGATTTTTGAAAAATAAAATAAAATTTAATAGGTGATTTTTGAAGTTATTACAATATAAATAATTGATTTTCGCATAATTCCTGCTATCCACTACCGCTTATGCCCGGTCCCGAAACCGGCTACCACCGGTCGTCAAGAGCTTCACTGCGTCTGTGCGGGAGCGCGCGATGGCGCAGTGCTCTGGCGTGCACATTGCAGGGCTTTCGGTTACCACTGCTGCAGTTCTTGTTTGTCGCGGGGAACAAAACAAATGGCGATGATCTTCGACATGTTTAGAGCATCGGCGTTTGTGTTTGTGCTGCTGTTTGT
>Ga0209611_10002852_pt1 | contig 30269 bp, 29 predicted proteins | sample S1TSphgellanicum_3_FD_187693 | JGI IMG/M metagenome (GOLD analysis project Ga0209611, IMG submission 187693) | Host-associated microbial communities from peat moss isolated from Minnesota, USA - S1T2_Fc - Sphagnum magellanicum MG (SPAdes) (version 2) | ecosystem: Host-associated > Plants > Peat...
CAAGGCCAACAAAATGCTCATTATATCCATTAATCTTTACATCCAACTAGAAAAATTCACTTAGTTTGCTTTTGACATGCATATCCTTCAAACATGATATTCATTCGTTCACTCTTTTACAAATTTTGTCTCAATTGATTCTTCCATAGTTAAAAAGGAAATTCCCAAATGTACAAAATTCATGAATGATATATATTTGGTAAATATATATATCCAATGATCTTTTGTCAAAAAACATTATCTCAATTGACATATATTACTCAACTTTAAAATAAATTATAAAATATGTATTGAGAGTTTTGAGATTAATCATTAAAAAAAAATCATACAATGGTCTATATATATATATATATCTTAGTTTGTCACTCATGAATGAAATGATTTATGAATATTCACAACTCATCCATAATGGAATGAATTTCATTCATCATTATGTATTTCGTCATTTTTTCATATTGACCATTCAATTTTCATTGATGATATATATTTATGAAATAATTTTTAAATGTTTCTCTATATGATGGGTTTTATGAAAAACTTTTTAAATTACTTTCAAAAGAAATATATTTATAAATAGCAATAACCATTACCTTTAGTACCACTTTGCAATAGAATCGCAATGATCTTATTTGATGTTTCAACTTTTTCATCTTTCAAACAAGATTTAATTTTCCATATTTCTTTGCATCTTCATTTTGTTATTGAAAAACACTTCTTGTGTATTATTCAACCTAATATTAAACATGCCTTCTTACAAATTTTCAATTTTTTAATGCACATTGGAAAATATTCTAAGTGTGATGGTTTTCATCTTTATAAAAATTTGACTTTCACATGTAGCATTATCATTTTATAGTAGAAATCCGTTTTTGTGTCCACAATCAATATGGGTTTGAAGTTTGTATTAGTGTTGACATGTTATAAGATTTTGATAGGTTTAAGTCCATGTTATAAGTCAAGTTCTGAGGTCTTCAAACTAGAGATATTGAGTTTTTTTGGAGTCATGTTGGAATCCAACCTTACAATCAACTTCTTTTCACAATATAATTAAAACTTCAATAAAAGGTGATGCACTTTTAAAAATAGGTTCAAGTTTTCTAAATAGATAAATACAACTTTATTTAATTTTAAATATAAAGATGGCCTTACATTTTAGGCAAGCTATTGCATTTGGTTGGTTGTACATAATTAATATTAGATAATTTGTATATCGAATTGTGTGTACTAATTGAACAAACTAACACTACATCAAAAAAATTGTTTTAGACGTTGAATGTAATGGAGATGAAATCAAACTTGGTCTTAAATTGGATCAATCCTAAATTTTCATGAACATGACCAAAGATTTTTAAAACTTCAAAATTTGGTTTAGAGGTTCCATCAAAAACCAAAAAACAATTAGAACCAGGATTAAAGGTTCCTTTTGCACTCAAGAACCAAACAACATTAGTTTGAATCAATGCTGACAAGTTCAAGTTCATATTCTTTATCAAATTGTAGGGTATTCAAACCAAAAGTTTTTTTGGTAAAACTAAATAAGGTTATGTCACTAGAGGAAAATTAGAAAAAGAAATAACGATCATTTAAAACTATATTTTTGTTCCAAATGATAGTTGTTACTAAAAACTGCTTAATTATATTAAACAAGTTGCATAAGACACTAGTTGCAAATGTGAATGAAATCAACTGTCAACTAATTCTTTACCACCCGTATATTATCATATTACCACAAAAAATTAGCAACTTCCATAATGACATGTGACAAATGAAAAAGGTTTGAAATTTTTTGTTTTGAAAGTAAAAAGTGGATCCTAATTGTTTATTTTAAATGATTTTAGATCATGATAGAAGGCATATTAAAAATATTTCATATGATATTTTTTGAATTTTGGCCAAAAGAAATTTAAATCAATATTTAAGTAAGTAGGTCATACTATGTAGGTAGGTAGGCAGGCATAAGTACATCCTTAAATCACCTACTTACTTGCCTAGGTAGGTAGAGCTAGGTAAGTAGGTAAGTAGATAAGTTTAAGTACTTCTTTAGATTACATAATTATTTAGGTAAATAAAGCTAGGTTAATAGGTACGTAAGTAGGTGCAGGTACTTCTTTAAACTACGTATTTACCTAGGTAATTAGGTAGGTAAGTTAAGGAGTTAAGTAAATAATTTTTTATTTATTTTTAGGTTTGCCATTTAAGGTTAAATTCCTTTCATATGGTTCATCCTAAATGACATGTGTTTTTTAATACAAAAATGTAAAACAAAGCTTCCTCATTATATAACTTTTAAAATGGAAATGCAAGAAAAAACATATGGAATTAATTTTGAAGCTACAACTAAAAACTTTATCTCATATATATATATTTATAAATTATATAATAAAGTGGATAAGTCAGTATCTAACTACTTAACTAGTTAACTAATTAATAAGTAGTATCTAAATAATAATTAATTAACTAGCTTATTAATAATAATTTATTTTATATATAAGTTCACCTAATTATTAACTAACTAACTTATTAATTTCATTAATAGTTCTTAAATAATCAAGTAAACAATTACACTATTAACTCAATAATGATTATTAATTAATTAATAATTAGCATAACTAATTAATCATCAATTAATTAATATGTAGATAGGTAGTTAATTTGTTTAAATACAAACTAAATACAATTTTATAAATACACCCATGGAAACATACCCACATTATACCCTAATAATAAATTAGCAAAAATACACATACCTTTAAAAAAATTCCTAATACACTTGTGTGTACCATTAAGGCCTATGTTGATACCCTAATGGTGCAATTAAGTTTGGTTCCATTTGCAACTAATGGGACATCTAGGCATGATCATGAATGAAAACAATCTTAGAATGTAAGATGAAAAAAAACATTAATTACAAATGCAATTGTAGCATAGTTGCAAGAATAGTCAAAGGTGCAAAATAGTTGCAAAAGATGAATATAGTTAATTGTAATTGACAATTAGTTGCATATAATTACAAATGCATTGGTTGCATTTTGAAAGATTTATTTTAATATATTAAGTAACTTTAATTTAAATTCTACTTTTGGGATGTTGAATGTTTATTCAAATTTTTTTCCATTACAAAATGCAAGGCCAACGTTCTAGATTAGGTTGCTAAAAATGCATACTCTTCGCTCTTCCAAGTCAATTTTGTCTTTGTGTTTAATTGCTTTATCTAAATATCATGAGTAATTGGAAGTTCTATGGATTTATTCTAGGTTTTTTTTTGTGTTCAGCAATTTCAAGTAGTCATCATTGAAGCATTTGTATTGAATGTGGGGCTTATGGGTCTTTTACAAATGCATTTTGTGAGAGTTTTTAATATGTGGCAAACTTTAATTATTGTCCATTTTTTTCCTCTTTCAACTTGGTTTTCTCCAAAAGCATTTCAAGAAGCAACACTTTTATTCTTCAACTTCGGACATGTGTGCAAATTTATGATAATTCCTATGTGATAATTTTTGTGTGAATTGGCTTTAAACATTGAATGTTTTTTTTCTTCAACTTGGGAATTTTACAACTATATATATGTCACGTGTGATGATGTTGGATAGTTTCAAATAATGTTTAGTAATGCATTTCATTGAACTTTGGACCTCTCCATATGTAAGTTTTTTGTTGAATATTTGAGTTTGGGAGCTTTAATCAATGATCACTTTTGTGGTAATGTTTAGTTTGACAAGTGATAAGTTTTGATCATTGTCCAACTTTTTTTCCCTTCAACTTGGTTCTTTTGCATGCACACTTCAAGGAATAGTGCTTATATTGTTCAATTTGTAATGACCTTATAGTTGATATTTCTTGTACGATGATGTTGGGTAATCAACTTTAAATATCTTTGAATGATTTTCTCTTCAATTTGGGCCTTTTGTAGATGATACATAATGCTAGTTCATTGAATGATTTTTTCCTTGAACTTGGGAGTTCTACATGTGATTTTTTTGTGTGATAATGTTGGGTATTTTTAAGTAGTGTTTAATGATGCATTTAGTTGAACTTAAAGGTTTAAAAAATGCATTTTGTAGTCAACTAGAAAGCTCTAACCTCTAATTTGATTTCATGGCTTGGTTTGGAGCATAATTTTAGTCCTAGACATCACAAATTTATAATCTTCATGGGTTCATTTCAAATATGTGCAAAATCTATTATTTCATAGGTTCATATTGTCTAAACATAAATGTTGTGCATTATTTAAACACGGAAGTTGTGTGCCTGATTTTTGTGTGTAAACAACACAAATGGACATACAACATTCATGTATAAACAATATGAATAGGCATATGACATTTGTGTTCAAACAATGTGCATGACATTGATGTTCAAACGATACAAGTGCATGAATGACATTTATGTCTATTTGTACAAACCTATGAAAAACAAATATCGCACAACTATTATTGCTAATCATGGCCCATGAAGTTTATGATGGATGTATTCTGCATTTGGCCTTCAAGTTTAATGATTCAGATTAAAATGTTATAATTTGTTTTTAATGGATCAACTCAATAAAAATTTGCATTTATTTTGGGGCATCACACATTAAATCAATATATTCACATATTTAATAGCTCTATGGTATTAATTTTTTTATACATTGATATTCATACCATTTTACATAAGTTTTAAATGTTGTGAATATTGATACCCCTTGGTATGCATTTTCAAATTTTTGTGCTAATATTTATATTACCGTGGTATTTTAAAATGAAAATAACATTAATACCCAAATTAATTTGGTATGTCAAAAGTCTAATAACAATCCAATGTCAATGGTAATTACTTACGTAAACACATAAATAGTGTAATGCATCCATGTATTACATGGTGAATATCTTAGGCTATTAAGAATCTTAGTTAGGAAAAGTCCATTAGTTTACTAATTCCTAATCTAGTTGGGGTGTTTAGTTAATATGAATAAGTTAACCAAATTTTGGGCTAAGGAGTTCAATCCTTTATGTTTTGGACATCATAATTTTTTAGCCACTTTGGAATTCATAGGGTTAATTTTTGGACAACATGTTTTTGTTGTGTGATTTTAGGTGTGTATGATGTGTGATTTTTGGCAAATCTTTGACAAGTGATGTACTAGGCTAAAAATACATGTTGGGTTGGGCATTTTCACTTTGAAGCTATTCAACCCTAATTTTTTGTGTTGACTTAAAAGTTTAATTATCTTATTCTTTTTTTTTGTGATTTTTAGGAATTTGATATAAATAAAAGGAAAGTTTGAATCATGACAAAGAAAGGAGGAAAAGCTAAAAAAAAACATGCTTATATTGTTGAGGAGAGAAATAAAGACAACATAGTGGCTAGGAAAAAAAGATGAAAGGGACAAACATTAACAAAGGTGGGAAAAAGAAGAGGAAAGGTTAGGATGTAAAGATTTTTTAAAGAATATTTGTGATTTGGGGGATTATATAAAATACGGTGACGAATAGCGAGATAACACATATTAAATACAAGGTTAGATAGGGGAGATGATGTTGAAAAAGAATAACTTTGAAATTTAGGGAAGGAAATTATAAAGGATTAAAAAATTGAACCTTGACTTGAATTATCAAATTTTTTTGGAAAAATAAAGGGGGAGGGTGGTTGTGAGAGTGGTGTGCAAAGTAGCAATTAGTTGATTTGATTATTGTTGTAAATTCAAAGAACTTGGAAATGTGTTTGTGTATTTGATTTTAATTTGACCTTGGTGAAAGTTTAAATAGAGAGGTAAAAACGAATTGGAAACAAAGATGGTTGCCGTAAGGGGAAGGTTTGTTGATAATTGTTTTAGCAAATTGGTTTGTTGGTGTTCCAAGGGGTTGATAAGGCAAGGTTTTAAGAAAATCATCATTGAGATAATCTCAATTAATTGTTTGAAGGAAGTAAAACCACATGAGAAAAACTATTGTAGTACCTTAACCATTTTGGCATAACTTTTTTTTTCTTTTGCAAAAATTTTGAGGAATTATTTATTATTTGTGTTGAATTTTTAATAAAATCAAAAGTTCAATTGTCAAGTTTTGAACCGTTGACCTTCTATGACAATGACTTAAAATTAAAATTGAGGCAGTTTAGATACATTAGATTGTTCCATAATATTGGAAAGATCTTGTTTTTTAATTTTTGTATAACCATTACTTGCCAAAAATTTCAAAATTAAAAAAAATGTTGAAGTTAAGGTTTCAAATTTAATTAATTATTCAATAGTTTGTTACCGAAATTGTAAAGGTACTACAATATATTAAAATTCATTTTGATGCAAAATTTGGACACCCATAACACAAGCCTTTTGAAAACAAATCCAAAAGGCTAAATGACATGATTTGATATGTTAAACATATAAGGGGTTGGGACAAATTGTGTGTTGTTATTTTGTTCAACAATTATCACAGGTAAGTAGGTAGGGAATATAAATGGTTATTATCGTTATAGAGGGTTATAAGCTTTTCAACATATGTTTGTTGAATTAATTTTGAATATAACATGTTGAAAATAAAATGTTATTTAAAAAATCCTATCCTTCACAATTTAAAAAATAATTCGATATCCCTACAAGTAATATAATCAGTGTCAAAGGTAAGCCAAAATACATGTAAATATATATAGATAAGCAAATAAATAAATAATGCATAACTAAAGTGAACCACACTTACATTAGTACCTTCGTCTTTTTGAGGGACGTTGCTTAATGAACTTTAGAAATGTTAAATTTGAACTCATCAACCATGATTTAATTTAAAGACAAAATATTTATAACATTTTTAAAAATTCAATATTTTTGGGTTTTTCCATTGGTATTGAATGTAAGTGCTAATTCACCCAAAATAAAATAATTAGTGCTTATGATCATGTAGGTAGCTAGATGCACCTTGAGTGAATTAACATTTACAGTATTGTAGTACTTGAACAGATTCAACATAAATTAAATTATTATTTTTTACAATTAAAATTTTTTTTGTGTCAAATCTTTAATAAAATTAAAAGTTCAATTGTAGGTTTGAATTGTAGACCTTCAAGAACTGAGTCTTAAGACTGAAACAATCTAGACACACTAAATTATTCCACAACCTTGAAGAAAGACTATTTATTATTTTATATAGCCCATTACCTATAAAAAATCTCTGAATTAAAAAAACCAAGTGCTAAAGTTAAGATTTAAAATTTAATTAATTATTTGATAATTTGTTGTTGAAATTGTTCAAGTAGAGAATTGCAAAAGTTGCACAAGGTACTATGGTAATGTTATTGTATATCTAAAATTTTGTTTGAAATAAAGAAATGTTTTGTAACCATTTGCTAATTTTGGTTTCAAAAATAAACCTCCTCAAATTTTGGTGTGTAATGTTCACCAAACCCAATTCATGATAGAAATTAAACCATATTTCACCGCTCAAAATAATTTTCAAAATTGAATTAGAACTTGAACAAAAAATTGTGCGACCTTGTTTAAAAAAAAGTTTAAGTTCTTGGGGTACATAAACACAATTTTGTTAAAAAGAGTATTAAATTTGTCCTACATTTTAGACAAGTTATTGCATTTGATTAATTCTACATATTTAATAATATACAATCTTTTATTTTAAAGTATGGATATTAGGTGAACAAGGTGTGTTAAACACAATGGCCTGACCATTCATTTAATATGAATAATGGATATTGTTTAATAAATTGATCATAGCTAGGGGTGAATTTTTTTTAAAAAAAATCTATTTTAATGTACATCATCATGTTATAAAAGAAAATTTGTTATGATTATTTTTTTTCATTTTTTAACATCACATTAGGTACGAGGAGCCCAAAAGAAATCTTGGGGTTCTGGGAGAGTTCTTGGGCCGTTATTTTTGGGTCACATAATCCTATAATCGTCAGTTAGGCGCTACGTTCCACTCTAGAACTGTCGCAGGGTCGTTACGCCGAACAGCGTTGTTCCGCAGGTAGCGAGCGACGACGTTTTACAAGACCTGCTCGCGAGCAAGTCCACTAGCTTCGCACACGGTGCGCGGTCTCCGAGAGATCCACAGGGACACAACCACGGCGAGAGAGAGAGAGAGAGAGAGAGAGAGAGGTGTTGGCGGAGGCGATGTGTGTGAGAGGAGGAGATTTATTAGCGGAGGCGATTAAATTTTATTTTATTTTTGGTTTGCTATGGATGTCAATGGCGTGTCACAGTGCGGTGTGTCGAGCAATGGAAGCAGTGTATCCAGGTGGGGGGAGGATGGTGAGATCGCGGATGGCGAAACGCACGGTGTCTTGCTGTACTACAAGTTTGTGGTCATTCCGGATGTGCCTGCTGTTGTAGCCTGGTTTTCCTCCCTGTGCTCTTCGCTGGGTCTTCTCGGCCGGATTCGAATTGCTCCCGACGGAGTCAACGTCACGGTCTCGTTTCGTTGTTTTGATTTCTCAACACTTTGTGTCGATTTTTGAATTCGATTCCATGGTTTGTTTGTTTGTTTTTTTTTGGGGGGGTTGGGTTTAGGGTTTACGTTTCGCATAGTTGTAAGTTGGTTCGCTGTAGGGTTTACCTTAACGTGCTGTAGTGGGAGGCCTGACAAACATGGGAAATGCAGGTTGGAGGAACAATGGAATCGCTGTTCAAGCACATGGATGCGGTTGATGCAAACCCCTTGTTTGCAAACATCGATTTCAAATTTTCTTCCTGCGAACCATGCGCGGATCAGAAAGTTGCAGCTGAGTGCGGCTTTACAACCCTATCTGTTCGAGCGGTTAAGGTATATGGCTGGCCCACAGCTTCTTCCTTTCCACGAATTGTGGACATGCTGGTCTGATGTCCACAATTGTTTCTCTGCATTTCAAATGTTTCTTCTGCATTTTATTTTTTAATGGGAGACTGACCAAGAGCAATGTCTACACTAAACCCTAAGCTTAAGTTTTTGCATCTGGGAGATTTGCATTGGCAACCTCTTTATAAGGTGGCCATGCACCGAGCTATTGGATTTCTGAATCTTATTTGTCAAGGACAGATTGAACCTGCTGTGGCTTTTTCCCAGGAGCAAGGAGTTTTTTGATCAATTTTTTTTTGTCTTCTTGTTAAATCACAGGAACTCATTACTCTGGGCCTGCACCCTTCGATTGAGCAACCCTCTGTCTCAAATGCAGGTCAACATTTAACTGCAAAGCAATTTCACACCATATTGGAGCGGGCTGCCTTGTCTGCTGAATGTGTTTCCTCTCAATGTAATCCCCTAGAAGCTGCGCACACAGACTGCATCTCAGCTAACACATCAACGAGCAGGACGTTGTCTTACAGTGGAAAGTGTTCTCTGGACATTGGCAAGGATGCAGAGAGCATAACAATTAGCTGCCAAGAGGAAAGAATGCAAGTAGATGAAGGGAACTCTGGTGAAAAGGAATATGTGCTGCTGGATGCAAGGAACATATATGAAACACGGATAGGCAAGTTCAGACCGCCTCCTGGGGTTGCATTTCATGATCCTATGCTGCGACAGTACAGTGATTTGCCTTCTTGGCTTGATGCCAATGCTGATCAACTACGCAACAAACAGGTTCTTATGTATGTAATCTTTCATTGCCTCATCACCTAGCTTCATAGGGTCTAGGGGTTTAGTCTTTAGGCTTTAGACAGTTGATTTGCATGGTTTGCATGTGTGGTTGGCATGATTTGAACCAGTAAATTTGAATAGCTTTGATAATTCCATTCCCTTGTTCAAACTATGTACCCTGTCTTTACCCTCAATGTTTTGCATGGAGTATGCAATTAAAAGGCAGGGCAAGAAGTAGGGTTGAGCAGATCTTGCAGGGCTGCAAGGGGGAATAAGTTCAATGAGTGGGAACAGGATAGGATCCAGACACCCTGCCTCCTGTTGGCAAAGGGCATGCCGACTTTACTTTACTTTGATAACAAGCCTCAAAGCTCACAACTGTTTTGTAATTCCTGAGTATTAGCTTAGAGCTTCAAGACTCTCCTATTGTGCCTGTGCCTTTGGAGGAATATATAAAGTTCATGGTCTTGTGCCTAGTTAACTGCTTGCTCTTCTTGCATCAGTCATGATGTTCATGTAATTGCAGCATTATATGTGCTCTGCTACAGCTAGTGGCAAAATTGTTGATGGTTCAATTCTACTTTCTGTTCCAACATGGTTCTGGCTGCTAATGAATGGTGGGAATGTTTAGGTATTGCACAGGTGGTGTTCGTTGTGAACTTGCATCAGCTTATCTCCGGAGCAAAGGGAGGGAATTTGAAGATGTCTACCAGGTGATATTTTCATTGTCATGACCAGCACAAAACTCTGCACTTCATGGCCATTCATATTTGGCAAGAGCTCCACAGCAAGTGGTCTGTGGTGAATGAGATAATGTTGAAGTTGCAGTCTGAAAGGGAGTTCAAGACAACAAACAATATTTATGTGATGCCTAGTGTTTTTACAATCACAACTTCTACTTGTTATCCTTGAAAACAATTATGAGTCATACTCCCAAGTTGGGTCAAGAATCTGAGCTTAATCGATCTCATAAGGACATAATTGTGCACATTTGAACAATTTTGCAAAACATGCTGGTTATACATGGGTGCTTGTGCATTTGTTGCAGTTGTCTGGAGGTATCCATAGATACCTGGAGGCTTTTGCTGATGGAGGTTTTTTTAAAGGAAAGAACTTTGTCTTTGATCACAGGTACTTTTGCTATGCTTCCTCCCACTCCTCAGATTTTCTGCATTGGAGGTCCTTTTGGGAATGAGTTTTGCATACTATCAGCTCTTTAGAGTTAGGATCACAAGATATTCTGCAGCCTGTATTACAGTGGATCATGTGAGTTACTGGTATTGTGATGGCAAGAGAGGAGAGTCGCACTCCAGGATTCATGGATCAATACTTGCAGCTATGTAAGTCTGTCAGCATGTGGATTTCTACTTATGCAGACAGAAGGGAAACAATCGATGTTTCTCTAATAGGGTGTTGCACAGTGGTGAGTTTGAACAAATGAAGCAATTAGATTCTTTCTGATAGGCAAGTGGAATGTGGGTGCAGGATGGCAGTTGCAAGCTCGAATCCAGAGGTTTTAGGCTGCTGCCTGCTTTGCAAAGTTCCATTTGACAGCTACTCTTCTCGAACACGTTGCTCACTGTGCAGACTACTAGTTCTCGTATGTACTGATTGTCAGGTGAACTTCTCTCAGTTCTTGGTTTACACCTTCTCTGACCTCTGATTTATTGTCTAATCATAACGTGTTGAACAAGCTTGGAAGATGGGGCTTGCATACAGGTTCTGACTTGACTTTAGCTTTGATGCTCTTCAGGCCTGCAGTACTACAGCCGCAGGACCTGTTACTTATGTATGTGAACTTTGTGAGATGAATGGAAAGTCATCAATCCAAAAATCACCAGTAGAGCTGTGCAAGAGGAACATACCTTCACCAACAGTGGTAATGACAGAGGCACCAATTGTTGGCATGCCTTCACCTTTGAAAGGTAAGTAGGAGGAATTGAGTTTTTTTCTTTGTTGCCAGCTTACATGAAGCCTACATATTATGTTCAGTCCTGACCAAGCTAATTGAAGTGAAGGGTGGAATAGCAAGTTTTGACTCTGAAAGTTGGTGATCTCTGATCCTGAATCATGATCATTGGTTTTTTTAAAAATTTTGATATTGAAAATTTGGTGAAAATAATAAAAAATTAGCAAAATTAGTCAAATTTGCACATGTTAAAAAAATTCCAATTTTTTCCCTATTTCTTTGTTGAAAAATGGCAAATTTTGCCAGAAAAAAAAACACTGATCATGATGTGGTTTGCAGAGCATGCACGGGCACAGAAGCTGCGAGTACTTTGTCTGCATGGGTTTCGGCAGAATGCAAGCAGCTTTAGAGGCAGGTTGTTCTGCATTAAGAAAGAAATTGAAACACATTGCTGATATGGTATTTATCGATGCACCACATGAACTGCCCTTCCTCTATCAGAAGCATCAGAGTTTATCTGCAAGCCAGGAAATAGTATTGTCCAGTGGAACTGCAGATGATGCTGGAAGAGGAGGTATGGTGGAAGATTCTGAAGGATCATTGCAGCATGCTACAACTAGAAAGTATGGATGGCTTATCAGTTCCAGTATAGAAGGTGATCTCCAAGAATTGGTGGATGTATGTAGTCCAGCAATAACCCCTTCTAGTGACAGCAATGAAGACCTGTTGGTCACTCAACAGGGGAGGAGTAATGGAAACATCTGGATGCCAGTATTGTCTGCATTTGACCCCCTGCAGTATGAATCACAGTCACAAGGATGGTCAAGATCATGGTGGCGAATACAAGAAGCATTTTCCAACTTGGGGCCTTTTGATGGAGTTCTTGGGTTTTCTCAAGGTGCTGCAATTGCAGCAGTGCTGTGCCAGCTTAGAAGCTCCAGTAATATGGATTTCAGATTTGTGATACTGTGTTCAGGATTTCCATCGCCTGTTCTTCAGCACCAACAGTTGATTGAAACAGGTGCAGTGCGCGGAATTGCATGTCCATCATTGCATATCTTTGGGAGACAAGACAGGCAGATAGGGGTCTGTAAATCTAAGCAATTGGTGGAATTGTTTGATGCTAATATGCGTATGATTGTAGAGCATGATTCTGGGCATATTATCCCTACAAAACCTCAATATGTGCAGCAATATGTGCAATTCTTAAGTCCATTCCTTTAATTTTCCTTCTACTGGTTGTACATTAGGAGTAGAATTGGAACAGTTGCATAGAGAAGGGTTCATTCTTTGATGCATACGATTCTATTGTAGATACTAGCAGGGAATGATATCCATGCTTTCTAGCTTCAGCATGTTTCAGAAGAGGAAATGGTCTTCACATCCATGAAGACAAAGCCTTGACTCTCTGGGGTTTTAAGGTTAGTTTGAGAGGCATGTGGGATGTCGTATAAGAGCTTCAAGAATGCTTGTTATTTCCTTCAGAAAGGAATGACCATTTTAGTGGTGAAGGTGCTATCACTGGTGATTTTGTTTGGACTGTGAGACTCTTTGCTTGCCAGATTCCTGTGGTTTGATGTTTAAAAGATTTTCCAAGCTGGTTTATTGATAGCCTAAAGGCTAAGGCTCCTTCATCTTTCAATGGCCATGTTTCCTTGTTATTTGCACATTTATTAGAGTTATCTGTAAAGTAATCCTGTCTTCACCCTGTCTTTGGGCCTCCTTTCACCCACCATCCCCTGGAAACCTCTTTGAGTGGTATTTCCATAATAAAGACATTTTAATAAATCTCAGTATGAAATGCTGAAACTCAGCATTTAATGCACAAGGTTCGAGAGTAATTATAGTAGTTGTACCGTTAGGAGCAGTGAAAATATATGTAGCAGCAGTGGAGGCGCTCAGGAAAAAGGAAAGACAGGATGAAACTCAGTTAACCACCAAAATTGATAGTTTTCTGAGTTTCATTCCCTGTTGAATGCTAATGTATTTTTTGCAGGTTTTTTTTTAATCTCACCCTGTGTATGACCAAACTCAGGGTTCTGGTGCTGTGTTTTTCTCACTTTACAGATAACTCTAATGTCTCCAAATAATCTGTTGGTTAATTTTGTATTATGCAAAAAACTTCCAGTGAAGATGTTTCATTGGAACTGATTTATATAGGATGGATATTTGGTGATATGTTTATGTTGGATGGGTATTTTGGTGATTGTCACTATGACAATTTCAGAGTCATTGTGAATTATAATTCATCATAGATCAAATTTCATTTTGGAATTTTTTTTTTTTTTTGGGTTTGTATTTTTTTTTGAATTTTTTTAAAGAATTGAACTGTCATTGAGATTTTGCTTAGCAAACCAAAAATGTAAGAAAATATTGATGAACAAAATGACATATAGTGAAAATTTATAAAAAAATTATTTTGAAAAGACAAAATATATTAAAATAAAATTATTATGTCCACACAAAATAATTTAATCATTTCCATTGGTAGTGCAAAGCAATGCTGAGCCCAAATATATACATAGCGAAAAGTCTTTACATGTGAACCTTCTTTTTTTGTCAATATTTTATTTTAAGTTGCATGTAAAAATTAATCTTGAAATTAATTTTCTTTACAGTCTCATGTAAAATCTAAAATTTTCATACATTTTATTTTTGGTTGCATCAAATTGGAATGAGGAACAAGACACTTATTATTGTTAGTTTTAAATTTGAATACCTAATTTAAGGCGATTGAAAATTGAAGAAAAAAAATTTCACAGTTTTTTCTGGAACAAGACACTTATTATTGTTGGTTATAAATTTGAATAGCTAATTTAAGGCGATTGAAAATTGAAGAAAAAAATTTCACAGTTTTTTCTGGAACAAGACACTTATTATTGTTGGTTATAAATTTGAATAGCTAATTTAAGGCGATTGAAAATTGAAGAAAAAAAATTTCACAGTTTTTTCTGGTCTTCGTTATAAAAAAAGAAAAGAGAAAAGCATAGACTCCGTTTATGTAAAAGAAAATGGAAGGAAGGAAGGAAGAAAAACCCTAAATCCCGCAACCCTAAGAACCTGGTCGACGGAAACACGGGCGGGTTCGAGTTTGCGAGTCAGGAATTGTAGAGGGAGTTTGTCGGAAATCGGTTTTTGAGATTCTGTAGTAATCGGCAGAAGTGGCGTTGAAGTCATGACAACGGTGCGGCGATTCTGTTGTGATGATCTGCTCCGCTTCGCCAACGTGAATGTTGACCATCTCACCGAAACGGTACACTATCTGCTTCCTGTCTACGTCTCTTCCATAGCTCCTGATGGTGTACTTTTGTTTTAGCTCTTATCGCAAAAATTCAGACTAATTTCAAAAATTCGAATACGATTTTGTTGTCGCAGAAGGGATTAGGTAACTCTTTTCTGGAATTTGGTTCTTGTGTAGCAATTTAACTTGTTTAGGGTTCTGGTGGTTTCGGCGGTGTAACTTTGTGTGGATGACCTTTAGAAAAAAAAGGAGATTGCGGTCACATGAATCTGGTTGACCATGACAATTTGAGCAGCTGCAGGATTGCCAAAATCCTGAAGTTTGGATGACATTGGGAAATATAATCAACATACTCTTGTATCAGGATTCAGAACTGCGCAGAGGGGATTTGAACAAGATTGGTGCATTTGTTGTGTTTAAATGAATGCATTTTTTGGGATGTTTTCTTGCATGCTCATGGCATTACATTACAAGGAACTGGGGTGTGAGTTTGGGTGTGCAGTTTAGCATGGCCTTTTATATGAATTATTTGGCAAGATGGCCGGACTATTTTCATGTGGCAGAAGGGCCGAACAAATCCATCATGGGCTACAGTAGGTTCTTGATCCATGCTCAAGTCTGTCAGGACTTTTTTTTGGATCCGTTGGATTGCTTAATCATGATCTTGCACATGATTTGCTGTGACAGTTTTTGCTTCTTTTGGGGTTCTGACTATATTCTAAGTTGAATGGGTTTCTGCACATGCATGGTGTGGATATATGCTTATGAATTTGCTTGATTTGAAAACGTGCTTTCTGTTTGAAGTCATGGGAAAGGTGGAAGGGCATGGGGATTCTTGGCATGGCCATGTAACAGCTGTAACAGTGGCTCCTGAGTATCGGCGGCAACAGCTGGCCAAAAAGCTGATGCATATCCTTGAAGAAATCACTGAAAAGACGTAAGTAACATGTGCCACACTTGTGCATTAGGGTTTAGGGTTTTGAATAAGGGATTAAGGTTTGGGGATTGTTTGGGGAACAGAAAACACCATTCAATTTCATGCCTCTTGTAAATGCTGCTACTGACCTTTGAATGTTTTGTCTTTATGCTCATGTATGGCAACCCCTTGTTTTCTAAATGTTCAGTTGCTGGTGGGATGGGAGATCACAGGTATAATGCTTATTTTGTGGACCTATTTGTGCGGGCCTCAAATAGACCTGCTATTACTATGTATGAGAAGGTACATGAACTGTTATGTGACCTCTTACTCTCAGCTTGATGACACCATCCTCATTCTCTTTGTTAGATTTAGGGGTCAAGAGAGTGATGTGTCTTTCAAAAGTATGTTTACAGAAATGCATACATTTGACCAGTGTCCCTTACATACTAATTTCTGGACTGATTTCTGGACTAATGTGTGTGCTATGGCTTGTATGTATATCAACAGCTAGGATATGTGGTATATCGACGAGTGCTCAAGTATTACTCAGGAGAGGAAGATGGATTAGGTGAGTCTAATTTCCGGTCTTCAATTGAAGAATGAAATTGGTTGAAGTTCTTGTTTTGTTCTTTGCTATAGGCCATCATCATCTCTTATTCTAAATTGTAGGGTCTTATCTGGTATCTTGATTTACTTAGTTCCTAGTAAGTTGCATGCAGGAGCTGCTGCAAGTTTGTATGGTCAGACAATATTTCTTGCTCAGTCCTGTTGTAATCTTCAATTATAGATCATCAATGCAGACATGAAATTGCATATTGTTGAGCTAATTCCTTTTGTAAAATGCATATTTTACTGTGAACTGTATATTTGTGGGAGTTTTGATCATCCAACATCCTCAATTTGACCAACATTTAATTAATTGCAGAGCTGATTTAATCAGTTGCTGCGGTTGGACCTATGTTGGTGTGTGAATGCAGACATGAGGAAAGCTATGCCCCGTGATATTGAGAAGAAGTCCGTTATTCCATTGAAAAGGGCAGTCACCCCTGATGAGTTGGAGTATGACTGAAAGTATTTACATGTGGGGATATTCTCTGTGACTTAATTGCCAAGGCAATGCATTATGAGTTTGATGCCATATCTTTCACTGTAACCCTATACAGACAATGGTGATCAAAGAAACGACAGTCTTTGTGCCTTAAGTGACTGACACTCAAGGTTATGACTAAAATCATTCTTTTCATGACAGTTTGGTTTGCTGGAATTGACATGACAGTTACCTTCAAAGTGTTAGTGGAGTTCTCTCTGCAACTTCCTACATCTTCATGCCTTTAGTCTCTTACAATCAGTCCCTGAAGGAAGTGCCCACAGCAGCTGTTTGCATAACCAGCAAAAAGCTGTAGTTTGCTACTGCAAAGATGCTTTTTTGGATTTCTCAAGTTAGTGTATGCAAGGTTGTAGCTCATGGGATAAGGACTGGTCATCATTGGGTCCTAGAGGCAGGATACTTCAAACAACAAGCAGCTTTGGGCTTTATGAAAAATGTAATGCCTGCTATGTTTGCAACAATTTAGGACAAACATCTGGGCATACCAATGATTGGTTGCAGGTGTGAGGTATGCATCATTTCTTTGCCAGATCACTCTAAACAGAGTGTATATCAACTGAGCAAGGGTAAAGAGTAAAGACACCAGGAAGAGAGAATCAGTTCTCAGTAGAAAATGTTTTTGTTTTCAAACTCTCATGTAGCTAGCTGCTGTGAAATGAAGGGGTACATAATGGTTGCTAATGGGAGTACAGTACACACATGAGAAGGACATACTACCATCCATTGCCAGTTTTGGTTAGTGGGATTTCATGTCACTCTGGCAAGCTGGCCTTGTTTCCTCGCATCTTTACACCTGATTCTGAGCAAACACAAAACATGTGAAACAAAGAGAAAGTCAATAGTGCAACTGAGAAAAGTGGAATCACTGATGGCAGGTGTGTGTGACCCCTTGAGGACCAGATAACAAACAGCATGAGATTGCTAGAACTGCATCAGAATAGTAAGCCCACATAAAACTAGACAATCATGGCCTTGAATCTTGAATGAATTCATGACCAAAAGATTTGATCATACCATAACAATGCCACATTTGCATGTAAGTCCTAGGTATTAACACAATATAGATGATGACTCCATGCTGTGCAAGGTTATTGAGTATTCACAGTAGTGCTAAAAACACTTCCTTCTGTACTGCTTTACTGTGCTTGTGCATTGTAACAAAGTACTCTCTCAATTAGAGAGCTGATTAACAACTGATGGGAGTTTATACCCATTAGCCTGCTAAACAGAGATTGGCCAAGGCAAGTGATATGATCCCACCTACAATTGATACTAAAACCCTAGTCTGCAATTTGATTGATTGACTCAGACACAGACCACCCACAATGAAGTTAACCCTATTAGAAAGAGCCGCTAAAATGTCAGACTACTCACGCTTGCACATTGAAAGACCCCAAGGTGGAAAGACAGAAGGGTAAAGCACTGAATCTGACTCTGGCTGACTGCTTATGAACTTCTGTCCAACTGCAACCTGGTGGATGCCAAAAAAATGGGTGATGCTTCATTTTATGACCATGTACACTTGGATAAATCATCTATATGAGTATGGATGAAGACAGGATAAGAGGGGACTCTAGCTGCTTAGAAGCTGGAATAAGCTAGCTGCTTCAGCTCTCCCCAAAGGATATTTCTACAAACATGGTGGGGAACTATGCTCAACAACAACCGCATCTTGAAGCCCTTGAGCACTTTCACCAAGAAAAGAGGTGATTATAGTTCTGACATTGTTAGTCTGTGTGGTGATTTGTTGTGTGATGAATGAGCTGGCATTCTTGCAGGCCTCTGCATCCCCAAATGCGAGTGTCCACCGGCCATCAACCAGTTGCTTCATCCGTGGGCTGCTCCTGGCAGGTCCTCCAGTGCTCACATCACCAAGAGGTTGATGGGGTGATCTGATACGCAGGTGTAGCCATGTTGGATGCTTTTCATCCACTCGTGGCTGCAATGTTACATGCTGCAAATGTTAAGTCCCACCTGCGTTCTGAGAGTAGCTAATGAAAGGAAGACAAGGTTTGGATCATGGATGTATTTCTCCAGCAAGTGGGAAAACAATTGCATGGTACTTGAACATCAATAACTGCTTAAAAAGGGGGAAGGGGCACCATACATCAGAGCCTGCAAGAGGAGCTGTGACCCGAATCACTCCACGCTGTTGTTTACTGGTGATCTCTTCAACCAATAGAAGTGAACCTGATGTCCCTTGCAGTACTACAAGCAGGTATACTATCCGTTCCTTGCCTCTCTCAAATGCAACCTTACATGACATAGCATCTGCTGCTGCACTCCACCCAAACAGCTGTTAGACCTCTAACAATTATTATCAGTCAAAAGATTAATTGGACACATCACCATCAAAAGCTCTGCAATTAGCATGCCTTCTTCATATCTGCCAAACTGATCCAGCTCAAATCATCAGGAAAATCAAGTTCTTATGCAGTCTACATGATCTTTCTCCTTCTTTCACCCATTTTACAAAGTTATTCGAGTTGCCCCTTGAAGAGAGAAAACTGTACATATCCTGGTTGCAGGCACCTGGGGAAGGTATCATGGTATTCAAGTTTGTCCTCAAAAAATCTTTCTCAACTCACCCAAGTCCACTTCACTGCCAATTCTTGTGGCCGAAGTTGAAACCTGAGACCTTTCCTCTGATACCTCTGCCAAAGGGGCTTTCTCTGGAAGAGACCCATTTGAAAGCAATACCCGCATTTGATGTAGCACCAGCACCACCTGAAACAATTTGAACCAGAATTATGGGTGAGGGTCTAAGCAAGGAATATCAGAGGCCGAACCTTGTGCAACAACTGTGCCCATGATATCAAAGACCACCTGGCAAAAGATAATCCAACATGAGTCTCTAGCTCAACTGTTGCTCCAAGGTATGTAATGCTTGCATTGCACTGAGAACTAAACAATTCTCCACAGGTACTTAAAATTTTGCAGCAAGCTAGCAGGAAATACATAAAGCTGCCATCACCTTGACAGTTGCCCGCATTCTCTCTCCAACAAAAATAGATGAAGATGATCGAGGCACATCTGTCACAAAGACATGAGCTACTCTTCAGTACAAGTCTTTTATTAATGAACAGATTCTGTTCACTATGCATATCATGTTAAAGTCTAGCCACAAGAAAGGATATTGTTGATGGCAACTCCAGTCAAGAGGGTACCATCTTGCGATTGCTGGGTTCTTGGCATCAATACAAAGGAGGAGTCCCTTCTGAGCATAGGCGTGTCCAAAGCTGTCATGAAAAGCACGTATTAGTACCATTTTGTTGGCTTACGTACCGAAGACCGGCCTACTGCAGTGACTCTGAAGAAGCCCCTTCAAGAATGTAGTTCTTAGGATAGGATCATCTGGTGCTAAAATTGCCTCAATGAGTGGAAGACAAACCTCTTTGTCAATGGTACTGCTGGAAAAACTGAACAGGAATGATAAACCCAGCAAACCAAAGGTCCAATAGTGCAGACCCTTAGGATCTCCAGCAGACAAGGATGATGAAATTGAATAATTACCTTTTCGGCAGACATTCCATTCTTCTGAAAGAACTGCTGGGATAAGATCAAACCAGCAATCTGTCAACTCAAGTGCAAGATCTTTCTGCGCAGCTGAATATGCCCTCTGCCATGTCCAAGGCACACTCTTAAGGACAAATAACATAGCACTAGAAAATAAAAGCTTACAAAGCACAAAGAACAGACAGATGAGAGACGAAGAGCTTATATAGCTAAGGACAGAAAATATTTTGCAAACAGGAAGGAAAGATGAGAGGTCCAACATCAAGGAGGGACATTCGAGAGTCACTGATTTTGTGCTCTTGGAATGGCAACAGCTGGCGCAGCAGCCATCCTGTCTGCCATAAAACCTCTGCACACTGTGGAGGTCTTCGACATAATAGCCGGATCAATGCATCCAGCATCTGTGAACAGAAACACATTTAGTCAGCTGAATGAACAACTGCCCACAGGTTTGAAAGGAGTGAGTAAACTCCATCTCTGGCCTCAAGGTCACCAATCCAAATTGGTAACAGTACTTTTGGTTCATAACCCAGTATCTAGTCATCATGCCATCTGAGTACCACCTTACTTGGTGGAGACCTTCAAAAAAACAATTTTGAAGAAGATTGCAACATCTCCTCCCTATTCACAGTGTGGATGCTAGAATTGCATGTTTAGCCAATCCCATACTACAGTAAGCATGCAGTTTCACTATTGTCAATTGGGTGGCTAAAATGCTGAGACTTGAAGAGCTTGTCTGTGGCTGCAATGAGCCATGTAGATTTTAGCACTCTCAATATCTATGAGCAACAAAATTATACTACATTACTCAACATTCTTCATTCTTAAATAGGAATGTTTTATAAAAAAAATAAAAATCAGAGGTTCATGAGTAGTGCCTGGCTCCTGTTCTTCAGGGTTGCAGAACCTGAAAGCACTTCATCCTGTAGCTCACACTCCCAGTGCTCACTCTGACAAATTGTGCCAAACTGGCATATATCAGGAAGTGCACATAAAACTTTGTACATGTAAAACTTCAAACATCAGTCCCCTGACAGACTCTTTCATGTGGAAGCAGCCCAAAACACTATAAAAATAATGTAATAAGCAAAAGAAAAAGAGAATGCAGTAGCATTAAGCATAGCTGCAAAGTCCATACAGGGTATTCATCATCTGGTTGCTCAGATGCTGAGAAGAGATGGTCACCATCTTGCTCGGACCTGTCACCCATAAGCTGTTGCTGTGATTTGCACAAATTGTGGAAGTCAGTAGTCCCTCACTCCACAAGGGAAATTCAAACCAGTTTCTTAATCCATTTCTTCCCAACCCACAACAATTTTTTGGCCCACTGCCTACTGCTGCAGAATAAGATTTCCAAATTTCTTTTCAAGAGACAAGAACAGCAAAATGCCCGTGCCTGTATTTCTATTAGCTGCTAGCAGTGGCTTTTGTTATCCTCCCACAAGTCAGATGCAACAAGAAATTCCAACCCTAGGCAGAATTAGCAGTCAGTTCCACATAAAACAAGAGCCCTCCCTGGTGCAGGCACATACTAGTAGCAGTTTTTTGTGCCTTTTGCGTCGTGGCAGTATCCCCAAAGCATCAAGCAATGCCTCATCCAATGCTGCACCAACAGTGATCCAACTGAAGTTCAGTAAGTGAAAAAATCTGTCAAATATGTCTGTTTTGTTGTTCCAGCTGTCTTCTGAACAAGCTTAGTTCTCACCTTCATTTTGCAAAAAGGACACCAACAAGCACAGTGATGCCATCACCAGCTTATCATCCTTGCACAACAAGTATGACAGCAAAGCTTCCCTGCAACACCAAACACACAGGAAGTTTGGCAATTGATCGCATCATCCAGAGTTCAACAAATAAGAACATAATTTCATACTGAACATTGTAAAAGCTCTAAACAAGCCACACTTAAAGCACAATCCAAACAATCCTATTGGGAGTTGCTTTCATTTTGTGACAGTTCAAGCATCCATGGTACTGACATTACTTCAGTGCACAGAGGTCAAAGCCAATTCCATCAGCTGTTAAAATTCTGTACAACCTAAGGGAAAAAAAAAACTAGTGGAACGTACCGTCCATCCACTGCTTCTGGGGTACTCGAAGGTGCAGCTGCATCTTCAGGCTCTGTCATATTGTCTGCTGCTCCATGGTTTGCAGTCGACCTTGAATCTGATGCATTGTCTGCAGGTTCAGAATCCTTGGTCCTAATTCCAGAGGGATTTGATGGCAGATCAGTCCGGAGAAGGGATGCCCCAATGTTGTTCACCAAGGCCTTGTGTCTTACAATATGCAGCAGGCGCAATAGGAAATACAATGCAGAGAGTGTGCTAAGGTGCACTCCCTGCCAAGAATGTTAAACAAGCGGAGTCATTCTTCAAGAATGCATGAGGTTGTAATAGGTCCATAAGACATGAGAAACCCTTATTCAACAGGTTTAGGATAAGATCTGTGGACAAGGGATGTGCTGCTACAAGAATGGTTCCTGTTTGTTGAGGAGCAGAATCTCATTCAAGACATAAAACTCCAGGCAAAGATCAAACACTACAGTTGACAAATCTGCAATAATACAATCTCCTGAAGAGTCCAGAAACTTATAGACAAGTCTCAAAAAGACTAGTCACAATCATGAAAACACTACCCAAACCCCTCATGATTGTGCCACACATGACTAAGAAGGATTTGCTTTCTGAGAGCAGGGCCTTGAGAAAGGTCAATGTGATTGCACAGAGAAACCTCCAGTAGGTGTAGATGCTACACCCACCTACAGTTGGGGTAGATTAGATTACTGATAGAAAACTTTTCAGTGTAGACTCAGCATGTATTTCATCTACATAAACCAAGTGTCACTGGACTTGGGTGAGAAGAAGAGTAAAATGCTGTGTGCTTGCAAAGAGATGATACCCGCTGAAACCCATTGCTTACCAGAGGCACAGCTGCACCATCACCCGTGAGGCGAATTGCTGGAAGCAGCAAAGGCAACACAATCAAGTGCATTATGTGTTTAGTCATAAGTGTGCGTAGTGCAGGTATGCCAGCATTAATGATATCATTGCAATAGTACAGGAGGTCCCCAGTTTCAAGTATAGCTGATTCCAACCTTCCCTGCAATTGGATAGATTCTGGGAACCTGATAAACAGCAAAAAAGAACCTCCATCAGTGCATCAGCCCACTCACTTGCCAACAAAAATGGAGCAAGGGTGCCTTCACTTTTTCTGAAAGGAGCTTTCAGAAAGCACTTTTCTGCATGGAGTGAGGTTGCCTTCAATCTGAAGTCACAGACTCCATTTCTTGGAAGCTAGACATAGGTTAACCAGAGTAGACCAATTACAATAGAGGTTACTGGACTTCTATGAGGAGGAGAAGAAAGACATTCCAGAGATAAAAAAATAAGAACAGTAAGACAGAGGAGGAAATGACCAACCTGGCAGCTTCCATTACCAAGCCATCCAAATTAAGCATTTGCTGCCTGAGAAATGTGATTAGGTTTTCAAAATAGCCAACCACTTGTGGACTCATCACAAACTTCCGAATGCTTGCATCATCCACTGCAAATAGGGCACCCCACCCCCATCAACACAAGGCATGTGACTATGGCTCCAGAAAAGTCCTCAGCATTTCTCAAGTCCAACAACTATGTCCTGACATCCTAATCTGCCAGATTCACTTATATTGAGGGTATAAAGTGGCTAGGCTAGCTCACCATTATAGACACTTAAGGTAATTGTCCGCACAGCAATGCGGACCATGCCCTCCTCATGATGAAAAAACTTGATGGCCTCACTGTACAAAGGAAATGATACCACCTCATCCTGCATTCTCAAACAAGTAGGTTACTGTTTTCATTCCTACAATGTAACTGAATTTCTTCAAGCATCTCCTCCTATCTTCTCCCAACAGCACAAATTGCCATGTGCTCAAGCTTGAACAAAACCACTTGGGCAATAAGAACAGAAAATGCTGCCATCTTTGTAAAGGAGAGGTCATATTACCAATCAAGTGACAGTGAAATGGTCCAATGCATGCAAGGTGAGCCCAACATCTCTAGCAAAGAATACCCAGAGGAGCAGACAGGATGACATGCAACATTCTCTTGCACAATCTGCAATTGAGAGTAACTGCTCTTCCTTCAAAGAATGGTGAGTCCATTTCCACAGAGAAGGGTGAGTGAGGGAGCCAGTGCTCACGCACATGATTTGTCTTGATGAAGAATGAAACGGTGTTCTGGTCCAACTTCATGCTAATTGTTCTGATCATCAAGCAAAGAGAAAGTCAGGATCTAGTGAGACACTGCACAATGAGAAAAGTAATAACAAAACCTTCCCCTCTCAGAACAAACAGGGTCCTCAGACACATACAAGCATGTGGAAAGTTCTGTACAGACCTATAAAAACATTTCACTAGCTGTAGTGGTTATTGCCATGGAGTGGATCTCAGAAATAACAACTTGATCTTCTGTGGCATCCATACCTAAGGTGGACATAATCAAAAGCTCAATGGTAAGTTGATTCACCTCAGAAATATGATATAGTAAGCAAGCAGCTCTTCATGCTGAAAATCGAAGGGATATGTGATGAGCTGGTTGATATGCTCATTACTGAACAGATAGTCTGTGACCCATGATTACAAAACATCCAGAAACCCGGTGTCATGTGCTGTGCACAATTTTCAAACTCATCTGTTAATCTTCTGACTTTTGATGAGGTGTTTCTTAAACAGAGAGCAACAGGAGATTGCATATTTCCAGACTGAAGCTCACATATAGTCCTTATTATTCTACCAGAATGGATTGAACATGTCTGTTGGAAGCAATGCAAAATACATCTCCATAATCATAACACATACATCTGGCATGTTTACTTGTGATATTCTGAATCATAATGCTGAGTGTCTGCAGTAGCTGCACTGCTACAGCTGTAATTGTCTTGCTCTCCCTCAGTATACGCACAAATGTTGACATGACCTGCTTCTCCATGAAAAAACTGCATTCTCCAGCCAACACAAAAGAATTCTCGAAATTGTGATTTGTTTGCATGTCATTGCACCTCACACCAGAGTCTCTACAAAAGGCGGACCTTGACACGAGGTCCTCAACTATTTTAAGAACACTGCAGAATTGCCAACATCCTCATTCCAAATTCATCAATGGCAGAAAACCTAGACACTAAGGCAGGATTAGGGGTATTGAACAGCAAGCATGGCCTAGAAACACTTACTCAAAAAAAGTAGGGTCATGCTGGTCACCCCATATTAGTAGCTCTGCCATTGACCTCAAAGTTTCCACAACAAAGTCCTGAGCATCAGAAAAACAAATTCAGATGCAGGAACACTGATGCACAAAATGCAGGATATTGGGGTATCAGTGTTTAATGTCACAATAGAAACTTTTAGACTTAGGCTTCAGCATCAAGGCCCTGTAACATTATCCTAGTAGTTAGAGACACCTGGAGTCAAGTCCATTCAACTAAACTAGGGTTCCCTGTTCAATGGCCCAAGTGATATCTCTTCCTTCCAGGTTAGTTCAACTACTGTACTTCAAAGAGATGTTTTCACCTTATTGGCATCTGTGATCACAGTCGCCTTTTGAAGCTGCTCGTTGAGATGTCTGAGAACAGAAAAAAAACCATAACATGCAAAGTGAATGTCAATGCAACAAGAAACAACAAGCGCCATTCACAAGAGTTCAAACCCTTTATCTCACAACAATTAACTTGGGCAAATAAAACAAGAATTGCATGTCTCTGTCCACAAAAAAATGCAACAGATTGGAAACTATGTAGCAGGCACAAAGCCACAAGCATAGTATCACCCCAACGAAGAATGACCCAATAATGTTTCCTATGGATGACTGACACCCTATAATCTAGTACAACACTGTGAAGCCCAGCTTAACCACCCTAGCCTTCAATAAGTCTCTGTTCCTCAAAGTCCTCTTGCCAAATGCATGTGCAGAAATACAATCTCATTTGCATTCCCAGATGCCAGATGGTGACTCTGCTGAGTAAGAAGATGGCTGAGCTCATGAGGAGAGGGCATTATTGGTCACATTGCAATGAGTATGAAACTGAGATCATGACCCACTTTGGCAAACCAAGGGAAGAATGTCCATCTCTGCAATTCGACCTTAAAAACTCTACTTGGATTGAATCCATGAGAAATTTACCAGTTGCTGCCACCAACAACTCTACCCTCTGCCTCTCCCACATCATCACTATGGCCCTATTTCAGAGAGTCATTTGAGCTTCAAACAAACTACTGATTCAGCCCTGCAAAAGCCATACAGGACAGCTGTGTCAACAGCCATATATGACTGCTGACTATCTTTCAGTTAAACTTTGCCAGGCTCTTGATACAGCCCATAACTAAATACTGAGATACAACATTCAGAGCAACACTTTCGCATTTCTCAAGGTGCTCAGATTGTCCCACCACACCAAAGAAACACTGAGAGGACTCCACTGCTGCTACTGCAAAAAAGCTCTACTACAGCAAGGTAATAAAGAACTACTCCCAGGTTCATGAAGAGTAGTGCAACATCACATCATGTAAGAAAGGAGGTTTGTTAAGATGATTTGATTCTCGGTTTAATTCAAGGTCCATCTGTCTTAACAATGATGTTTTTGCCACAGGCTTTCCCTGTTGTTTTGCCATCACCCTGCTTGGCAAATCCTCCTCACCCACTGAAAATAAAATCATGATTCAGCTTGTGGATCAAAACCCTAATCTGGGGATCTCTGAGAAAGAGGGTCCCTGTAAGACCCAGATCTTATATGAAAACAGTATTATGGAAGTGGGCTAGACTTGTACTAGACAAGTCCTCTGGCTCTTCTGCTGAATCCTTCAATCTTGCTGTTTTCTTTCCAGAGACAAGATCCCCTCATATAAACCATGAAGCAGAACAGGCAAATCTCTTCTACATCCGCAACTGCACTGCACCATTTTGTTTTTGGGCTTCACAGGGCTACTACAGCTTGTTTACAAAGGTAGTCACCTTTCTTCTAAGATGCCCCTAAAACCACGACGCCTCCTCTAATCTAACCTAGAATGATGAGAACAGAAGGAACCAAACCCAAACCCTAAAGCCCAGAGCAAGCCATATGCACACCATCTACATGCACCACAAAGGAGACATCATCATCCGTCGACTTACCGTAGTTCTTCCATGGAGAAGCGCTCACGAGAGCGCCAGAACCACATTGTTGTGCGGGGCGCACCCAAATAGAAGGAAAAAAGGAACCACCAAGTAAATGCGTAGCTAGGACGCGGGCGGGATTGTGGCACGGTCCTGGAGAGATGCCAAAGCAACCGGAACAGCGTAGCGAGTTTGCAGACCTGTAACAACAACAGCATCTGCCATAGCCATCGTCATAGGCTGCTGGATTCCCCAGAGCTCTTGTTGCTTCTGCCACGGCCCACTACTCCGCTAGCATTTCCCCAGACTGGGGTGTTGGCGCAAGGGGGGGGGGGGTCGTGTCCGTGTGCGATCGTCCCAGATTTGCAGAAGAAGAGAGAATCAAAAAGCATAAAGTGCGTTGGAGGTGTGAACGTGTGAATACATAATGGCCGGTCATTGGCCAATCATATGATTTCTAGGGTTTCTCTTTTGAGGAAAAAGAAAGTTGATGCATTGGCACCCCCATCAATTGGAGCCAAACCAAAAAAATTTATAAATCTTTCTTTCTTTCTTTCTTTCTTTTCAATTGAGAGGCAATCCAAGGATTTTGAGATTTTGTGGGATTCAGATGTTCCAACCATGTTCTCAGTTTTGTTCCCACAAGGTTGCCATTGACACTCATAGTGTGTTCCTCAAGCTGTTCTCAATAGCACCAGGCTTTATTTATTGCATATCCTTTGCCCTAAAATCTACCCTTGCAACCTACATAGGTAGACCAAAGAAAAGGTTACACAATTGCCTTTGAGAGTGTCCATAAGGTGAGTGTTTTTCTGGTTTTTGGTTCACCTTTTTTAGCATTGTCTATCTATCTATGAAGGAAGGTAGTTTGTTTTGTTTTGTTTTGTAGTTATGAGATCCACTGAACCGGGATGCTTCAGATTGTGTTCTTGGTGTCTTTGGAAAGCTCTTGACGAGAATGGGTGCATGGATGGGCTTGGTTCCATGGCGTTTGGACTTGTGATGCTAAAGTTCTTGAATATTGAATGAATTCTTCACTAAAAATTAAATTAAATTAAATAGAAGCTGAAAATTTTGGAGGAATTGGAATGTGCCTTTGGTGTTGTTGGAAAGAACTTGATGAGCAAAGATTTAATGGAATTTATTTGGTAATATTTGGATTCAGAATGTGGGAGATATTGATTTTTAAGTGATTTCTACTGCTGAAAATTCAAATAAATTCCAAAAAACCAGGTTTTGGAAGGAAAAATGAGTTGAGGACCCAGAGTGGGCTACACCAGTGAGCCATCACCCCCTGGAGTGCATTGCCAATATTTTTGGCTAATTCACTGAAAAGAGGGCAAGATGAAAAGGAAAAACAGAATGATGGAAAGTTGTCAAATGAATGAGATTTCACACCATGCATGAAAAAATAGTAGACATGGATGAAAATGAACCTTGATAATAAAATGTACCAATTGAATTTACACATATTTGATGGATTAAAATTTAAATGCAAAGAGGCATTTGGCCATACTAATGATTCATGAAATTCATGAAATTACATGTGATTTACATCAATGAAAATTTATTTTTTGGATGAAATTGTATCAATACAACTGAATTTTGATATGCATATGTTGTAAGTTTTCACTCAAATGAAATTTACGATATGTGCAAAGTAATGGGGATAAATGAAAAAATTCATGAATTCATAATTATTACATGCAAGAAACAAAATATATTTGTTTCACATCCATGCGTCCAAATGACTATCATGATTCATGTCATCAAGTTTCCTCATATGTTTAATTGCATCCATCAATCCCTTCATCAAAATCATCCATAAACAAAACTTGATCCTCGTGGTACGCCTTCTTAGTGCCATCCGAACGATCATATTTCCTCCATGTGATTAATGTCATCTATGCTGTGAATTTTCATCCATATTTCCAAGATTCATCTAGGTTAGACAATGTGAGACATGTGGTGAAGTTCAAACCACATGGTCCAACTCCATAAGCTTGTTTAAAAGTCTTGTGACTCATGAGCAATGATTTTTTGGGGGCCAATTTTCACTATTTTGTGAAATTATTGAGAGAAAAACTTGAAAACCCATTTTTTTCAGCAAAAATTCACCAATTTTGCCAAATCCAAAATTTGAGGAGAGAATTTTTAATTATTTTTGCTTTCCAAGTATAAAAATGAAAATGAAAGCATAATAAAGATGAGAAAGAAAGAAAGATGGTGTCATTTAAGTTAGGACATTGGAGCGTGTTGCCAATGGTCAACTTATAAATGGATGAGCCACTACTATAGTACATGAGTGACTCCAGCATAAATTAAATTATTTTTTATTTTGTTGAGAATTTTGAAAATCATCAGCCCTCTTGTCGAAAATTCATAAATCACTGCCTGGATTTTTCCTTTGTATTTTCAGCTCCATTATTTGCCTGAAGAAACCTGTTTTCAGCAAGGATCTTCTGCTATGGAAGGTACCAGCCAGGCTGTACTGGGATCTTCTGACCATTGGAAGGAACCAGCCAGCCTGTCACTATTTCTAAAAAGTGAAAATATCTCAGCTCTGCTTTATGTATGAAAAGGACCAGAGTACAGGCCCTTCAGCGATTTTCGACATGTTCCCTCAGCCTACTGGCCTCGGGCACAGATCTCAAATCATGGAAGGGCCTGTAATCAGGTCCTTCTCCTATACCAAAAATTCAGATTATAGGCAACTAGAAATTGGACACAGCCCTACTACAGGCAATTGCATTAGGTGCTATCCAGCTGACCACAAGAATAGTAGAAGAACTATTGTACAGGATTTTCATTTAATATTCAATATTCCTTACCAGCTGAAAAATCCAGAATTAAAAACTCATAATCTGAATCTCAAATTTTAAATTAATTAATTATTCAGCACTT
>Ga0209611_10002856_pt1 | contig 30258 bp, 17 predicted proteins | sample S1TSphgellanicum_3_FD_187693 | JGI IMG/M metagenome (GOLD analysis project Ga0209611, IMG submission 187693) | Host-associated microbial communities from peat moss isolated from Minnesota, USA - S1T2_Fc - Sphagnum magellanicum MG (SPAdes) (version 2) | ecosystem: Host-associated > Plants > Peat...
AGTGGGCGGGTTTTTCGCAGGGTTTTGCGATGATGTGTAGAATGGTTCTGATGTGAGAGAGACACTCCATGGGCTGGAGACGCGACTGGGATTTGCAGTAGGAAATTTGAGCAAGGTGAGAAGATAGAGGCGGGTGCAGTGTCGGCTGGGTCAATACTTGCGAGTGCGTACCATCGAAGTGTGAAGGCGAGGAAACAGCAACAACAGCTGTGTTTTGTTTGTGTTTTGTTTGTTGCATCTGTGCGTCTTCCTTTCTGCGTCCGAGTTTTTTTTTCTGAGCGTGATCAGAATTTCGGAAATGGAGGCCAAAATGGATGCTTACAAGCTAGAGCACATGGAACTAAGGATAGAGGATCTGCTCTCGTTTCCGATGCAGATATCGGAGCAAGTGAGAAAAGGAGTGGAAGAAGCCGACTCTTTCAAACAAGAATGCACAGATATGAACAAGAAAGTAGAAAGAGTAGTACAGCTACTGCGACAAGCAGCTCGTTTCTCTAGCGCCAACTCAGCGGGGCTTTACGAACGACCCACCAGACGCATCATGCCCGAGGTCACCAAATCGCTGGAGAGAGCGCTGGTGCTGGTGAAGAAATGCAAGAGGAGTGGCATCCTGAAAAGGGTCATGACCATCACCAACACCACAGATTTCAAGAAAGCCAATTTGTTGCTAGAGAATTCCATCGGTGATGTTACTTGGCTTCTCAACATCTCTGCAAGTGGCGAGGATCGATCTGAATATTCAGGACTGCCTCCCATTGCATCCACAGATCCTGTTCTTGCCTTAGTATGGGAACAAGTCTCAATTGTGCATGTTGGAACTCCAGAGGAGAAAGCTGAAGCTGCGGCTAATCTTAGTTCATTGGCCAAGGACAATGAAAGGAATGTGAAGATCATCATTGAGGAAGGTGGTGTGCCTCCTCTACTGCGCTTGCTGAAAGAAGGGACTGTTTCAGGACAAGAAGCAGCTGCTCGAGCTCTTGGCCAACTGGCCAGAGACCAAGAACGAATAAAAGCCATGAGACAGGAAGGTTCATCTGCCGTTTTTGTACATATTCTTGGCAATCATGTTGCCTCTATGAAAGTTCAGGTTGGTGTTTACTACAATCTACTCTGTCTCTGCCCCCTCTGTGTGCGTGAGAAACTCTGTGATTTGCAATTCTACAGTCTTTGTATGTGTGAGAGAGAGAGCTCTGACAGCTTTGTTACATTGCTTTTTGGCCCTTGGCAGAGTGAAGTGGCATGGGCGATTTCACAGTTTGCTTCTCAGGATGAGGAAGCACAAAAGGAGTTAGCATCACTGGGTGCAATCAGATTGCTTGTTGCATTATTGGCACATGATCTTATTGAGGACACAATCTCATTCAAGCTTAGCAACAAAAGTACAAGCATTCACTCCATTGTGAAGACTATGGGTGAACAAAAAGTTGTAGCAGGAGGCAGAACTTGGGGAGGACAAGCAAGCATGAAAGATGTCCTTACTCATCAGGCAGGGGATGACTTGGACACAAATCTAGAAACTGCGGAGTTAGGACTGAAACCTGGATCTGTTTTCACGCATGTAAGCAGCTCAACTTGCAGTCAGAATGGGGGGTATTCTAGTAGACAAGCATCCGCAGTTCATCAAGGAAGCTGGCATCATCAAGACACAGAGATTGACCCCACAGTCAAACTCATGCTCAAAGCTGAGGCAGCACATGCATTGTGCAAGCTTGCTGCCAACAACGTCAAGAACAGCAAGCTCATCACAGACACCCGCGCACTCCTGTGTTTTGCAAAACTGGTTGAAACAGGGGACAGAATGGTGAAGTACAACTCTATTATGGCCATCATGGAGATTGCAGCAGAAGCAGAGCGAGACAAAGAGCTCAGAAGAGCAGCCTTCAAGACAAACTCGGCAGCAGTTAAGGCTGTGGTTGAGAGTCTTCTGCATGTACTTGAAAGGGAGGCAAATGAGCCTGATCTACAGGTATGTAAAACTCTGTGTATCTCAGAACTTCTGTTCTTCCTGAAGAAAATTTCAATAGTTCTCTCATGCTAGCATGCTAGAAGCCTGTAATTTGTGGACACTCATTTCATTTGTTAATTTTCTCTCTTGACTGTACAGGCACCATGTGCAAAAGCTCTAGGCAGCTTGGCACACATATTTCCAGCACCAGCCAAACCTCAGATCACAGCACTGACGAAAGCACTTGGAAGTGAGGATCCCAAGGTAGCAGCAGAAGGTGCAATTGCACTCTGCAAGTTTGCTGATGACAATAACTACTTGCACATGCAGCATTCGAAAACCATACTTGAAGAGGGTGCAACGGACCACTTGGTTCAACTTGTTGATTTTGGAGAGCCATATGTGCAGATTCATGCACTGCGACTACTTTGTTACTTGTCACTCAATGCTGCTGATAGTGATGCTCTCGGAAGAGCTGCAACACTGCCAACATTGCTCACTTTCAGTCGCTCCCAGCTCCTTGCAAAGCATGAGGAGATTCGACCACTTCTAATGGACGCTATTGCAAAGTTGGAGCTTTATCAATTGGGCAGTTCTCATGGTATGCCTAACTATGTACCCTAGTTTCCACCACTTTGTTAGACCCTTTCAAAACCCTTTTTCAGCTGTGCACATCTTCTTCTGTGAATGGGTTTTCTGCCCCATCACACTAGGGGAAGCTTTGAGCTTCTGCTGTGTGCTATGCCCATCAAGGGTAATTGGAATTGTTTTTGCAGTATGAACCTTCCAGCTTAATGGTTTCAAGCTTAGGAATGTTTGTTTCCTTCCAGGAAAGGAGAGGTTCAGCTCTTAGTTAGGTGATTTTTGTTTTATCCAATTTGTTACCAATTCATTACACAATGGTAAAGATGGATGACATCAACCAGGGTGAAATTTCCAGAAGTAAAATACTTTCCACTCAGAGGACTTGGGCTTCTCTTCAGCAGTTCATTTGAGATGGTTTCAACCTTTAGCAATTATCATCTTCTATTTCAAATGCCACCCATTGCCATCTTAATGCTTACACTCATACTCATTTGTTTGAAGTACAGAGTTGGTCATTGTGGGAAAAAACCATTCAGCAAATTTGCTGCAGAAACTGATTAGATGTTACAATTGTTTCAATCCAACTTTTGTGCACTCATGACAAACAATCTCAATCTCATGGGCAGCTAAATCTTCCACAGATACATGGAAATGGAAATGAAAATGAAAATGAAAATGACAACGAGTTTCTTGGTTTATTTGGTGAGCTGACACAGTCCCACATCCAAGAGGAACCAACACAAATTAAATTTTCAAATCAAGTATTTTTTTCAAGTAAGAACAACACAATGCTGCCCAAAACAACTATGACAAATCCTGAAAACAGAGTGAATTGTGTTGCCAATCATTGTTGTTAACAGAAAAGATTGAAACAATATAGGTCAGCTGTACTTTGGCTTCTTTCATGCTTATGCAGGGTCTGAAGTCTGAACTGCAACCACAATCTGAACTTCCAGATACAGTATTGAAATAAAAGTGAGTTGACATGGCTACAAGCAAAAGAACTCTATCTAGCAATTGAGAAAACAACACTGCCGATTCCCATCAGTACTAATCCCTGTAAGAACAAACACCATTTTGAATTCTAAGTTTCATTTAATAATTGATGCCAATCTAGTTTCATGTGTTAGCTTTCTTGTGCAGAGCATTGGCAAATGATATGTGTTCCCATTGACAATGATGGTGAATCAGATAAGGATGTCTGGAGAGACATGCTAACAAATTATGCAAGCTTTCTCAAGGTTTTCTGGAAGAGGTTCTTGTAGAGCTTTCTGAACAAAAGTAGGTTGGATTTCTCAAACAATATTCATCAACCACTTATGAGTTGCCTGTTCAAACAAATATTCGTCAAACCATATATCAAACACTTTCTCCAGGTTTTCACCAGGGACATGAACCAATGCCATTCACCATATAATTGCATCATTTCCACCATCCCCAAAACCTCGTCAGACACATAAGCAAACCCCAGCAACACCTTAGATGCAGCAAATCAATTCGTGCAATTTTTTCTCTGTGCCGAACACGGTATTCTGACTTCTTGTGCACAACAAGTGAGCGACAAAAAACCTAAGCAAATCCGTACCTGAAGCTCCTCGCTGATGACAACGTAAAGTATCGGCTTGCACCTTACGCCACAATCTAGCCGAACCATGATAGTGCGCACATAATCCAACATAACCATGAAAATTGCAGTAACTGCAGATAACCAGACACCATAACAATAAGGGTCTCTTTCCATTTGGCTGCTGTGATCACAGCACACAAGAGCCTTCCGTGATCACAGCAGCCTAATGGAAAGCCCGACATAGGAACTGGTTTCTTGCTGCCGGAACAATCGCTGTCCATTGGAGAGCTGCAAGTGCGCTGAAAAAATGTATTTGGGCTAATCATGTTAGGAACTCTGGGAACACATATTCTCAGATGTCATTTGATGGTTGGTCACAGTTTGACAAACAGTTCCTGCAATTGGTCAAGCACCTGTAGAGCACTGAGATATCTGTGAATAGTTGGAAAAAAATAATGAAACCCTGCTGCGATCAGAGCAGCCTAATGGAAAGATGTCGTAAGTTCCGCTACCTGCTGCTGCAATACAAGAATGCGCGCTGCTTGTTGCACCGCAATCCAAAGCCACGCGGTCCCGCGAGAGCACAGATCACGACGGTTCGCGATAGCCTAGGAGAGACTCGAGAGACGAAGGAGGTTTCCTCCCTTTCCAAAACCTTCCTTACCTCTCGACCAATAGCTTGACGTTACCTAACTTGACGACCCCTCGGTTGGGGTCTGTCCTTGTGGCATTTGGGTACCTCATTCCGGAGTGCATTCAAAGAAATCGAGGATACAAATTTTATGCACTCTGAACTTGGGACTTGGGACGTGTTGATATTGTGGCATCTGGGTTCCTCGTCCAATTTCGATCCGGCGAAATACAAAAAGGACATGAGGACTTTCTAAGGGTGTTGACAGTGGGATTCGAACCCACGCCCTTTCGGACCAGAACCTTAATCTGGCGCCTTAGACCAACTCGGCCATGTCAACCTTACATGCAATTCATTAAAAAAATATTTATTTAAACTTTATCTATCTGCAGAACACACGAATGAGAAAATTCTAACGGGAGCGTTTTTCCTCCCTTCACCCTATTAATTTTCTACAACTTATAACCACTAAAAAATTAAATCCGTTTTTTTGTTTTTGTGAAGACCATTCAAAAGGAAGATTTAAAAGTTTTGGATGATAATATATAATTAATGATTGTTGGTAATAGCTATGGATGGGTTTCATGGATAATTTTTAATTTCTATGTTCTGATCATGATCTGAAACTTGGTTTGGAAGGTGAATTTTTCGCACCCGTCTTTTTTTCCTATGCATTGATCTTAATCTTGGGAAGCCATTCGTAGAGATTTGCAAACTAAATTTTTTACACCACATAATAAGTGCAATCTTGGACCCCAAATGTCTTTGTGCACAAATGCTAGATTTAGCAACTTACTATGCATTCAATATCTTTGGTGTTGATTTTGTTGTTGATCATGGTTACATGAATATGAGGAGTGCAAGAATTCAAACCATGATTGCAAGGAATGCAATTGTGTAAGTGATAGATGTAAGAAAGCAAGTAACAATCTTAGAGGTGTGACAAGGAACAAAGTGTAGCATGCAAAAAAATAGAAATGGGTTTGAATTTAGAAGGATTGAGCTTTTTTACCAAGGTGCAAATTTCCTCTAACGATCAAGGGGGAGAGAATGATTTGATGTTGCCATCAAAATTTGGAACAATTATAATGATAGGATTGGGTTATTATTATAATTTCATTTCTTCCCAAATGAATGAATGAATTTCATGCCTATGTTTCCCAAAATAGTTAAATGGTTTGAAGAAGACATCTAGGGGTCAACATTGAGACAATGATGTTTAGGGAAGGCAAACTTTGTGATGAATACCCTATCAATAATGCAATAATGAAATCTTGGATGAAACTTTAAACCTTGAAATCTATGGTGATTGGAATAAATATAGTGTGAAAATATGTGTATCTTAGAACACAACTAGGTTGGGGAGTTTCCTCGTTCTCTTGATGGGTAAGGAAAACTTTTCTTTGGGAGGTAAACTTTCTTAGAGGAGGGGAAGTGACGTGCCTCTTTAGGTGGACCTTCAAGTGAGAGGATTTGCATCATTGGGGCCCAAGTTTGGACAACAATGGGCGGCCCTTGCGATGGCTTGGGTTATGAGTCTAAATGTTGGGCTAGGTTTGGCTTTTGGTTGACAACACTTATGAACCACATAGGTGTTGATGAATGAGGGTTTAAGGAAGGAGGCCAACGAGATGTTGGCAATGTCTAAAGTCTCGAACTAAACAAGTTTGCGATTAAGTTGGAAAATGGGAGATGGTAATTTCAAGTGTCAAAGCTTTGGATCACTTGGGAAGTTTGCAACAAGTTTAATCCCACCCATCTAAAGGTTAAAATTAGGCCTAGGTTATGAGTTGAATTTAAATGCCGAAGTTCATTGGTGCATGGTTTGGCATGTGTAGGTAATGTAGGTGTTTAACAAGGTGTGTGAACCGAGGTGAAAGTGCAAGGAATGTCAAGGTGGATCTGGGTACAACAAATGGTATCAAAACAAGCTTTTAGAGTCTTTGGGGAAAACTCTGAAACATAAAAAGGGCATATGGCCTTGGAGGAACCCATACTGAACATGACAATGGTAGTGGAGCCCAAGGCCAAGAGAAAGTATAAGATTAAAAAGGAGAAAGAGAAAGATGTAGCTTTTGAAGAATTGGCCACCTTAAAGAAGGCCACAATAGAAGATGAATTGCACAAAAAATAAACGTAAAGCTTAATAGAAATGGTGGAAGAGGAAGCCGTAATGGCTCCTCTTCACAAAACAAAAAATAGAAGACGAAGGAGAAAAACGAGGTTGGGTCGAACAAAGTGTTAGCCCAAGAAATAACTTTTTCCCCTGTCGCCCAAAATAAAGGAACAACTAAGGTAAACATAAATTCGTTGGTGAAGAGGTTTTTCATGGATTTGAAAAAAAACAAGGGGAAGGAAAAAATTCCTAAATTGAGTGAAGAGCTAGTGCATATGGATTTGCATTCATTGAAGGAGTCCAAGGATGTTGATTCCTTGTTATTTATTCTTCTAAATCAACCCAAGAGGGAAAAGGGGGCAAGCATGCCTTGGAACATCTAGAGGTGGACAAAGTTCTTGAAACATGATAGGAGGTTAACCAAAAAAAATTGAACAAGACATCTAGGTAGATGCAAGCTACAATGGTTCAATATTAGTAGAAATTACATTCCTTACAAATCCATGTGAGATTCCTTAAAATGATTCGAATGGACTTGGGTGTTATTTTAAAAATTATTATTATTCTAATCTTGGAATAAAACATGTTCAATCCCGTACAAACTTTCCCAAATTTATGTGAAAACTTGTATTTAATGTAATTGATGTCATTTTTTAATTTGGAAGTTGACACACCCTTAAGATCTTTAATAAACTCAACTGCAAATCCAAGGTGAAAACAGTGGAAGGATACGAGTATGCTCCTTGGTTCGCAACACTTCAGGGGTAAAAGGGTGCACTGGAGCTTTGGGATGGGGATTAACACGAGTGAGAAGCAAGTTGATTATTCACATGGACCTACATAAACCAAACAACAAGTTGGTTAATGCATAGTTGGAACACTTTTGGTGCATGGATGAACCACGAGCAAACGCAAACTCATAAGATTCACCACGGCCCAGATTTGGGGGAAGCCACCACCTTCCCCTTTATAGTATTTTTTTGTGCTTAGCCATGGGGCTTGTACCCAAATGTCATTTTGTTCCAAGACTCCCAAGTTGGGAGTCCCAAAATTCCCAAAATTAAAACTTTTGCAACTTTAAAGGCCCATAACTTTTTGAGTAGACTTTTGATTGAGGTGAGGTTTAAAGAAAATTTGTAAACCTTGTCAAGAAATTTCCAAAGATACATGGCACGCCACTTACACACAAGTAAATCAAGTGATTCCTGACTTTTAGTGGTCGGGAGTCAAATTGACAATTTGATTATCGGCCTTTTTTTTAGACATAACTTATGTTTTAAGGACCCAAATGGGTCATGCAAACCCATTTTAAACATCCACCTTTCAAGAGCTTTCCAATGTTATGAGGAGCTTTTCAATCCAATGAGTTTTGACCTCCTACAATTGATGTTTGAAAATTTGGGAGTCCATTGGGAGTCCAACTTCCAAAGTGGGAGCTCACTTGGAGTGTGGGGGTTCATTCCCTCACACTCTCCTACATTCCCGGGAGCATAAAATATGATTCCCGGGTTTCATTCTTGGTTTGCACCTTTGTAAGCCCTTACCTTGGTCGCGGGCCCAAGGCTAGGGTTGCGATAGAATTTTGGAACTTGCCCAAGGGGACGAGGTAGGCTACAGTAGTCTCCCGTTTAAGTACGCAACTTGAACCTCAGAGTTTTGTGCGTACTTTACTGGTAGGTGCGTACTTTAAACGTTCCATTCCCAAGTGCGTATTTTAGATGCTCCATTCCCAAGTGCGTACTTTAGATGCTCCATTCCCAAGTGCGTACTTTAGACGCTCCATTCCCAAAACAACTGGCCAGTTCTTTATTTCAATCAAGCAAAAGCATGGATGGATGTGGAAACCTGCTGGAAATGGTTCAACGAAGTCTTTGTTCCAGAAGTCAAAAGACAAACAGGACGTCCCGTTCTTTTACTAATGGATAATGCGCCGAGACACTTCGACGCTTTCGGACGCGACAACATTCGCATAGTATTCTTTCCTCCAAACTGTACCAGCTGGAAACAGCCTTGTGATATGGGAATCATCATCGCTTTCAAGAAACGATACAAATATTTATATCTCAAGGATATCCTTGACTTCTATGAGCTTGATGAGCAGTTAAAGTAACGGAAAAGAGAATTGGGAAAACGACTACGACGAGGTGCAACAGGAGTTTCCTACGGAAATCCAGCACACCTACTAGATGCCGCAAGCTATGTAAAAGAAGCCTGGGATTCCGTCTCGTCAAGTTCTATCAAAAATGCATTCAGTAAGGCGGAGCTCATGAACTTGGAACCGAAACCAAGGGCTGAGAGCGAAAATAACGTCATTGCCATTGAGTTAGCCCAAACCATCGAAAGCTTAAATTTATCAATCAACCAATCATAACTAGAAGAATTTGTTCATATTGATGACGAAAGTAATGAAAAATATGCCACAGCAGTGTTGGAAGACATCGAAGAGCTGTTGGAATTGATGAAGATTAATGAAGCAGGGCTTGATGAAGATAGCAATGTTAATCAACCAGAGCAGATTGTCGAGTCACAGGATAAAGTTGAATTTCATGGATTTGAGTCTTTGTATAAGCAGATTCTCGATATTGAGGATCAGTTGCTCTGTTCTAACGTTCAAACAGAAGTTGAAGAAACATTCGACGATCTCAAAAAATTGTTTGAAGAGTTTGAGGCCAAGGTCCGAGCAGTCGTCCTCAAAGCTAGACGCAAAAAAAACCAAAACCTGCGCCAGATGACGATTCATGATATGTTCCACTGAAAAATGTTGATCCCTAAAAATTTTGTCATAAAATGCGTACTTAAACGGGTGCGTACTTAAGTGGGAGGCTACTGTATTTGGCAAGCTATGTCCAAGACTTCAATCAAATATTAACTATGTTCCCCATGAAGGAAGAGTATGCTAGGAAGTTAATATTCTTGCATGGTTTGGAACCTTGGGTTTGGAAAATTGTTTATCAAAGGACATACATCTTAGACACCTACCAAGGTTTAATGAAAATGGTTGAGTGCATGGAAGACGAAGGCTTATTATGCCCTAGGGTGAAATCAGAAATGAGGTCACCCAAAATCATCATGCTAGCCAAATTAATGGAAGCAAAGGCTAGAACAAATGCAAGTAGGGCCAAGGTAAATTAAGGTCTCATGATGATAAAAAGGAGACATTCGATAAACAATTGATGGTGAAGAAGGCGAAACAAGATTTTTTGAAGGTCAAGTGCTTCAATTGTGACAATCATAAGCCCTTGGTGAAAGATTGCCCCAAGCCACCTCAGGTAAATGATTACATTTCCCAAGGTGAGTTCATTTTCTAAGGGGGTTTCATGGTCGAAATAAGGGCCCATGAAAGCGAATTCTCCAATTTGTTGAAGTTAAAATGTAAGACAAATACCAACTTGTCATTTATTTATGGTGCAATTGACACAAGGCATAATTAGACCCTTGTTTAACATAATGTTAAATGTTGGGTTGTTTTGTTGGGGAGTTCAATTTTTTGAGAACTTCACCTTGTGTGATTTAAATAAATTTGATGTAATTCTAAGGACACATTTTTGGATGCCTACAAAGTAGACATCCTTTGTAGTGAAAATAAGTTGAAATTACACACCAAAGTTGGCTTTAAGTTAGTGAATTTAGATGTGGAATATAATTTTACATTAGCGAAAATTGGAATTAACTTGGTTGCTTTGGCTAGAATTAAAATTTCTTCGTTTTTTTGGTTTTGATGTCTTTGAGAGTCTCCTAGGGGAAGCCTAAACCATAAGGGGCAAGGCAACCCCCTACTTGTATTTTGGATTTATTCAATAAATTTTTGGAAATTTTAATAGATGAATTCCTCGATGCCTTTCCACCTTATAAAGAGGTTGACCATAAAATAAAGGTGGTTTTGAGTTTGGCTTTGCCATTCAAGGCACCTTATAGGTTAAACAAAAAGGAACATGAAAAGCTCAAAATAAATTTGAATGACCTTTTCAGTTAGGGGTATATTCAACAAAATAAGTCACCTTATGGGGCACCACTTTTGTTTATTGATAAAAAGGACAACAAGTTGAGAATGTGTATTGATTATTATGCCTTGAACAAGATAACCATAAAGAACAACTATCTTTTATTTTGCATTGACGATTTGTCAGATCGATTCAATGGGGTTCAATATTTTGGCCAAATTGATTTCAAGTAAAGGTATTACCAATCCACTTCGCGGAAAAGGATGTTGAAAAGATGGCTATGAAGACCAAGTATGGTTTGCATGAGTTCCTAGTGATGCCATTTAGGTTACGCAACACCCTGTCAATGTTCATGACCTTCATGAATTCCATCTTCCATGAAAAGTTGGATGAGTTCATGATCATTTACATTGGTGATATCATAGTGTATTCCAAGACTACGAAGGAACATGTGAAACACTTAAAATATGTTCTAAATAAGTTCTAGTACAATAAACGTTTTGTCAATAAGGCAACAAATGAATTTGCCCATGAGGAGGAGATGGACTTCTTGGGGCATATCTTATCAAAGGAAGGGGTGAGGTTTGACCTTAAAAAGTTGCAAGTCATAAGAGATTAAACAAGATTAGTCACAGTTAAAGGAATTCATCCTTTTTAGGCTTGGCAAACTTTTACGAAAAGTTTATAAAAAGGTTTTTGTAAATGGCGAAACCACTTTCAAATCTCCTAAAAAAGTAATTATCTTTTGAATGGAAAAAGGATCAATAGAAGGCATTTGAGGACTTGAAAGAAAAGTTTTCTTTTGCTCTAATGTTGAAATTTCCAGATTTCACAAAACCATTCAAAGTCCACATTAATGTGAGTGAGTTCATTATTGAAGGAATCCTCATGGAGGATGGACACCCAATTGCTTTTGAAAGCAAAAAGATCTCACTATGAAAAATTATGTTTACAACCACTAGACTACCTTATAACTAGAGCTCCAAAACAACTAATATAAAACTGCATTGCAATTGTCCCATGGAAATACGATAGATTAATAAATAACATCACATTAGAAAATCAAGGAATTGTATTATAGTTGCAAATTAGTTACAAGATATATACTTATATAATACAATGTATGCATTATATATGTGGTTGTAATCAACCATGTTTGATTTTGTTGACAAGTTGCATTTTAGTTGCATGTAATAACTACATGACAACTAGGATAAATTTAATTATTAATCAATGATTACTTTGCAACAAATGTACGATCTTGAATAACACATATGATCATGCCATGTGTGTACATTTCCATTGCCCAATATATATGACATTTCAACTTGTTTATAACTAGTATGCAATTGTATTTCGATTTAAAATTTGAAATTTGGGTGGGAGACCATTAAGCAAATGACACATGGCAATATATCTATAGATTTGCCCCAATGTATCAATGACCTTCATGTGCTTATGTTTATTGTCGAGAAATTCAAGATGAATTTTTTTTTAAATCTTTTTATATTTAAAAATTTTGTGTATTTCCTAGTGTTAAGGTGATGTAGTTTTCATATTAGTGTCATAATTAAAATTATTTAGTTTAGTTTAGAATTAAAACCAAAAGGTTGTTATAAATTTTATTATTTATTTAAATAATTAGAGATTGAAAGCCTTTGTTTTTTATTTTGAAGGTTGAAGGTTCTTGTTCTTGCTGTTTGAGAAGTTGAAGACTTTTGTTTTTCTCTTAGATGTTGAAGTTTTTTGTTATTTCTTTTTAAAAGGTTGAAAGCTTTTGTTTTTGCTCTTGAAGGTTGAAAATTCTTATTTTTACTCTTAGAGAAGTTGAAGGTTTTTACTTTTACTTTTTGATTTTAAAGGTTATTGTTTTTATTTTTGGATGTTCAAAGTTCTTACTTTTGGTTTTAGATGTTCAAAGTTCTTATTTTTACTCTTGGATATTGAAGGCTTTTATTTTTGTTTTTGGATGTTGAAGGTTTTCATTCTTATTATTGGATATTGAAGGTTCTTACTTTTGTTCTTGGATGTTGAAGGTTCTTGCTCTTATTCTTAGATATTCAAGGTTTTTACTTTTGTTTCTAGATGTTGAAGGTTCTTACTCTTACTGTTAGATGTTGAAGGTTTTTGATTTTGGATGTTGAAGGTTTTACTTTTACTCTTGGATGTTGAAGGTTTGTGATTCTTGGTCTTTTCTTTATTTGCATATATTAAAAAAATGATGTGAAAATATATTCCATTTTATTTAAAAGTTGATTTTACAAGTTTAATTTAACTTTTAATGATGAGAGATTTATGAAAGGTGATTTTTTAATGATAGTCATGTTACATATGTCTTGTTTTATGTTTGAACATTTGAGATGACTTTTGTTGTTTTTATGTTATAAGGCTAAACTTTCATTATGTTTCAATCCATCAACATCAAAATTATGTATACAAGGTAAGATTCTTTCAAAAATACCTGAAATTGTAATTTAGTTTACTTGATTATAAGCACAATATTTGATTTTATTTGCAAGTGTATAAATTATAGTTTAATTTGTATCAATGTCTTACATACATTGCATTTTAATGACAAATAACATTTTAGTGGTAGTATAGTTGTAAACTAGTTTTATTCAAGTTGAAGGGATTATTTAAATATTTTTGACACTATAATGTTATGATATGCTATTGATTCCATTTCACATGTGGAATTAAATATCATAACATGGCAGATTTCAAGTAGATAGGTGGATTGAAAAAATTGCATGGTTCAAATTCCATTTCAACAAAAGTAGAAGAAAACATTCATTTATGAAACATAATGTTTTAGATGTTTGATTATTGTGGGTCATCATTTTTATGATTTGACCTTTTGTTTAGATAGAGAAAAATGTTTATTATAAATAGCTCAAAGGCATTATATTTAAATTCATAGTTAAATTGTCTTTTGATATAAACATTTTCTAATTTTTTTTGTAATGTATTTTTCAACATGGAATGTAAATTTATTTAAAGTGTCAAATCCATTTCATGTTTATAAATAGTGATGTCCAATGCAATTCAACATTATTTATTTTAATTAGGACAACATGATAATGGTTGTGTGAAATTTGTATAATTGCATTGTAAGTTGCAATTTAGTTGTTTAACACTACTAAAATCAATTACCATACACTTGCTTTGAAACCCAAACTTAAACACCTAGTTACATATTAGTCACTAAGTCCTTTATTTTCATTTCATCTTTAGTTGTAAGTTAGTTGTAAAGGACAAGAACATAATTCATTACTCAAATGGACGAATGAAATAATTAAATAATATATTCGTTAAACTAGTTGTAAAATAATTATAATTAAGTTGTAAAAGATAAGGATATTTAAAATCCATTTGTCAAATGGATGAATGAAATAATGAAAGAATATATCTGTTGAATTAGTTGTAAAATAGTTGTAGATAAGTTATAAAATATAAGAAAAGAATTCATTCATCAAATGGATGAATGAAATAATTAAATATTATATTTGTCAAACTAGTTGTAAAATAATTGTAAATAAGTTGCAAAAGGTATTAACATACGTCAACCATCGACAAATGGATGAAAAGCCACGTTGGCATTTTGTTCGCCATGTTGGAATGTGTGTGAGAATCTAATTTGGAAATTAGTTGCAAAGAAGTTACATATGGTTGCATGTGAGTTGCATCATATATATGATATTGTATACAACATAGGGTGTTTACTACAATTATTACAACTTGTACATTAGCATTCAAGGCCATATAAATACCAAGAGTTGCAAGTGTCTATTGCAACTAGAGAACCTAGTTATAAAACCTTATATTTTTTCATACTTCTATGGGGCACAATTGTGATGGCTAACTCATGAAAAGGAGTTGTACGCCATTGTATGTTGTTTAAAAACATGGCATCATTACTTAGGGATGCATAAAACCAAGGTCTTTATGGACAATATTTTTTTGAAATATTTCAAAACTCAACTAAGGGCCTCAACAAAACAATTGAGATGGCATGATACCTTGGTTTTGTTAGATGTGGAATTAATTCAAAAAAATTAGGACGAGACAATGTAGTTCCCATGCACTGAGCAAGAAGGAGGAATTTCAAATAGAGAAACGCTTAACCAAAACTCAAGCATTAAAGGCCATTTTCCAAGGAAAAAGTGACCTTGAAAGGAAGATAAAATAGACTAATGTGTAAGACCTTCTAGTGTAGTGATATTTTAAAGAATTGTGGGAACAATGAAAGGTAAAAGGCATCACCTTGAAGGAAAGGTTGCTAAAATGGAAATAGTCTTGAATCTATGTGTTGACAAGAAAGTTGCACATAAAGATCATGCAAGAAGAGTATACCATGCCCATGGTAGGGCATTGTGGGGAACAAACCACAAGGGTGGCCATAGGAAAAAAATTTACTGGCTTGAGATGAAAAAGGATGTGGAACATTTTGTGCGCACCTGTGTAAAACGCCAAAGCATAAAGTTCATTTATGCAAAAAAGTATAAACTATATAAATTTTTACCAATCCCGAGTGAACCATGAGAGAGTGTCTCCATGGACTTCATGATGTAACTACCTGAATAGTATGGAATCGATGCCATGTTAATGATAGTGGATTCATATTTAAGTTGGTGAAAATGATTCCCATAAAGACAATTGTGATAACTTTCAATTTAGTGAAATTGTTCTTTGATATGTGGGTGAAGCACCATGGGATGCCTTGGTTTATTGTAAGTGATAGAGTCATGACCAAGTTTACATTAGGCTTCTAGAAGCATTTGTTTTGGAAAGTGGGCATGAAGTTATCATTTAGTATGGCATTTCATCCATAAAATAATGGCCAAACAGAAAGGGTCAATGTCGCAACCCTAGCCTTGGGCTCGGACCAAAGCAAGGGTTGGCAAAGGTGCGAGTCAAGAGTGAAGCCTAGGAGTCACATTTCATGTTCACGGGAATGTAGGAAAATGTGAGAGAATGAACCCCCACGCTCCCAAGTGAGCTCCCACTTTGGGATTAGAGTCTCGATGGACTTTTGAATTTTTAGAGGGCAATTGTACGAGTCAAAACTAATTGGATTAAAGAGTTTTTTATATCGTTGGAAAGCTCTTGGAACACAAATGTTTAAAATGGGCTCGCATGACCAATTTGGGCACTTAAAACATTTGGGCGTGTAAGCGGCGTGTCACATACCGTTGGAAAGTTCTCGATGATGGCTACAATTTTGCTTTAAACTTCACTTTAATTAGAGGTTTGCACATAAAGTTATGGGCTTCAAAAGTCACGAAAGTTCCAATTCGGGAATTTCGGGACTTCAACTTGGGAGTCCTAAGACAAAATGACATTTCGGTGTTCGCCCTGTGGCCAGGCACAGAAAATACTATAAGGGGGAAGGTGGTGGCTTCCCCCAAGTTTGGGCTGCGATGAATCTTATGAGTCCGTGTTTACCCTTGGCTCATCCATGCACCAAAAGTGTTCCAACTACGCATTAACCAACTTGTTGTTTGGTTTGTGTAGGTCCCTATGAGTAATTGAATTGCTTGTCACTCTTCCTAGTCCCCATCCCGGAACTTTAGCACGCCCTTCTACCCCAAAAGTGTTACAAGCGAGGAAGCGTGCCCCAACTCCTTATCCTTCCGTTGTTTTCACCTTAGATTCACATTTGAGTCTATCAAGGAGCTTGGGAATGTGTCAGTTAATGGGGTGTTAAATCAATACCTTAAAAATTATGTGAATGTTGATAAAAAGGTTTGGGGCAAACACTTTAGGCTTGACAAAATTTTGTTACAACTCCATAATGCATTAAGTGACCAAGATGTCCTTGTTTGAGTTAGAGTTGGAAAAAGAAGCTAAAAAACCAATGGACTTTAGTCATCCCCATAGGACAAAAAAACCATTCCAAAGAAGTTGTGAAAATGGTTAATGGGTGTGAAAAAATATATGTTCAAGCCAATTTTTTTAAAAAATAGGTTCAAAAATAACATGAGAAACATGCCAGTAAAATACAAAGGCATGTGGAATTTGAAGTTGGGTAATACATGCAGTTAAACATCCAAGATTTCAAAATGCCCAATGGATTAGCCCCACATTCCATTGCCAAGTACATGGGGCCTTATAAAATTTTGCATAAGCCACACCCCGATGTGCATACCCTAAAGTTGCCAATTAATTTTGTGGCACATCAAACCTTCCATGTCTCAAAATAGAAGTTGTTTTTGCATGATGAACATAGGCCAAACTGCAATCAAAAGGTGTGATTGGAAGTGAATGCCATCGAACATAGGTTGGCAATTGAATGGACATACTTCGCACAAGGCAAACACGCCTTAGAAGCAAGGAGGATTGGGTGAAGTACAAGGGTTGCCATCATAAGAAGGTAATGTGGATGAAGCTTGTTCACCTGGACCACTTACTTGAAATCGTGAACAAGTTTGAGTAGGAACAAGGTCACGAACTTGGAGTGAAGAGAACCCAAAAGAAAAAGAAAGACCCACTTGTGAATGGTTTAAATGTTGATGAAGGCATCAACCCCTTCTAAAATGGCAAAAAACGCCCACAAAATAAAAAAACAATTATTTTCACTAATAAAAGGTTTAGGGTTTTCACGAGCATGATCAATTGCAAAAAGGTTAAGGTTCGTGGCGGAGGAAATGGTTGGGAAATGCAAGGAGGTGGCAACGAATGGAAATGGACTTGGAATTAAATTGATACAAAAAAATTCTAAGGTTCACTTAGGTGAGATCAAAATGGTGGTGCATGCAAATAAAATGGCATGTCTTTGAATGGAGAAGTTAGATTTCTTATGCATGAATTCACGAATCATTTCCCATTTGGGCTAGGGGATTTGGACTATAGAGCTTGGTTTAACACTTTTTGTTAGCGTGTTTGTAACCTTTGTTTTGTATGGTTGCTGAAATTTCTAAGTTAACCTCAAAGCGCACTCCAAGGAAAGAAGAGATGGTCAAAAAGGGGAATTCGCAAAAAATACTAGAAGTGAGCGCACTGGGTGAAAATGAAAGACACACTAGGTAATGCCTCCTGCACTAAGAACACAAAGCCACAATGTGCATGGCCTCTTTAGATTAGGAAATAGCTAATCACCATTAAGTTGAAGGGAGAAGAGGTGACATAAGTGCCCAAGAGCGGTCACCTGCAAAGTAACATCAACAAGGATGTTGACATCTCTAAAGTGGGGGAGAGTGACATGCCCTTGTAGGTGGACCTTCAAGTGAGAAGATTCGCCTAGTCAAGGCCCAAGTCTGGACCACTATGGGTGGCCCTTGTGGTGTCTTGGGTTACGAGTTTAAGTGTTGGGTTGGGTTTGACTTTCGGTTTGACTACACTCATGAGCCACATAGGTGCCGATGAGTGAAAGTTTGGGGAAGGAGGCCAGGGAGATGTCTATGACGTCCCAAGTCCCAAGCTAGACAAGTTTGTGGTTAGGTTGAAAGATGGGAGATGGTAATCCTAGGTGTCAAGGCCTTGAACAACTTGGGAAGTTCCCAATAGGTTTAATCTCACCCGTTTAGAGGTTGGGGTTATCCCTAAGTTAGGGAACAAGTCTGAATGCTGAAGCTCATCGGCATGTGATTTGCCATGTGCAAGTAGTGTATGAAATGAGGTGCATGAATTGAGGCGAAGGCATGAGGAGCACTGAAGTAGATATGAGTACAACAGGAAGGCTCTTGCCTCACTTGGAAGCTGACTTTTTTGCAGGGGCATGAACTTCCTGCCAAGGAGAATGAACATGCTGGGGGGTAAGCCTACATTCATTAGAAGGGTGCATTTTCCCCTTTGAATAGCAACTTTCCCCATGGAGGAAGACACATTTTCTCTGGGGAATCAAGATTTCCCTGAACAATGAAAACTTTCTTGGCAAGGAAGTGAACTTTTCAAGCAGTTGCTCTTCCCCCCAGGAGGATGAGGATGGGGTTCTTTGGGTAGACATTGTCCTGAGGGAGATGTAGGGACGTGAAGTTCCTGAGAATGGTTTGGGAAGAGAGATGGGGAGAGACCAAAAAGAAAAAGGTATTTAGGAAAGAGAGGGCGGGGCTGGGTTTGGTTAACTTGTGGAGTGTGGTTAACCTTGAAGGCTGGGGCCTTCTACGTCAAAGGCATCAAAACCCCGTGGTTAAAGGGCACTGCAAACTGTGCCAGATTTAATTGTTGCTCCTATTTAGTGCTTGCCCTTGTTGTGATGGTGTCGACAATGGGTCCAGTGGGATTTCTCTTAAGTGACACGATTGGTGATGAGTTGGGTTCCAGCTCCACTCTCAACCTCTTTCTATCTATTCTTCTTTGACTGTGCTTGTTGTGATAACCATAGGCCCAATTGGCATCAGTGTAGATTTTCATTATGAAAATTTCATTCCTTTGCAATTTTGTTTGAGAAAAGCTTAGCAAAAAGTAGTATGCACTGTAAAATTTGTTTTTCAAACCAAAAAATTGTAACTTTTGCGACATGAAAATTGAGACAATGATTGGAATAGCTGTTCGGTGACATGATTGTTTGAGTCAGGCAAGTTGCAGCTCCTCACAAATCCCTTAAGGAAACCAAGGGTGAGGTCAGGGCTTGGTGGTATTGCTTGCAGTTGCATCACAGATCACATGAATATTTCGTCCCTCACCCATAGCAATAAGTTGGCAGGTTCTAACTTCTCACTGCTGAATCAGAAACGCAGAAATACTAAAAGGTTTGGTGCTGGGTTTCTTTTGCCACTGATAAATTATTGTTGTAGGCACAATTGCTTCCAATCATTGGCTTTGAAATGTACTGAATCCAGTCAAGCTTTTTCCATTATCAGGTAGACACTGTAGCGTGCATCTGGTTCTAAATTCCCGAAGAGGATTGTGATTTTTTTTGGGTTCCTTTACTGGGTTTTGTGTGTTGGTTAAGTCAATGGGATTTTCATAGGTAAGTACTTATGCAGGGATTGCGGAATGTAAGTGGTTACTAGTTACTATATACTTCAACAAGTATAAGTAAGGCACTTAGATGGCTACTAAGAGCACCTCCACTGGTAGTCAAAAACTGGACGGTAGGTATGGTTACTAAGAGCAGCTCCAATGGTAGTAAAAAACAGGCATGTATGTCACATTCTGGATGATAGTGGTGTGAAAATCAATCTCCTTCACCAAAAATGGGTAGCCTGGTGGGGTTTGGAAACCCAGGCAAAGAACACTGCTGCTTTCCTTGGCCCACCAAAATTTATTAATTTGGGTTGAATTCCTGATTGGTTGGCCACCCTTATTGGCCCACATGTGGCTTTTAGCTACAAACTCAGAGTACATAACATGATATTGATTGTTCACCGGCAGAAAACTTTATTAACACTGGATGTTAAAAATAGAGATATGGGTGATTTTCTCTTTTATTGGTGAAGCTTCTCTAAGTACTAGTAAGTTCCTAGAGCATGGTACTGGGGATGTTGTCGCAATTTTGTGAATCTAAAACATTGAATATCATAAAGGGAATGGAACATAATTGAAAGAAATTATAAATCACCATTCTTGTTACATTGTATGTTCAAATTTATTCTAAGCACATTTGTCCAAGATCACGAGACTACTACCTATTGTTAGTCTTGTGGGTATGTATGATTCACATTAATTAGTGGTGGGGACACCCAACATTCAATTTTTGTTTTCTTTGGTGATGACATATTTGGTGTGTTAAAAGTTGGTGAAACTTGAAGTATCTAATCAAATTTTGAAAATGTTGATGAAAAGTAGGCACTAAAAATAATCTAAGGTTATATGTGTAGGTGGACCTTAAGCTGAAAAGGGCTCATGCCTACTGAAGTAGGAAGCAGGGTACAAACCAGTGTTGGGCAGGTATCTGCTTTGGTGGACATAAGACCTGCTGGTTCCAGTTCCAGTTAGTAAGAACCGGATCCACATCAAGACTAAAATTTCAAAATTGAAAATGGAACCAAAATGTTTTTTGAAAAACTGAATCTGGGACCAGAACTAACTGATACAATTCAAACTTATTTTTCAGAACTTAAGCTGGAGGTTCTTCTTAAAAGTAAAGAACCACCCAACATTGTTCCAAGTGTGCAAACCAAAAGGTAAGGGTATGAGTTTTTCCATCTTATATCTGATGTTCTATTCGGGATTACATTTTTCTATAGCCCACAAGAGCAATGGGTCAAACCTCAAACCTATCAAGACCTCATGTGTGTGTTTCCTAACCTACACACATCATTGTAATTTATCATACCTACACCTACTTAGTATGGAGGTATTAAGTTGTCAGTGGGGGCCAATTCTGTCACTTCCTACCTACCAATATTACATTACATCAGCCAAGATGCCCTGTGAAGACCCTTGCAAGGGTTCCTTACCCTACGCATGATTGTGAACTTTAATACCTACTTATTATCCGAGTATGCAAAGTTGTCAGTAGTGGAATCAATCATTTCCTACCTACCTATGGTACTTTACATAAGCAAAGGTAGTCATTCAGGGCGGCTTGTGCATCTGGTTTATCTTCCTTAGGGGGATGTGGAGTTCTCAATAGGCAGAAGAATGGTCCTTACAGGCAGGGTTTTCTTTTTTTTTCTCCAATTTTGTGAGTAGGTGGGCTGGCGACCATCCACAACAGAACTTAGCCAAATTTGGCTACAGGTCAGACAAGTACATAGAAAATGTTATAAAACCTGTTATGTTCTGACAACAAGTTAAGAACTATTGTCTAAAATATGGCGATTTGAGAACTGTTTTCCTCGCAATATCAATATGATAACTTTGTGCAATTTTTTCCAAGAAAATCCTTTCGGCCCTTTGTATGTCCATTTTTTGGGTTGTCAAATCGCAAAATTTAGCCCAAAAAAAAAAACATTACTTACAGGGCACTGTCTCTAATAACTGAAGCACTCCAAGATTTTTCTCTTTGTATTTGAACACAACTTCCCGCATTGAAGGTTTATTCATCAGTTGAAGAAGCCTTCTGCTGATCACATGCTGACCATCTCCCATTTGAATTAAAAAACCTTTCATGCTTTGCCCTGGGGAAGCCCTGCTCCCACGGGCTTCCCCTAAAGGCTAGGCCTCTCAAATTAGCGGCGGCCCTGGAGAGCTGGCCTTCCCCCATACAATAGGATGAAATTTGGATGGGAAAATGGACCTACCAATAACTCTTCTATTTCTTCAAATTAATAAATCAAATAGTGGGTAGCAGCGTGTGGAGTTTGGAGCTTGGACCCCTTAAAAGAAATTTTAAGAAAAATTAAAAAAAAACCGTGCCAATTATTTCAGCAGCCCAGATGTGTGAATCCGTTGTTCCAAGTCCGAAACATTTGGGATCCCAATCTGAAGAAGAAGAAGATTCGGGTCCTTGTTTCTTGGGACATCATCTCTTTCAGGACGTGGATCTCTTTAGAGCTCGTGGCACTGGATTTGTTTGCTGGGTCGGGAGATGGACGAGCTTTCTTGCGCTCTGCTGCTTTGCTCCACCAGTTCCTGGATCTAGTCTCTGAAGCTCGAAATCTGCGCCTTCTCGTGCAGGTAAGACTTGATCTCATGCTCTGTTTTTTCTCGAAGCATTTCTGTAGCTGCTGCCGTGTGTGTGTGTGTTTCTTTTCCCTTTTTTGGTTTCCAGATTTGCTTCAGAAACGCTTAGTTTTAGAAGATTTCGGTCATTCTCAATTTGTAGTCTTGGTTGTTCTCCATCGGCAGCTCCAATTTTTTTGCCTCCATCACGGTTCTTACGTCTCGCATCAGGAATCTTTTTTTTGGGGTGATTTTTCGGCCATACTTCCTCGTCGTCGTTAAACAGTGTTGGTTTCAAGATCGACTGTAACATCTCTGGAGGCTCGTCCTCTGTTGCAGGTTACGTAGTTTTTGGTGAAAGTCGCTAGTTTCTGGCTTTGTGTGAAGAAGCGCAGTGCAGTCAGTTTGGGAGTACGCAGATTTGCGGACATGATCAGATTGTCGTCATCTTGAAGTGATCTTTCGCAATATTGCTGTAAGCTCCAGTCCATGTTTCTCAATCGTGCTATTCTTTCATGCAATGCGTCTTTATCTTTCCAGGCCCTGGCACAAAATGTGTCTTTCACTGGCTATGTCATGCATTTCAGCTATAATAGTTCTTCTGAACGTTCTACTTCCTTTGATCTCATACACGTCAGTGGGGTCAGATTCTGACAATATCCTAGCTAGAAGATTGCAGAGCACAATTCTTAGAAATAAGGTCGCTTGCTTTCTTCCCTCCAGCGAGTTCAAGTGACCTTAACAGCTTTTTCTTCTCTGTAAGATTGTTGTTTCCTTGAGCACATTCAATTGCTTGAACAAGAAAACTCTGCACTTCTTGTCAATCTCTGTCACCATGACTCTTCACCTTTTTCACTGGCATTCTCTTTTGTCTTTCTGTCCCCTGAGAGCCCCTTGGCAAATGCTATGACATGCTCACAAAACAATTGCTTTCTAAAGCTTCTGCAATAGATAAATGGAAGATGATTTTCCAGTCATTGCACTCCCTTTGCATCTCTTTTTGTAATCCACCTTGGGGACTAAACAATTGGAAACCTCCCTTGAGCTGATGAGCTAGAATCTCACATTGTGAAAATGCAAATAAGACAGCCTTCATAGGAATGGATTTTTCTAATACAAAAATTGTCCTCATTGAGAAAATTTCTTTTTGTTTATGTGTGCTTTTGTACAGATGCTGATCTTCCTAGCACACATAAGTAACTACTGGCCCCTGCACGCAATTTAACAGCAACATGCCAGGAGGCACCATGCATATGTTGGCACTCCTGGCAGTGATGTTGGTACTGTTGGCCAAAAATGGAAAAGCGGAACCAAATATGACTGCTACCTACACACTTGGATTCCTTGCTCCAACTGCAGATTCTGCAATGATCCCTGCCAGCCTTGCTACTGAATGGTTTGTCCCTACCCCTCCTGAGACTCTGAAGCAGCTCTGCAAATTTTCTTGTGCACTTGGATGGATAGGATGCTAGACTTGGAGTTGATAAGAAGCTGTGATGATGGGGTTATTGATGACAAGATAGTGTTGAGATTATAGTGTTTGATGGGCTTAGAAGAACTTGTGGTACTTGACTGTTGGACAGTGTATTGTGGTTCTTGAGAGTATGGAATCTAACAAGACCTCTGGTATGTGAGCTTCTAGGATTTCAGCTTTCAACGTGGCTCTGGAGGTTTTGAACTCAGAACGAACATACATACTTGTGCCTCAAGTGCAACCCAGTCAGTGTGATTGGCAGCTTGCCGAAAGAGGAGCAGAGATCATTGTTTTACCCATAACACCCCCTGTGATTGGTGTTGTTGGGCCTGAATGCACTGCTGCTGCTATGTCTGCTTCCCGATTACTCATGTTTAATAATATTTCCCTAGTTTCATTTGCTGCCACTGCAGAGACTCTCTCCAATAGAGGACTGTTTCCCAACTTTTTCCGCACAGTGTAAGTTTGTTGCAATTGACATAATGTATTTGCATATGTCTGCACAATGGATGGAACCATTTGCAGTCACAAGTAACTTCTATGGAGATTTCATATCTACAACAATTTCTGTAGTTTCAGCCCTTTATCATAAAGCTTCTTGTCTGCTTCAATGATACATGCTCTCAGATTTGTATGACGTATGCTTTTTCTGTTGCTCACTCTTGTAGGTATGGTGATATGCATCAGGCAGCGGCTCTGGTGGCCAGTGTATGTACCCTATGCAACCACACTCCCTGTTGAATGGTTATCATCACATTGCATGCACATGTGTCAGCTTCTTTAAACCTGCACAAAAATAATTATCCTTTGAATGTGCAGATAATGAAACTGCAGATGCGAAAGGTCACCATTGTGGTATCTCAAAGTTATTACAGCTCAAATTTAGGCCAAAATGTCCAGAAGGTCTGTTCCTTTCACTTGAAGCTGTCAGTTACATATGCAAACTAGCAAACATATGTATAATGGTTTCATTCTAGGTATTTGTAATCTGCCTTTGTCATTTTGCCCTGATTGTAAGTACTGTCATTTGCCACATTGTTGTAGTTTAGTCAGTTTTTGGATATGTGACAGATTATCTGAGAGATTTTTGTGTTATTGCAGTTGATCAATGGGTCAACTACTGTACGTACTGTGACTGTGGCAATTGGGGACAAGTCATTGATTGATGCTGAAATACTTGAGAGTGCCCTGAACTCCATAGAGGCAGATGAGGTTGTGCTCCTGGCTGTTGAACCTCTCCAGGCACGTGATATATGGCAAAAAGCATATAAAATGGTAAGAAACTGATGTCTAACAACCTTTCTCAAATGTCCAAATGCTGATTCCCTTCTACAATTGCTTTGGCTTTTTGCTCTCATCTTGCTTTGCTGGTCACTCTCCAATATGTATGTTGAGAGCACCATGTGGTGACTTCGGTATAGGAAAGATCAAATTGTGCATTGTGGAAAATGTGAAATATAGAATATTGACTGTCTTAGTGTGTCTCTTACCTCTGTAGATCTTTCTTCATTGTACAGGGCAAGACAGGTTACCCTTATTGGTATCTTGGTGCAGATGGAGTGACTGCATTTGATCTAGCTGATGTCAACACAACTGGTAAGGGAGCTTATGATTTATAAAATACAATATGTTTCTGCACATGTCCTCTTTCGTCAGGAATTTCATGCACTAAAGTCCTGCAAGCATCAGCCAAATTCTTTTGACAATCATGACTGTTGCAGATCCATCCATGCTGGCTGAGCTTGTGGGAGAGATTGGAGTGTCTCCATTTGGTATGCCTTAGCTACTCTGAACTCTTCAGTAACCTGAACAGGAACAGGAATGATCATTCTGTGTGTTTGAACTCACACAAATCAATGTGGTTCAGAGAAACACCTAGCTTCAAACCAGCCAACATTGTTCATGCCCTTACAGAATGTCTTTTTCATCTTGAATATAGAATCCCATGCTCCTACATCTGTTGATGATTTGCTGATGCACTTTTAAAACTCTGTTGCAGGTGGTGACTTCTCTTCTGATAATGTGTGTAATAAGTTCTATTCCCATTGGCGAAAAAAAAATTACCCAGGACTTATATCAGATGGCCAGAACAGGACTCGATCATATGTGCCCTACCTGATTGATGCAGTGACAGCTTATTTCAAAGTGATTGACAATCTCATAGAAGCCAACATATCAGTCAATGCTCTCACTGTATTCCAAGCTTTCAATGGTTCTGGACCTGGGACCCCAGTGTTTGAAGGCTGTTCTGGACTAGTATCATTTGATCCAGAGACTGGCAGTCGAAATGCAACAGCACAGATCCCCATCTTTGAATTCGTCTCACTCATCCATGGTTACTGGGAGGTATGTTTCTACTGTACCAGTTTTCCAGCTTGGTTGTGAAGGCTTTCTAGATAGACCTACTGTTAACTGGATGTCGTGAGCTTGGAACTGGAGCATATAATCAATGTTGCTGGTTTTAAGTCTTTCCCTTCTCTCATATTTCTTTCATTGCTGGCTTAAAGTCTTATGTTTCCCTCATATTTCATTCAAACTTGTCTGCAGGCCAAAGGTCAGATAAGGAATGAAACATTCCAGAGCCTCCAACCATTGACAAGGCCTGGTAGTGCAACTGGAAGCACATATAATGCCAATTCAAGCACTATTGTGGGAACTCTGGTTGGACTTGCTGCAGTTCTTGGTTTAATCTTAGGTATCAGTTACTATCTTTTGAGAAAGAAGAAGAGGGCGCTCACCCGGTCTGAGTCAATGGACAGGATATGGGACCATTAAACTTAGGATAAAAAGAGCAAGGAGAAGACTATTTATTGGGCAATAGTATTTATTTATCTCAAGAAAAGCTAGAGATAACATAGGAGTGATTTTATTTCAAATGTTGTTGCTAGTACCATTGTGACTTTATTTCAAGTTTTTCCCCAAAGTGGCTCAATAGAATGTTTTGAGTAAAACAACAAAATATTTATGAATTATGTTGGTGCCTACTACCTCCTTTTGGTGACTATGGTCTCAAGTTTTGAGCCTGTCGGTAACTATGGTCTTTCGTGTTGAGCCTCTTTCAACTTAGTATTTATTAGACACATATTTTTCACCAATTAAAGGAATATTTTGCTCACGTTTAAATGCATATGGAAAAACAGCCAATTTGATTGTCAAGGAAAACCTATTGACAATTGTTTTTACCACATGCATTTTTTCTACTCAACACCTTGTGTCATCTTCCCTCAAAGCAATAGCCTCCTTACTTTGATCACCCAAACCTTTCACATTTGTCTTCTTTCCTTTTTCCCGGAAAGTTTTCTGCTTCACAATTTTCTTCATGTTTTGGTTTTAATTTTGTAGATTCCATTCAACTTTCTTTGGACTCCAATTTTTTAAATTGACACATCTGTAGGTTCATTATGGTGATTTGAGGGTAAATTTCAATTGTGTGATATTGGAATTTGGAACTTGAGGTGCACTTCCTGATTCTTCAACATTCATGTCCAAATATGTCAAGACAAGAGGGTCGTGTGGTAGCTCTGGAAAGACATGTGATGAGAAAAAAAAAAAAACAATTTACACAGGTAGAGCCATAATTGGGACATGGGAGAACCACGAAGTCACATTGCCTTCACTAGAGCCTAGACCACTTTGGGTGGACTACTCTTTCTATACCTTAGTATATATTTTGCAACTTGTTGAGGGAGGAATTTTCCCAAAAGCTGGATTCCAAACTTTCCTAGAACTTTGGGAGGTCATAATTTCCTCAAAACATGTTTGATTGGACAATCTAAAGTTTTTATCTTCTAGCCTTTGAAGAGAGCTTTCTAGCACATCAAGCTCTTAAATTGGTCCATCATTTGATTTTCCACATTACATTTTAATTGAGCTAGAGTTAAATTTTTCTATCCTATAGTGATTCTTAAAAGGACCATGACTTCAACCCATTAAGTTTGTTCTATAATCATTTTTTCCTTTACAATTGATAGTTCCACTAAACAACATAATGTGAATAGGTACCCATGTTCATGGAGTGAGGTATTAGTGTAGGAGAAAATTGAGGAGAAACAAAGTCTAAAAAAGGAAATCCTAATAGCAAATTAGAGAAGGTAACAAGCAATACAAAAGCTCACTTTTTTTCCCTTTGGGTATGGGGGTGGAGGAGCCTCAATATTTATTTATTTAGAGGCAAAGAATTAATGATTGTTCACTGAGGGTGGAACTAGTTTGTTGACAATGACATAGATGTTGATTCACTGGACTAGGGTAGAACATCCCATCACCGAACACTATCCTATCACCGAACAATTTGGCAGATCCTTCTCAATTCTTCTGCATTTTGAGTGATTTAAAATATTATGGGAGCGCTAACTTGAGCTTTTCAATTTGCCTTTGAAAAGCAGAGGCAAAGGAGTAATTATAAAAGAGCAAGAAGAGAAATAAGCTTTTCCAAGGTATAAAACACGTTTTTCTTTTTTTTCCTCTTCTACCCCTCTTATTTTCAATGCTCATAACTTCCTCATTTCTTGTTCAATTTAAGTCATTTAAAGTGCTATAAGAGTGCAACCTTATGATCTACAAATCATTGTGGAACCATAAAGACAATAGAGCAACTTTCAAAGACTTTTTTGGGTGTCTGTAATAGTCTTCGAAGTGTGCGGTGGTTTTTCGTTTCCACCATTTGACCCCCCCCTACTTTGGAGGATCACACCTGCCTCACTTCTTCATCTTTTTCAACAATTCAACTTTCTGTGGGTGCGCAAATAGTAGGGCTACAATTCCTCTTTGGGCATGAATTCAAAGGAGCACTCTCCAGAAATTCGTAGACCTCTGAGACACTAAGTGTTCGGTGACCGGCCTGAATTCCCTAATGGTAGTTCATTGGACCATAAAAGTAATGACACATCTTTTTTGTTGACTCTAAAAGGTAAAGACCATTGTTGGGCGGGTATTACCTTTTTAAGATATCCGTCGAATAAGGATGTTCACCTTTCTTTTCTCTGCCAAATGAGGATGTTATATATGTATTATTTTTTAAAATGTAGATATCCTGGTTGGATATCAGATTTTCACATCTTAAATCTGATCCGGATATCAATGTTTTCAGATATCTGTCAATTATTTAGTAGTTAGATATCAGCAGATTTGGATATCAAAAATTCAAAAATTAGCTTGCCAATTATGCTGGGTGCTAGTCTGTTTTTTTGGGCAAAAAATTCTCCAAATGGAAACATCCCTTTTTAAAAAGAGAATTTTTGTCGCAAATATTTTTAGATGATTTTTTTTGAAAAAAATCATAATAATTTTTCAAGAAAGTATAGCCACAATAATAATTACTATTGACTACAACTTTGAAGAGACCTTTCAAAATATGTCCCTAGAACAATTTAAAATTGTCTAGGGATTCTCCTCACCTTAGATGCAGTAATTGCATTAAAAAAAAATGTTACAAACCTAACCTAATTAATACTTAATAATTACTAACCTTGATATCCGGCCTTGGATCTGATATCCAAGCCAGATATCAACATTTTTGATATCCAACATAATTTTCAGATATCGCGATGAATGATATCCGACACCTCAAATATCAACCTGGACATCACTCGAAGTGATATCTGCTGAATATCATTTTTGATATTTGGCTGGATATCCGGGACAAATATCCTGATTTTCTGAATATATGCCCAACATTAAAAAGGACATTGAGATGCACCCACAAATGGGCCAACCTATGGTATCCATACATTTTTTTAGGGTCATGTGACATACACTATAGGAACATTTCTGGTATAACTGAAGACTCCACTTTTCACTATGTTAATCACTGTGTGTTTACATTCCAATTTAGTATGTTGAATGTTTATCATCCTTATAGATGCCATTTAGCCATTATGCAATGAGCTGTTTGTTTGTTTGTTTTTCGTGTTGATGCAAGTGATCCCCTAATCTCTTTCTTCTTTCTGCTCCTGACATTGTCCACACCCAACATCACCAAAATTTATCTCATACAGTTTGCCCAATGTTCAAATGTCAAAACTTATAAAGGTGGGCAAAAGGGAAGCTATGCTATTTTGGACATGTTCAATGGTCTGATTATATTTTTGTGAATGGGCCAACCAAAGTGAGTCTTGGCCCCACAATATTGCCCACAATATTACATATATTGAAGGAAGAATGAAGCCTCCCCTGACTCCACTTGGACAGGTGGCACTGCAGCTTTCTGCCCACCAAGAATGGGATGGACAGTGGCCACGGATAGTTAAGGTAGTCTTGGTACATAGTTATGGGCCTCAAAATAATGACAAAGTCAAAGAATCGACCAATGAAGTGGCAGTTTTTTCACGAAAACCATCAGCTCGGCAAGGTTGTTGAAATGAAAGGAATCAACAGTTCTTTTGTTCCTATTGGGTTCTCAAGAATCGGAACCAAAAGGTTAAAGAACTGGAGTGGGAAATGTGAAGGACTGGGCAAGGGGGATTGACGAGTTAAAGAACCGGAGTGGGAAATGCGAAGGACAAGGGGGG
>Ga0209611_10002857_pt1 | contig 30251 bp, 17 predicted proteins | sample S1TSphgellanicum_3_FD_187693 | JGI IMG/M metagenome (GOLD analysis project Ga0209611, IMG submission 187693) | Host-associated microbial communities from peat moss isolated from Minnesota, USA - S1T2_Fc - Sphagnum magellanicum MG (SPAdes) (version 2) | ecosystem: Host-associated > Plants > Peat...
GGTTTGATTCATGGTCCTGTGTGTGTGTGTGCGCGTGTGTGGGGTCACCAGTTCAGAGTGCAGGCACAATGTGTAGGACATTTTTAAAACATGTCCTGCACGTCCTGCACGTCCTGCCTACCATGCAGTCCTCTACACACTCACCTGCCTACTTTGTCCGGGGTTTTTTAATGTCCTCCTATTCCACCTAGGAACATGGCAAGCTTGGTTGGGTGAGTTGTCATTATGTGAGGTGACAATTGTATTCCACGTAGGAATATGGCAAGTTCAGTTGGGTGGCAAGCTTGGTTGAGTAAGCTATCATTCTATTAGGTGACAATGAGTTCTACTAGGGCCTTATTATTTTGGTTAGGGTTATATGGTGCAATTTTCACATTTATACAAGTTATTAATTACATAAGTGGATCATAATCTTATGTGTGAGATCTTCATAACCAATCTGTTTTTTATTTTTAATTTCTTGATGGAGATTTCAACTTAATTGCCAACATTATACAAAGAATTTTTCAAATCGTAACCACTAGACATAAATGTGACAAACCCCCAAACTAAAACAATCTTTTGTCTATTGTTAGTGATTTGTTTTTAAAAAAAATGAATTTGTGACAAAATATTCCATTTTCAAAAAATTGTGTCACTTGTTGGTGATTTTTTTGCTGACAAATAAAGATGATTTGTTAGATCCCATCACACCAAGAAACTTTCATAAGTTTTTTTTTTACTTTTTAAAAACAAATTCTCACTATTATAACAACTTACTTGACAAGGTAACAAGGTCTATTGTAGAGAATGGGACCTTGGGAAGAACACTTAAACCACTTTCATCAATGATGACCTCAATATGAAAACATGGAATGCCTTTTGCATGTTTAGAAAGATTACAACAAACAATTGTAATACCATTTTGGACAAAGATTTCCACAATAATAATTTCAAGACTATTAATCACACACAACATTTTTGTCATGCACTACAAGATTGACACCCAACACTATTGAAACCAACAAAATTATACACGTGTAAACATGCACTCAATTTTTCTTTTAATTCACTTGCAAATTGCAAGAATCCAAGTTCAAAACACATCAACATAATTTTGTGTCTCCTATATGCTTTGAAATCTTAAAATACAAAATATGACATTCTAAAATCACACCATGGTGATAGCCATACCCAACACACACAAAAAAAACAAACTAGAGTTTGATTCACATTGAAATGGGTCCCAATAAATAATAAACTACATGAAACTAATGTGCTACAACAAATACTTAATAATTGTTATGTGCTACAAGATTTGGCACCCAACATTATCAAAACTAACAAAGTCATTATAATGAAAACATGCACATAATCACCCCCTAGCTGGGATAAAAGTTTGGTTACACCAAATAGACAAATCTATGATCAAATAGGACACAATGTGATATGGTAATCCATGAAAGGAATTTAGTTCCAAACATGATGAAACTAGTTAGTTAGGTGCAATGTGAACCCTAACATTAGTTGCTTAGTTGTAATCCCTTATGTTCAACCAACAACCTTCTTTGAAAAGCATCCATTGTCCCAATTAAAAACATGTTTATGTATTAGTATTGAACAAAACATCAAAACAAGTTTAATTGGTGCATTGTGAACACACCCAATGTCTTATTGGAACCTCCACAAGTGGTGGTGTAAAACAACCCATATGTTGGATCTTTTGGAATTAATGGTCACAAAACAACATGGTTTTACACCTCCACTAGTCAAAAAATGAAGTGCATTTCATTAACCTAAATCATTATGAAACTTCAAAAGTTGAAATAAATTCATCCCACCCTAATCATTTCACCTTGTTTAAAGTTATGTCACTATAAGGTCATTATGTAATCATCATGTTTCATTATTAATTGACATAATACACTACTAATTGAAATGATTCACTATGATACATGGGCTTTTTTTATGTTATTTTTTAAATACCTTAGGTTATTGAAGCCTAGGCTATATTTTATGATATTTTAAACTAGTATACCCTATGTTGCTTCAAATTATTCTACCTTATATTATTATTGATTTCTTTTTATTATTCCACCCTAGTTTATTATAGGTTATTTTTAGTTATTTTAGGTTATTCCATCCTATATTATTTTATGTTATTTACATGTTAATTGATATTTTTACTGTTGTATCTTTATAGGGTTTTTTTTTACCATTATAAATAATAATTCCCATTTTACCTTTTTAGTATAATAATCAACTATTAATAATATTAGTAGTTAGGTAATATTTGAATTAATTTACTAGCTAATTAATCTACACTTGAATTTGAATTAATTTACAAGCCATATGATTATTTATGTCATTGTTAATGTTAAGTTACTAATATTAATTACTAGTAAAACCTAAACATTATGAAAAAAAAACATTTGTATCATTTTACTCATGCAATGAAACATATCAAAATTTTGTTATAAAAGGATCAATTTTCAATACTTTTTAAGTATTGGCCATACTTATTGTTGATTTTCATCAAAATGAAAGTAACTTTAATAAGATTTAAATTACTTATAAATAAGTTAATACATATTGGGACGATTTGGATAATTTTTCTAAGAAACAGATATTATTTATATTTGAATTGAATGTGTAAAAGTACACACTAACATTACTTTAGGTTTTTTTAAATTATTTTAAAGCATCCCATCTTATGTTATTCTAGGTTAATATAGATTATTACATTTTAAATTATTTTATCCAATGATATTCTTATTAATTACTCTAAGTTATTCCACTATTGGCTATTGTATGTTATTTTACCTTAGGTTATTATTAATTATTATTAATTATTTCATTTTAAATTATTTAAAATTTTGTTTCTTAGGTTATTTTTTGTTATTCTAAACCATTTTAGATATTTTACCCAAGGTTATTTTTAATTATTTTACATTATTCCACCTTAGGCTAATTATATAAATTATTTTATTATAGGCTATTCTAGGCTAATTAAAATAAGCAAACATATCTTAAGGTGAATAATTTGGAATAACAAATAATAAGCTCTAATAACCAAAAATAATTTAGAATAACTTAAGGTGGAATAGCCTATAATATACAATAATATTTTAAGGTATATTAATTAAAAATAATCAAGCTAGAATAATTTTAAATAACATAAGGTGGAATAACCTAACATAATTGAATGTAATTTAAAGATAGAATAACCAATAATAAAGTAATGTAAAATAATGTAAGGTGGAATAGCTTAGAATACCTAAAATACTCTAAAGTGAAATAACTTAAAATAACCAAAAAAGAACCTAAAGTATAATAACTTAAAATAACATAAGGTGAATTAAACTATAATAATTTAAAATGAATTGGTTTAGAATAGTTGAAAACAACTAAAATAACCTAGGGTGGAATAACATAAAATAGTTTAGGGTACAATAACCTAAAATAACCAAGGATAAAATAATTGAAAATAACTTATGATGGAATAATTGTAAATAACTTAAGGTAGGTAACTTAAAATAGTCAATAATAACATATTAATCTAAAATTTAAGCTTGTGGTAGCTTATGAATATCCTAGGGTAGCTTACATTAACTTTAAAATATTTTAAAATAACTTACATTAATTGAAAAATAATTCAAGAATAATAAATAAGATTGGTTTAAAAACCCTTACCTACGGTAACCTCCACATAGGTTAAAAAAAGAATGTGCATACTAATATGTGATGACAAATCATTTCATTGATTTAAATAATGGTACAATGGTTAAAGATTTATTTTTTAAAAATGGAGGTGAAGGGAGGTGAGGGTTCAAACCTTCACATTTGCACTTTAAGTTGATGGGCTAGTTGATTTAGACTAGATGAAAACACACTACAATGTCCATAAAATATTGCCACAAGGTAATTTTTGTACGATTTTGGAATATGTAATTGACCATGTGATTCAATATAATCAATTAAAATGAGAAAGGACAACATTATATGTTATATATAATGCAATCACATTATATGAATTTCATGGATAGTTTTTGAATAACCATAACATAATGAACTTTCCAAGGAAAACCCAAACACCTACAATAAAGGAATATGGACTCCATGCACCTTCATATAATGTTTTCTAATGAGCAAAGGACTCAATGGTAAAATGATGTGGTAACATTAATACCAAAGAGGACTTTTTGGAAGGAATTTGATGACCAATTTTTTTAAAAATGGACCTTGAATTATGAATTTTTTTATTAAGTCTTTTATTTAATGAAAGTAATAGTTTAAAAGGTCATCTTTCAAATTTAAGTTTTCCATATGGTAAATTAGGGTTTTTAAAAATTTATAATAATTTTATAATGATAACTTGTAAACGACTTGTGTGATTCAAGGTATCTTGCCTTTAGACTATCTTCACAATGTTAATTTAAGCAATTATGGACTTCCACATGTGCTTAAAAGTGTTACACCTTAGTGTGCTTTCATGTTTAAATTAGCTAAGTTTTTAGATGCCTAATTTAATGTAGCTATAAACTAGGAAACTAGTTTAGTAAATTTGATTAACTATTAATGAATTAACTATTTATAATGAATTTGATTAAATATTAATGAATTAAATATTAATGAATTTGATTAACTATTAATTAATTCATTTGTCCCTAACAACTGGTCCTTATTTATTAAGGGGTTGGCCATTTTCACAATGGTAATTTTGTCCAAGTTCATTCAAAATCTACTGAATTGGGACAAATATTGGTGCAATGTTCATGATTATCCACATAACATGAATTATAAACTTGATAGGATTATGGCCAATGATGGATCCACTATACGATCCACATGCAAGTTGTCTTTCCATATTTGACAATCTCAACCTTTCAATAACAAAACTCCAAAAGGTAAAACATTTTTTACAAGTACAACAACATGACTAGTCGTTACATCCAATGTGGTAGGTGTTGTTTGCTACAAATAAACATAATCTCCAAGCTCGAACCTTTAAAGCTTAAGTTGGGTACCTAACTCCATGGATGGTGGCAACCCATAAAGTATTTCAATGTTGTGCAATGGCCAAATGTTCCATTAGCATGGGCATGATTCTTTTGAACAAGGTTGCATGTTGTTAACAAACTTGAACCCACACATTGGGATCATCAAGATTAACCACATGGACCTATAAATGGATGTTGGTAATTGGGGTTCATGTCCAAAAATAAAAAAGGAAAGGGAAAATGATGCAAGGGACATTTGCTTCCTGAATCAATATCCCATGGCCAACCATGGCAATTGTATATCCCAATCACTTATATGCCATTTTTGTAATTCATATTTCATAAACCTTTTTTCACCATTTCTACTATTATTTCAACCAAAACATTAGTTTCAAGATGATCATGTAAAAATAGTCCTATGGCCAATCAAAACCTATTCATGCACTCTTAAATTAATTCTCCCTATAATTTTGTGCCTTGATATATGAACACTTCTATTGAAGCACCAAAGTCTACTTAAAACTTGGTCCAAAAATGCATAAGCAACCTTTTCATTCCTTTTGTCCCAAAGTGTAGCCAATTCAATTCATTTGAAAAATTGTTTAATCATAACTACCACATACCAATTATCCCAAAAATGTCCCAACTCCTCATGTCTCACAATGTTTTTTCATAATTTTAGCCATTTGGCCATATCTTTGTATCAATCCCAAATTTGACTCCCTTGTTTATAACTTTATAGGCAAGTCAACACTTGTGCATCCCCAAAGATGTCCACAAGTTTAATGTCATCAAGTGACCTTTGAATTTTTAAAAATATTTAAAGAATCCATTTAAGCTTTACATGATACCTCTTTGTGACCATTTGCAAAAATGCAAATGAATGAAACAAAATACCAACTAGGCATTGTTTTCAAGTTTATTTCCACATGCCAACATGTTAGGATGGTATCCAACACATTAGAATTCAAATTCTTACTCAACCCATCCTCATCCTTGTTGATTGTTCTAGTTTAATGTTTGACATCAAATTTGTATTTGTAAAAAATGAAAGCCCATTTTGCCAACTTCCTAATGAGCCGGTCAAATTCCATGAACCATTTCAATGGTTGGTGATCAATCACCAAGGTGAATGGGTTATTAAACAAATAACATCAGAATGTGGCCATGGCCCAAACGATGGCCAACACATTCCCCTTCAAATGAACTACATGTTGCTTTTACTTAGTTATTGGGTTGACTTGCATTAACCACCATAGACTCTTGGTTTTCTTCATCAAGTTGTGTGAGAATTGCTCTAAGTCCCAAAACACTGCACTTTGTATGTAATTGGAAAGGATGACCTTTAATGGGTTTTTTTAAAATGGGTGTAGAATTAAGCCTAATTTTCAAGTCCTAAAAAACTCATTCTTGTGCAACCCTTTAAATGAACTTTTCATTAACCTTGGTTAATTGAGTCAAGGGTGTGACAATTCGATGAAACCTTTTTAAAAACCACCAGAAATAGTTTTTCAACCCTAAAAATGCCTTCAATTGACTATCATTAGTTGGTTTAAAACCTTGGAAATTGCATCTATCTTAGCCTTTTGGATTCCCAAATATTCCACATGGGATTTTTAAAACCTATGCTTTCTAAGGTGTAATTTCAACCATGCATCCTCAAATGTTTAAACACATCTTGCAAGTGATAACCATGTTTCTCCACGATGGAACTAAACATAATGATCTCATCAATTTAACACAAAATCCAAGCCTACAAGAAGTCAATCCATCACCTTTTGGAACTTTGCAAGTGTTTTCTTCAACCTAAAAGGTAAAAAATTTCATTGATACAAATAGTCCTTCCCATTTTGATCAATGCCCCAAAATGTAGTCTTCATTTTGTCACCTTCACAAAGAGGCAACTAATGATATCCAAATCATAAATCCAAAAGTTAAACACTTTAACATGGCCAAGAGAATTTTAAAACTTTTTCAAGGCAATGGCATGGCATATGTGTACTTGCTTGTTGACCAAAGTCTATTGTCTCCACACTCCAATGTTCAATCCAATCATCAAAAATATCTTTCTTGAGAAAACATAATTGTGGTTAATGCATATTCCCCTTTGGAAAGCTCCACCAACCTTACCTCCAAAAGCTCCTCCATTTGAACTTTCATTAAACTTTTTCCATGTCACTCAACCTATATGGTCATTAAAAAAAATGGAGACACCACCAATTGATCCAACACCTCATACAAAATATTGGACAAGGAATTGACATTGATGCCCATATCTTGATTGCCACCTACATCACAAATTTACAAGCTTCATAGGTTCGTTCCAAATTTGTGCAAAATTTGTTATTTCATAGGTTTGTATTGTTTACACATGAATGACATCATTATTTAAACACAAAAGTCATGTGCACAACTTTTGGGTGTAAAAAACACAAATAGACATACAACATATGTGTTTAAATAATACAAATAGGCATTAAAATTTGTGTTTAAACAATGCACACAATATTGATGTTCAAACAATACAAATAGATGAATGACATTCATGTCTTCTCCATATGAACCTATGAAAAGTAGATTTTGCACGATTATTATTACCAATCGTGACCCATGAAATTTATGATGTAGGTTTATAAGAAACAATGATCTTATCCCAAAAGTGTAATACAAATCCCATGGGATACAACATAACACCTTCAAAAAACACATCATATGATGTAACATTTGTCATCATAGTTCAAATCTAAATGGATGATTAGTTTGTTAGGTGGTTAGGGTTCAAATGCACCAAAATGTTAGTCTTGGTAAGCCCACATGTTTTTTCGTATCATTACTACAATTCATGGTTTTTTCGATTGGGTTTTCTAGTCAAAAGTGATAGGCGTAAAAAAAACCACCCTATCAATTTAGACAAGTCATTTGTACATGTCCAACATGATTGGGTAGTCAAATTGAACCTTGTCATTTTGACTAGTGGAGTGGTTAACAAAATGACTAACTATTTGATAATGGATAATGGACCATTTGATTAGGTCAATTTTATACCTAAATTAAAATCATTTTTTAGATTATTATTTTAAAAATTAATAGGTAGGTAGGTAGTAAATAGGTTTAGGTAGGTCAAAAAAAGATATTTAGGTATGTAGGTGCTAACTTACCCTACCCTACATAACTTACCTACCTAATTTAACCTAATCTACGTACCTTAACTTTTTTAACATGCACATAGGTTATAAGGAATTAAACCCCAAACCTTCTCAATGATAAACCAAATCTTTACCAATGGATTACACCATAAAAAATGTTCAACTTTTATCAAGTTTTTAATTTCACATCATTAAACGTAATGGCTAAACTTAAATGACAACTAATGGCTAAACGTAATGATTTAAAATAATGATTAAACTTAGTGATTTAAAATAATGGTTAAACTTAATGGTTAAATTCAATTATTTAAAATAATAGCTAAATTTAATGGCTAAACTCAATGACTTAAAGTAATGGTTAAATTTAATGGTTAAACTATTAATTCAACCTAGTGGCTAAACTTAATGACTTAAATTATTAGTTCAACTTAGTGGCTAAACTTAATGACTTAAACTATTAATTAAACTTAGTGGCTAAATTCAACAACTTAAACTATTAGCTAAACCTAGTGGCTAAACTCAATGACTTAAACTATTACCTAAACCTAGAAGCTAAAATTAGTGACTTAAACTATTAGCTAAACTTAATGGTTAAATTTAGTGGTTAAATTTAGTGACCTAAAGTAATGGCTAAACTTAGTGGCAAAACTTAATGAATTGAAATAATGGTTAAACTTAGTGGCCAAATTTAATGACTTAAAATAATGGCTAAATATAATGGTTAAATCTAATGGTTAAACTTAGTGACCTAAAGTAATGGTTAAACTTAGTGATTAAAAATAATGGCTAAACCTTGATTAAACCTAATGATTAAATATAATGGTTAAACTTAGTTGATAAACCTAATGGTTAAATTTCATGGCTAAACATAAGTTAAATCTAGTGGGTGATTTTAATGGCTAAACATAGTGGCTAAACTTAAACTATAATTAGTGGCTATACTTATTGGCCAAATTTAATGGTTCAACTTAAGCTAAACTTAATGGTTAAATCTAGTGACTAAACCTTGTGGTTACACATAATGGTTAAAATTAAATAAATAAGTGGGTGGATAAGTAAGTAGATAATATGTAGGTAGGTAGGTAGGTAGGTGAGAAGGTATAGGTAAATAGGTTGATAGGTAAATAATAGTTAAATAAGTGGGTGGGTAATAAGTAAGTAAGTGGTTAATTAAATAAATAGGTGGATGAATAGGTAGGAGGTAGATACATAGAGTAGTAGACCATGTCATATTTGATTAAGGATCATTGACCATCTTGATTAAATATTCAACTTGATTAAAAACCATTGGTCCTTTTTACTAAGGACAATTGATCATTTTGACTAAATGTTCAATTTAATTAAAGACCATTGGTCATTTTGATTAAAAATCTTTGGCCATCTCGATTAAATGTTCAACTTTATTAAAAGCCATTGGTTATTTTGATTAAAGTTATACAACTTGATTATGTGTATTTAGTCAAATAAACTAATATAATCAAATTTATTAGTCAACATATAATGTGTCATTCAAGCCCCTGGCCTTTAGTCAAAATGTACATGTCCATTAATCAAAATGACAAGTTAGTCAATTTGAACCTCTTAAAAAACCATGATTTGTAGTAGTGGATGCACCCATTGATGTCTGAATCTAATATGAACTTGGTTCAAGTCTTCTTGACTCACCAATGTTGATTAGGCCCAACATCATTAATTGGGCACCATAATCTAATAAAACTTTCTAAGATAAAAATACTTACCCATTTCCATTCTTTTTGAATTGAAAAAAACCTTCCTTGTTGCACATGAAGACCATCAATGGTGTGACTAATGTTTAATCAATCACAACTCATGTTAAAAGGTTGGATAATTTGGCAATTGTAACTTGCCATGGAGGAAGGAGGAATATCCACATGAAAATGTTTTTTTTTAGGGTTTTTTCCATGTTGTTTGTTATTAACATGTTAATTATTAGTGATCAATTCCTCCAATTATGCAAATTGATCTTATGTGATGGTCATGCCACCATTTTTGGCTTTGATCATTAGCATTATTTGAAGTTTTACTTGTAGTTTTATTTTTAAACTGAAAAATCTTGCTTTCCCCAAGTCCTCTTTTGACCAAACCCATTCTTGGGTGGTACCATTTAGAATTGCTTCAAAAAATGGTTAAAGAACCAAAAGTGACCAAATCACTTTTTTGGAACCTTTCATTTAATTTTTTTTCACAACTATAATTTTATTCTCATGTTTATCCATTGCATGTTTTAATATATGGCTCAAAGTTTATTTTGGATTTTTTTAAATTGAAAATATTACAAATTTATATTCTTAATAATGATCGTTATTTTAGAAATCACATTCTTTAACTTTGGAAATTCATAACTAAATTATATTAATAAAAAATAAAGCTTCAAAATTACCTTAGGAAAAAATTCCCAATAAAATTCCCAAATCATGTTTCAAATTTATGTTCTTAACCAAAAAGTTCAAAGACAAGAACCAATGTTACATTCCTAAAACTTCTTTAAATGTAATGATTAGAAATATCAAGTACAAAATATTATTGATATTATTGAAATTTCAAAATCTATGGAACCTAATAAATGTATTCATTAAAATAATTGAATGAAAATATTTATTTTTATGTTTCATATTTTTTTAAAAATTCAATGGATCGAATAGAATCAAGTTGTGACATTCTTAGTGGTACCACCCAAGGATGGGTTTGCCCCTTTACCTTTACTATCCTTGTTGCTAGTAGATTTGGTAAAAATAAACTCTAAATGCAATGAACAGTGATGGTCAATGTCATGACCATCAACACCACAATGTTCACATTTTTCATTACTTGAAGATGTGGGTTTGAATGTAAATGTTATACCCTTTTTTGGGCATTCCTTCATTAGGGATCTCCATAAGTCCAACACACAACCCCTTGACCTTGTTCCACAAAAAAAGACAAGGAAATTCCAAATTGATTCCCTTTTGGCCTTCTCCCTCCAAATGGCAATTAACTCCTCTTTTTTGGAATCCTTTTGGATGGTCATGGTGATGGCAGCTTACCAATTTCCACCACATAAAATCCTTGATTAATCTTTTCCACAATGTCGAATGCTTCTTCTAGTGTGGCATGACCTTCATGATTAATGATGAATTGAGGTTTTGCCATCCAATTTGCACCTTTTTGTTTTGTTTGGACATGTATAACTACACCAATTATCATTATGTGAACCCATCATTGCTTTCCTTGGCAAATCATGCCAACATTGTGTACATGGTGCATGAATATCATCCTTTTCCCTTATAAAATCTTAGATTTTTTACATCTAATTTGTATGAATGTTCCCATACTTTAATCCTAGACACTTGAAACATTGATCCAATGGGTCAAATGGTGGTGGATCAGCAATGGTTGTCATGGCACCCAATGTTGCTTAGGAAATTTGTGACATAAAATGTGTGGGATCCAATGAGTCCACATAAGCCATAACACCAAAACTCTTGGTGGAGGAATATGTTGAATCATCTTGAAAATTAATGTTGGGTTGATTAGGATATGACATGGTTGCCCTTGACAATATTGCCCTTTCCTTCAAAGTTATTATGAGTTCCATGCATTGTGTTAAATATTATTACACAACCTGGAGAATTGTAGCATGTTTTGACCAATGTTTTTCATAAGTTTCCAATGCCCACCAAGGATTACAAGAGGGTTCCTTTGCCTTTTGGCTTGCATCTAGGTCTTGAACTTCCATTCACTAAATGAAATGGTGCCCACCCATCCAAAAAAACAAATCTCTGACAAACCTAGGGTTTTTCATATCCTCTTTTGTATCTCCAAATGACCTTACAACAAATGTGAAACTTGTAAAGGAATCTTTTTTGACTTCATAATCCAAGTTTTTTTTATTAGAATCCTCAACATGTCTTTCTAGGGATGGTGACATATAATATTATTTTCAAGTTTGCATACAATGTGCCCTTAAGCCTTAACCTTATCCTTAATATGGGTAATTAATTTTGTTGAACTTGTTACGGCTATAACCCAAAATTAAATTTAAAGTGCGCTTACATCCACCCACCAAGCTTTATAAAGCCAGACACATGTGATGGCTCACTATGAACATGACAAAAACAATTTATTAGTCATCACCATGATTTCATTATCATACAACAATCAATGGAATAATCCTAATGATGAAATCTAGGAAATGCTCACAATAATGCCAACCTAGGTTTATAACTCAAACCTTATTAAATCCCAATTATTGTTTGGGCAATTCATGAGTCAAGTAGGACTTACACAATGGTCAGAATTGATAGGTAGCCTTGTCCCATGCTAGACCATTAACCACAACAATGACAACCCCGAGGTTCATTGTGACTATCAACATGCATGGGTAGGCTTGTAGCCTTTCATCTTGAGTTTTTCACTATGCAATATGCATAGGTTTCAAAGAAATCAACCCATAAACATGTGTTTGTTTTAAGGTGTCAAGCAATGGCACACAACTTAACAAGCCCCCCTACCTCCTAAAAATAAATGATAGTCCAACTAACATAATGATAGGAAACAAATGCATAACCCAACAACATTAATGGGGGCATTTACACAACAAACAAGAAGCTAACATGCAACACTTCCACCCTTTTTGTAAGCCAAAAATGTTTAACCTACAATAACAAATTATTATAAAAAGGGAAAGGCTAATGGCGTGGCATTCCACATTTATTAATGGCATGACATTCCACCACTTGTGATAAGTAAATGCTTACCCACACACTTGGTGACAACTTGTCACACACTTGCTAACTCTTGCACTTGCTTCCTTGATTATGCTAAAAAAAAACCTCCAATTTTATTTATTTTTTGAATGAACTAAAATTTCCCTCATACATTCACCTCTTCTTTAAGACTCCAATGCCATAGGTAATTTGAAAATCTAATCTCCTATGAAACCATCATCCATGGTGAATTTTTTAAATTTTCCAAATTGGAAATGGAAATTAATTTTTAATCTAATTGATTAAAAATCTGTGAATTATTTTAAATTCATGACATGTCATGAATTTGTGTATGTCCATCTTCAATTGTACAATAAATTACATATGCTTGCACATCACGTTCAATCACAAGACCTTATTTGCCAACTAGACAAACCATCCATTCATCGGGTCAAATACGTCTAATTTAAATATCTTTGGCCACATCCACCATATTTAACAACCAAAAAGGATGAAAAATCAACTTCATCCAAATTATGGATGATTAGTTGTCCTTTTGGATGAACACTTGAAGAAAAAGAAAAAGAAAATTTGGAGCCCAAGCAAGTCCAAATTCAAATCTTGAACCACACGAAGCTAACCATATATTTCCAAGGCTTGGAAAAAATTTCAAAGGCTAAGGACAATGACAATGGCAATGGCAATGGTGTGCACGGTCAAGTTGCAACCTTGATTCCCTGCTGCTTCTTGTAACTTATAGTTCTTATTGTAGGTGTTATTGTTGTTGCACCAACTACTATTACTTTGTGTGAAAACAAAAACAATGGGGATGGGCCCCAATTGCTGAAAATAGGAAGCCCATTGGAGTTCATAGCTTCAACAACAATGGTGTTTAAAATCAGTAGTAGGTCATGTTGCCAAATTGCTCTTGTTACTATACAATGACATAACAATGCATTATGTGCCTTGCTTGAAGACATTGAAATAGACAAAGATGTTAAGTGCCCAAGGTCTAATGGCCCACTCAAGCTATCTGAACTCGGTTAGTTGTTGGCCCTCCACCTTACTACACACACGGTTGCATTGTTGAATTGCAAAGACCTTTCCTCACATCTCTTTTCAAACTTTGGGTACCCAACCAAACCCCTTTTTGGGTTCAACTCCCAAAGGAATTATCAATGAAAAATGACACCAAGAAAACTGAAATCTCTTTTAAAGCTTATTCAACTTGGAGCAACCAAGATTGATGTCCAATTACAACTCCTACCCTTGTTGCAACACACTCTCTTACAACAATTTTTTTTAATGTTAAAAGAAAAACTAATCAAAGTTCACATTGTTTGAAATGTTCAAATCATACAAGTCTTCTATACTTAGCATTTGGAATGCTTCTTGCAAGCATTGTATTTTAAAACATTAGTAACATCCTCCATCATTTAGAATAGATAAAACAATATACATGCATTTCATAACTAAAAGATAGTAAATGCTACAAATATCAAACTACACAAAGACAAACCACCTCACAAAACAAAACTCAATAACATAAAAGGGAATATATAATGACATGCAAAATGCAACAAAAGAAAAAATAAAATCAATTCTACACTGTCAAGTTAAAAATGTCTAGTCATTATAGAAAGATCCATAATCTTTACACCACTTGAATTGTTTTTATGAATTTCAATTTTCAATTCAAATTATCTTAGTTAGTCATAAAATAATTTAAGTAAACAAAAATGCTGAAAATTTTGTACACATGGGAGGTTTTCCTTGTGAGAGTTCTACCATGTTTAATGAGTTAGACTTTACTTCTTGTCAACTCATTTCACATCATGTAACTCCTTTGACAACATTTTCCTTTATACATAACTCTAGTTGTCCTCACCATTGATTCATATACAAAACATGGTCTCCATCATCAATTCACATTACAGGTGAAATTGATTGCATCAAAAGAGGATATCACAAATGGGTGCATTTCTCACCTAGGAAGAATTTGAAAAAAATGCCCTTAAAAGGACGCCCATGCCAATTACATACTTTGAACAAGCACCATAGAACCCCTTCATCTTGCAAATTTAAGGTGAAACGGCTTTCCATCAAGTGGTTAATGTATTCTACTATATGGTTGTCTTTTAAGGCATAATCGATGTGAATCAAGTTGGTTCACATCACAAGTGGAACTAGTAGAACCCAAAGTGGAATTAATAGATGACCAATTCTCCCACCTAGGGAAAACCTTACAAAAGTGTTTGAGAAATATTAATTCATCCCTTCAATGGATATTTATTTTTTCATTAGGAAGGCACAATTTTTTACAACATTATCTTTCATCTACTATGGTTAGGGTTAGTTATCATATGTTGTTAAGAGATGTTTAATTCTAAAATAGGGCTAATAGTTAGGTGCTAGTAAGTTATTGTTTTCAAGTTTAGAAACAAAGGATTGAATCCTTGTTTCATCATTAATAAAAGGATCTTCATTCTTAAGCTGCTTTATACATGGTATATTCCAATGTTTAATTGTAAGTGTTTTGTGATGTAGCCAAAGTGGCGATTGACCCAAAAACAATTTAGCCAAATTTGGATACATACATAATTCAAAAGTTTTAGAAAATTGAAAATTTTCAATATTCTTAATCTCTAGTTGGAACTTATCATGAAATTCTAGAGATTTGGATTTGAACATTGCTTCGGTGCATAAGGTGACTTTAAAAGGATCTCTTACATGTGGACCTTCATTGTGATCCATTTCACATTCATTCGATGCAAGGCATAAGGTGATTTTGAACATTGATTCGGTGCAGAAGACATTCGGTGTGAATATTATCTAGAACCAGTGAGAATGAGTAATAATATATGTCAATGCATGTAGCCTTAACAACACCACCCCATATCTGTGATAGTGAAAATGCTGAGCGGAAAATGAAACCATGCAAAGAAGACTAATAGGCAAGTAAATTGCAGCAAAAGAGACACAAAGCAAATATGAACCCAAATGTTGAAATGGTAACATGCAATGCATAGAATTTATAATAGAGTCTTTTATAGTGTGGAAGTGTCACAATTGTTTGGGAGTGTGTTTTTTTTCCCTATGGTAACACCTTCTATTCTTGAGGATCATTGACTTGAGTCTATTGTACAAATGGCTTAACCGTATATGATTTCGTGTTATATCCTTGCATTCAAGATCGAAAAGCTCTGGTAAGAAGATTTCTTACCAGCACAATCAATCCATATTTGAGCTAATAATGTCCTATGTGCACAGATGCCACTCATGCTTGTTTGCTATGCCAAGCTTTGCTACAACACTAAACAGCAATGATCTGTAAGAATCTGGATTGCCCTCTAATTCTGGCTGAAACCACCAATGTAATTTGACAATCTCTTGGGGTTGCAGGCATTGCTGCTCTCTTTATTTTACTATATTTCAGAGCAAAATCAGTATTCAGTTGGCTGTACAAAACACCCAAAAACACAGGAGAAAATGTTACACCTTGAAGAGTGAACTCAATGAGGACTGCATAATTTCACAACCCTAGTGGGACTCCTCAGTAGTAATAATGTCACCCTCAAGCATAGTGACCCAAGATTGAAAAAAAGCCTTAGCGTTATGGATGTTTCTTCTTTGAAACCCGGTGACTCAAATCTCATGTGAAATTGTGAAAGGTATTATAATCAAGGGGGAAGGAATGAAGGAACAAATTGCTAACCTTTATGAATTGCAAATTCCATTAGACAGATATCATCATGATAACACTGCTTCAGTTCTACTTTCTGGTTTTGCTGTCTGAAGAGCACAGGCTTAAGAACCTTGCACATTGAAAATTGTTGTAGGCACACAAAATTGACCACTGCCAAATCACAGACATAGAAATTTACTGTTAGCACCCAATTCTTCACAACCAACCACACAATTCTTCAAAAGAAAACACCCAATTCTTCAAAAAGAAAGCACACTATAATTCATCACAACTAAAAGCAAAAATGGGGAAGAAAAATCTAAACCTTTTCCACACAAAACTCAATATTCCAATGGAACAGCTAGCAACAGAGAGAGAGATGCAAACAAACTGGAAGAAACCACAGAAATCATCAAAACTGGAGCTTTTGAGTAGAGAATTTCAATCGAATAGAGAAATGAAATCACCCACAATACACTGCTGGGATATGGCACAGTTTGAGAGCAAGAGAAAAAAAAAGGCCCAGGAGATCAGAAACAAAGCAAGAAATCAGAGGAAAATGTAGAGGAAAATCTCGTGCACTCACAATGAAGTATACTCTGTGATGACGAACTTTTGTCCATCTTGTGCTCCCCAACACTTCGCATCCTCCCAAAGCTTGGCAGTTCTGAACTTCCACGAGATCCACACCAGCTTCAGATGATGGCAAATCACAAGCAGTTGCATTCGCAGATGATGATGACAAATCCAAACCAGCTGCAATACTCAAAACAGCGTTTGCATTTGCAAGCAATCGTGCATCCAGAGCAGCTGCATTTCCAGGCGATGGCGACACATCTGCAGCAACAGCAGCAGCTGCATTTGCATTTGCAGGTGATGTCATATCTGCAGTAGCTGAATCCCAAGCACCTGCATTCGCATTTGCAGGTGATGGTGCATCCAAAGCAGCAGCTGCATTTACAGGTGATGGTGAATCCAAAGCAGCAGCTGTGTTTACAGGTGATGGTAAAGAACCTGCATTTGCAATTACAGGCAGAAAGGGGCAAAGCTCCTCCTCATGATCAGTGCCATTGCAACTCATTGAAGAGCTTCTCATGTGGTATAGATGTGGAAGTGTAGGAGGTACATGAAGATGGCAGCCCGGGAGTTAAGTTGTGCCTTGCAGTTGTTGCTACTGCTACGATGAGACGAGCAGCGAAATCAGGGATGATGTTGAAGCAGTTGCTACTGCGACTGAGACTTGTTCTTCTAGTTTCTTGATCCTTCTCCTCCTCCTCCTCTTGCTGATGCTGCTGTTGCTGCTCCAGAGACTCGAACGAAGCATGTGAACTAGGAGGACAGGGATGGCTCAGTGCTGCGTTCAGGCTGTGTCAATGCATGCAGGTAGCAGCCACTCAAGGACGGATTCGAGGCAAAATGTTTGGAAATAGAAACATAAACGGAACTAGCGATGAGTTTGTAATGAGGACGAGAAGAAACAAGAGCATCAAAACTACTGGGTGGTGCTCAGCTTTTTACGGTTAGTGGTGCTGCTTTTTTGGGTGCCGGGGTTTTGTACAGTTTTAGGACCATTGCAAGCGGACAGATGAGGATCGACCTGGAATTGTCCCACCAACAAATGTGCAGGTGGTGGTCGTCAGACAGCGAGATTGCAATTGGGTTGGGACGCTTGAGAGGGAATTTCATGGGGTCGACTTGGGATGCTCTTATCTTTGAATTCCTGGAGGGACATTCAACAATAGAACTGCAGATCCTGTTATCAACTAATGAACAAAAAGTCTTGCAAATTATTAGGTCCTTGTCTTCTTTTGAGGTAAACCTAAAGCAATGGTTCATGTGAACTAGGATTAAGTTCTGTGAATTATGTAGTGTGTTGTTACCAGAAAGATAATTTGCGTGTGATTCAAAATGTATTTTATATGAATGAAGGCTGAAGTAACGGAAGCATTGACTTTCAACAATTTTTATTGAGCAACTCAAATAGTTGACATGCTAGATTATTAGTAACCATTGTATATTGTGAAATTTCCAAGGTTTTCCAGAAAGTTCATTTCAGGATTTGAATTTTGTTGGTATCCTGATTTCACTAAAATTCAGTAATAAAATACTAAAAACTTGGGGCACCATGTTATAATATTGTTAAAGTAAGTACCAAAACAACCCTACTACAAGGGTTTCAAAGGTTGGAATGCATGCAAACACATTTAGCCAGACAATTTCATTGTTGCTTTCAATCTCTCAACTCAAATGTAGTCTTTAACAATGTTGGCAGGTTTAGGGTACTAGATCAGGTTTTTTGGATGCTTTTCAAGTACCAAAACTTAATTATAGGTCTAGAATTTTGTTGGAGTCAGAATTACAACTGGACCAATGGAATTGACCCCATGTAGGAACTACATTTGGAACGAAAACAAGGTTGTTGGGATGGATGACATCCCATAACCTACGAGAACGCTCCTATACATATAATCCCCCCCCAATGTAGTACCCACCACCCCTGCATATATATAAGAAACCATGCGCACAATGTATATGAAAAGCACTGCCTGGAATTTTCCTTTGTATTTTCAGCTCCCTTACCTGCCTGAAGAAACTTGTTTTCAGCGAGCAGGATCTTCTGCGGTGAAAGGTACCAGCCAGGCTGTACGAGGATTTTCTGACAAGTGAAAGTTACCAGCCAGCCTGTCACTATTTCTAAAAAGTGAAAAAAGCCCAACTCTGCTTTACGTAGGAAAAGGACCGGAGTACAGGCCCTCCCGCGACAGGCCCTTCCGTGATTGAAGGTTCACTATACCCAAGATTATAGTCAATGGGCATCTGGATCTCTTGGAAGATTCCAAAAAAGTCTTGAAGATTATGGGTTAGAGGGTGTGTTTCTGGGAGGCGATTATGTTGTCAGGGTAGCACTAGGTTGATGTGTCGAAGGTGCTTACAAAAGTGCAAAAGATATATCCAATTTCAATAACTACGGTGTTTGGATCATGACCATAATTCATATAGTGATATCTGCATGGATGTTGTTGGTTGGTGGAAATCCAGCATAGGAAGTTTTTTATTCGAACGTACCATCTAAGGGCAGAGCCATTATACATGCTTGTTTATGTGTGTGTACATGTGATGACATGTGTTAAGGGCAAAATTGTGTTGTCCCTATTGGACAAACTAGACAAAAGTGTAGCAAAACAGAGCAGGTTGAGTTTACTAGGATTTATGAGGAGTTTGAATTGAGGTTTATGGCGGAAACTTGGGAAGATTTTCTAAAGGAGTTCTGATGAAGATGATTGGAGATTATTAGGAAGAGAAGTAATTTTGTTGGAAGAAAGGAGAAGCTCATGAAAGAAGGTAGAATAAGATTTTTGATGAAGAAGAACTATGTAAAATCATGGGATTCGGCAACCTAATTACCAACAAGGAAAAGGTTGTCGAATGAAAAAGAAATAATAAAAAAAATGGAAAGACTTGAGGGTAGGGACTATTTTTTGTCTAGCTACCATCTTGATGTCGCTATCGTCATGTAGCAACTATTGTCCTATGTAGATTTGAGAAACATCCACATCTACTTGCAAACCTCCTACAGCTATTGTTTATTATTTATAACGTTTGCAGACCTTTTGTGGTTATTGCCTACTATTTGAAGCACTTGCGATCATTTTATGGTTGATGTTTATTGTTTGCAACACCTATAAACCCTTTTGTGGTTGTTGCCTACCGTTTATAGTGCATGCAAATCCTTTGTAATTATTGTCTATTATTTATAACATTGTTACCTTCCCTACAAACCTCAAATTTTAGGTCTACCTCTTTGTTGTTACCCTTCAATGGTAGTTACCATATTATGGCAAAAAAATGTTTCTTAATTCAGATAATACCATAGAAAGTGGAAATGTATCAAAGGAATGAAAAATTAATATGTGAACATAACAAAATTTTATATAATACTTATATGAACTACTATTTCTTTTCTTTCCATACTCAAAGTAGAACCAAACACCAACAAAAAGCCATAAGAATCCATCAACCATTTTTCATTACATAAGGACAATTATAACTTTCTCCCATGTTTTTCTCTTCCTTTTTACACACTAGTTTCACACACAAGCTTCCTTCTAATGATAATGATTAATGAAAACTAATGGTCTAATATTTTAATGATATCCTTCACTCCTCCCAAAAAATAATAAAGAATCCAAGAAGGATGTTCACCACACAAAAGTTGAGTCCTTATCTTCCTAATTTGTTTTAATCTCCTAGATCTCCTCATCTTAATCCCTTCCACACATCTTAGTTAAAAGAAAATCCATCCATCCTTTATCCACTTGGACTAATTAATTTAAATGGCTTCACCCTTTAGTAAATAGAAGACACTAAGTAAGATATTTACCAGTAATAATTAAATAGTTATTAGAATGCCTTTCTAAGTAAACTAAACTAAGATATATATCATTTTTAAAAATTGATATTACTTTCATTAGAATTCTTCCCAAATTTGTTTTTCGATTATTCTGCCCCATGAAGGTAGTTTATAATATTAACAATATTACCATTAAAAATCAGTTTCATTTTTAATTCTCATGTGATTATTTTGCCATTTGGCGATAATATCATTTAGTGATGGTATTAATGTCCCCTAACATCTATATCGTTTAACCAATAAAACACAATTTTCTACCCTTACCAAACTAATATGATAAATTTTATACTTGTTTTGGGTTTTTTTTTTCAATTCCATATGGTCTAATTCTATTTTTAGATCATTACAAAGGTAATAATCATATAAACACGCATTATAGAATGTATTTTGTGTTGGGTTTCACATTTGATTTTTGTAATTGTTATTATTATAGATTTTGTATGTTTGAAAATAATATGTTAAAGTACAAAATTTAAGAACAAAACAATGTCACAATATTAGCATTTACCATTTAGTGACCATCCCCAATATTGAATTTGAAGTAGAAAGTTCAAGATTTTACGGATTATTTTTATTTTGGTTATTTTTTTACATAAACACAAGAAAGTCATTATGTGAGAATTTATTCATTTTTGGTTCTATAGATTTATCATTGGTTAAGAAGTTGTCTAGATTCAAATTTGAACAAAACAACTATTACAAATATTTAGATTTGTAGCAAAAACAATTTCCAAGAAGAGTAGTAGAATGGGACAAACAAGAATTGCATGGTGATCCAAAATTTGTAGAAATAACTAAACCAAGTTGCAATTCAATAGAATGAAAAAAAAAATGTAGTAGAAGAAGAACTACAACTATTGAATAACATAATGTAGTTCACATTTTAGAATGAATACAATATACCATGTTAAGAATACCCATGACAAAGAAACGATCTACAGGGTACATGACATCATCTATAGCAATTATGGAACCTTAGGAATCATTTATTAGTAGAGCAATGAAGCAACCTAGTATTTGAGAATGGTTGTTGTTAAAGGTAATACTTCTAGAAATTGAACTAGAACGATGGGGAGACCATGCAATAAGGGTTTACCCCTACAAATTGGCAATGAAAGGCACATGGAAGAACAAAAATGAATTTGTGATCTTGAAGACATGATAATTTATACATATCCAAAAAGATATCACATGTTCATGAAGAAGTGCAGGAGGGGTTGGAAATAAGATCAATAAACAAAGGTTTTGTTTGGTAATCTACTTCACCTTGATAATATCAATGCAATGATGAGGGAGAAGAAGACTTGGATTGATGAAGTTGAATAGGCAATACCATAATATGTGGAAATTGTATTTTAGACAAAGTATATGGGAGAACATGATTTTGCAATAAAAGTAGTGTGTCAGTCGAGGATGGGGACAAGAGTTGAACATAACATTCCACCAATACCAATAATTAATGCAAACATGAATGTAGTGACAAGTGCCAACGTTTGGCAAAATAATGAACTCAAATTCAAGCAAAGTTAGTAAAACATACTTCTACCTAGAGAACAAGTATGGAGTAAATTTGTTCAAATCGTGGATCAAGAGCCTAAACCAACACCCTGCCACTATAACTTTTGCAAACAAGAGAACCATGTACTTATGGAATGTCCTTACATTGAAAAAATTGTATGGGATGTGATAATCCATCATTATGAAACCAAAATAAAACTTGAGGAAATTATGGAAAAAGGATAGAACCCATTGATCATGCTCCAAAATGATCCAATACAACAATGGAATTCCAAAGAAGCAATTCACATTATCGGAAAATATGACGTGCAAAGAACTCCCTTGAAGTTTAGATTACCTCAATTAATTAGATATCCGAATTTGGATCCACAAAAAGTTAGAATGATTGCAACACATCCTACATTAAATTATGTTAAGATGACAACTTTCAAAAGTAATGGATTTGTGCCAGGAATGTAGAAAAGACTCATGGAAAATATTATGACTAAATAATATGGGAGTGTATCACTTCATGGTGGCATAATTGATACAATACCACAATTTTGTGCAACAATAGACAATGTGGCATATGGAACAACTACAAAAGTTGTATACTAGACCAAATTTGTGCATGCTAATGAAATAGGCATTTAATGTTAATTGGAAATCGTGAAGTGACAAAGGTTCCAATAGAAAAAAATTATTTGCAAAATATGGTATATATTGAACCCATTGTGACAACACAAGGAAATTAGTTACACATGTTGAGTATAATATTAACCCTATAATCATAAAAAGAACTATATATTCAACTTGTTGGTGGGTTTGTTCTTTCTGCCTTTGGCAATTATCAAGGGGTATTATGTGGATTTTTAACAAACATTATAATGACTAATTCTAGAATAATTCACATTTATTAATGATTATGCCCATACCTATCTCCACCCCAACCTTATTTATTGGTTCTTATTTGAGATTTTATTATCCACTTATCTTCCCCCCTTTCTAATGTTTGTCAAGGTTTAACTAAAACTAAGATACATCCTAATCCCAACAAACCATGGTAACAACCCATCAACTATTTCCTATTTTACACAACATTCCCACAACCTCCCTCCTCAATGTTTTATTTCATGTCTTATTTCTAAAAACATCTAGATCCTTTTATGTACATCCAAAAAACCCATTCTCTCCTTAGTTGTCTCTCCTTTTTGCCACTTACCCCTTTCCATGTATGTTTATGTTGTACCCCCCTTATTCCCTTGCCATCATGTCTTTTTTTCCCTCATTAATAGTAACATGTTGTCCCTTCTTTTTTCCCTTCTTTTTTGTCATGAGCTTCATTCTTCCCTTTTTTTGTCATTTTCAAATTAACAAAAACACGTAGAACATGCGCACACTTTGCATATTATCCAACTTAGACATGAACTAGATTTAGGGTTGGATAACCCTAAGAGTTGTAAAGTTCCCCCCAACCATAGAGACTATTCATTCTTTCCTACCTCTACACATTTAATTTATGCCACAACCCATATTCCAAAATTGTCCCCTATATAAACCTCATAAGATTGAACTATCCAAAATTGTCAAGGTTCAAAAACCTTTTAATTACCCAAAATTGGGTTGTCTAACATTTCCTACCTAGAATGCCAAATTAGCTTATAATTTTAATGACTAACTCAATTTACTTGGCACTTGTCCTAGAAAAAACTAAGTTGTATTGCCTATAATGTTTAATTAACCTATATTTAATTAAATAACTCATTTTGTTTGGAATCATGGCTAGTTCAGGATACCCACCAGATATCCTTACTAAACAACATATCATAAGAGTAATACCAACTAGCTTTGTATTCGAAATATTTGTAGTGGTAAAACCTTATGTAGATGTATTTGTAAATTTAACCACATGAATACCATCACATTCCCAAGTTACTATTAAACCGATACCATTAGATCCAAGATGAGGCCCTTTAGAACCTTCAGGAGGTGTTGTAGTAACATCTATGCAACTTGTAGTATCCTACTCTAGGCCTCACACTTGAAACTTTTAAATTATTTTGAATATAATAAATTTTAATCTAGATGTTCATGTATGAGTATTCAAAGCCGCAATAAAAGCTAATGGTGAAACGATAGATGAGGAAATAACCAATATGTTTAATTTTACATTAAAGGATAATGCATCTAATTGGTGTAATAATTACATGAAAGTTCATTTGAATTGTAGATTTGTAGATCTAGAGCATGTGTTTTTAAAATGTTAGTGATCAATATAGAATGATGAACAAGTGGATCAACAACTCAAAAATTTGAAGCAAGAGAGCACAAAATGAATGGTGTACTATGAAAGATTACTAAAATTGGCGAATAGTATGTAGATGCTTACAATTGATAATTTTCTTACAACAATGTTTAGATTTGGATTATAATCCTACAAGGTCCAAAACTTGCCCCAAAAGTTTGAGACTCCATGGGAGTCTAGACTCCCTTAATGGGAACATAAATTGGGAGTTTTTGGGCATGTTTCCTCCCTTTAATTCTTAAGCATTCCAACCTTCATTGAGTAAATGTTTCATTATTTCCATGCCCTAAGCTTAGGTACCTCCAACTTGTTTCCTTATCATTGCCCTAATATTGGTTGTGATGTACTAAAACTAGTTGATTATTTATTTGAGAAACTTGTTGCAAACTTGTTTGCTTCAAAAGTTGATTTTGTGATATGGTAAAATTTTGGTAGTTTAGGGATTTTTAGACCAGTATCATTTTAGGCACATATTGATTAAGTGAATGGAAATCCAAGTGATGCAATCTTTTTTGCTAAAATAAAATATATTGAATGAATTTTTCATTGCATAATGATAGATGTTTAATGGTCATGAGGTTTATTTCATATTTGTTAAAGGGCTTGCTTATAATTTATAGAAGTTTTTTCCTTTTATTTGGAGTCCCTTTTAATGTAACTTCTTTAGTTTTAACATTTTTCACATAAATGACGAATTAGGTAAGAACTATATTATGTGTCATGTGATTATCATAGCTCCAATAAAAAGAAGATTCATCTTTAAAATGGGAACATAGAGAACATTTTTAATTCCTTTTAATTCTCATATTTCAATTTGGCTAGTGTAGTATAATGCCTTTTCCTTCAATGAAATGGTATTCTCCTATTGCATTAATGATGGATAATTCCTTTTACACCTATTTTAAAATTTAATATTTTTTTTGTTATAGTTAATAGTTACATGTCTTATTGTTCTTAGTAAAGGTCCTAAATTGATTGTTCACTTTTGAATTCTACCATATTATAGTACTTAAGTTAACAACTTTAATGCAAATTACATTATTCCTAAAAAAATTGGAATTTTCAAAAACTATTTTTTTCAAAGAATAATCTTTTATGAAAGAAAATGAAAAATCTTTTGAAATATTTATATTTTATTCTTCAAAATGGAATCTTCAAAATTAATTAATTGTTCAACAAACATGTGTTAAAGCTACCCTTATATTGTGGTACATGTTTTTTATCCTATTTTATTTTTGTCATTGTCTTATAAATTTTTTCCAATCTTGAATTTTCATTTGTTGTGTTGGTGTGTGATTATATCCAATTTGCTTCATGTTTATTTGATAGGCGTTGAAGTTTTTTTTGTCTATATCCTAAGTTTTGACCTATATTTTCCAATACCTTAAATGTTCATTGGATGTATAGTAATGGTAACTCCTTATTGATTAGTTTTGTATAATCAAGTGAAGGAATGTTCCTTTATATTTTTGCTTTTGTCATATTCTTTTTATTTCTTCAAGTGGTCATGAACTCCATGATTGTTTCCAACTCTTTCCAAAATTCTTCCCTCCTTATCTTTTTATTTATTTTGAAATGTTTTGTCCATAACTCCTTAAGTATATAAATTAAATTAAATGTGATGACACCTTTTTGTTTAATAAACATTCGATTTTCATCAATAATTTTGACATGTCCCCAAAGACTCAGCACACTATATTGAAGATAAGCCATTTAATATAATGTGTTGTGAATTTGACTTATAAGTCTTCAACACACTACCTAGCTCTTTGTGATGACAAGAGGTTGGCATGGGAGTTTAAATAAAACTAAAACAAGGTGCTCCATTCACCTTTCATTCACATCAAATTGTAAAAACCAAACAAAGATCATCATCTCCCAAATCAAAATTCCTTAGTATCTTGTGACTTTGAAGGCCCATAACTTTCACATAAAATAACCAAATTAAATATAAACCCATGTTATCATATATAATCTTTTAAGATTTCTTATACCATATCAAGCTCCCCAATTGGACATCATTTAATCCTTCAAACAATGGTTTAAATCAATGATATTCACTTTGGCAACTTTTGTCTCAACCTCTCAAATGGTCATAACTTGTGTAACAAGATTTATTTTAAAATCCAAGTTAATTATCTTCTAATGTTCAACATTATCTTTTCAAAATGTTTAAAATAGCTTGAATTGAACAAGATTTAGCTATGAAAACCTTGTCCAAAAGTTTGAGGATTCATCTTGAGTCCCAATTCAAAATGCATTGTTCTTTCCCACTTTGAGAATATGGGCATTTTTCCCTTACATTCCCACACATTTCCCATTCACATTGGGAGTGCGTTTAAGCCTTGCCATTGTTCCCAACCTATTTAATTTGTTTTGCCCCAACCTTAGTCACTTGAAGCCCAAGGCTAAAGTCACAACGAACTCTTTAGCCAATATGATATGCAATTCTTCATTTACAAATATGGCTTCCAAATCTTCAATGCTAGGTAAATTTTCCATGTTGGTGAAAGTTTTTACCAAAACATGATTGAACTTATTGGGAGAGAGTTTAGTATTGACAATAACATTAACACTTTTGGAATGTCATAATCTATTCCTTGTAAATTATTTAAAGTCTTTGTGAAATTTTCCTTCAAGTGGATATCCATGCTAAAAACTCATGTTTTTTCACCAAAACATATTTCTTTGTCAACAATTGTTTGGACCCACTATTCCTTTCAAACTTTTCATTTAAATATTGTCAACATTCATAAGGGTCCATGAAGTTTTTTTATTAAAGGAAGAAAACACCCTTAATTATGAAATTAATTAATGTCATTAAGGATCTTTTATCTAATGGCATTTTAAAAATTGGGCTCTCTTTAGACCATTGAAAAAATCTTGAAACGTAAATATCTACAATGGAGTTACAAATTCCAATTTCAAAACTTAAAGCATATGATATGGGTGCATTCACATTTATATGAACCATCTATCAAGTGTAACTAATGCTTGATTTTTCATGTTTTTTAATGTCAAAAATAATATTAATGTTACCAAGTTTTGTAACTAAACCTTGTTTTAAAATTTTGGGACATTTTCAAGATTCCCAATTCCCAAAATGGGAATCCACTTGAAAGTGTTGGGATTCATTCTTTTGCACTTCCCATACTTGTGAAGGTGCACAAGTGTGTTTCAAGCTTGAAACAACATATCCCTTCTTTGGCTTCAATTCCCTTGTCATGCCCCAAACTTAATTGCCAACCTAGGACTAAAGATGTAACACCCTTGATATGTTTTAGGTTAATAATGTTTTTTATTTTTGCACTTATGTTTTGATTTGAGCTCTTTCAATATATTTTGCCTCCTTTTTAAGTTTAGAAATTTGAAGTTGAGTTTTGTAAATAAAATAAATATATATTTAATAATAATAATAATAATAAACTAACTTTGTTAAAAAAACAAAAAATATCATGAAAGATGCATCATGCCCTACAACTTTGTTTAAACCTCATCTAGAAGAAAAAGAGGATATGGATCTTTTTTTGTAGTTGCATTTAATTTCTTGAAGTCTACACAAAGTTTGAGCTTTCCATTCTTTTTGGGCACTGCCACTATCAATGATAACCAAATGGCTTCTTTTACAAGTAATATAAATCTTGTTGTTAATAGTTTATCTATGTTTTATTTGACTATTGTAACGTAATTTGGATTCTTTATGTACCTAGTTTGATGTGCTAGTGAAATTGATGTGTCGAGTTCAATATGATGTTAAACAAGCCTAATTTATTTTCTATTAGTTAATTGTACCAATAGAAAATAAGGTTTGTTTGCAAACATTATATCTTCTTTTCATTTGTGATGCCATTTTGATAATCAAAACACAATAGGCTTTATAATTTTTATAATCAGTATTGGAATGTTTTGTCATTGTTATGGTTATAACATTACCACTTCCTTGTATTATGATCATGTTATTCCCCTAATCATGTGTTATTTCGGCATCTCAACACCATGGTCTACCCAACAACATGGAACAATTAAAGTCTATAACAATTTTCTATAAAAATATGAATGTAACTACATATGGTATACCGTGAACATACATTTTTAGGTTTATGATAAGTTTAACTGGTTTAATTATGGTCTAATTTTCCATATGCAAATTATAGGGTGCATGTTTAAGTAACCCTAACCTAATTTTTCATTGTTCAGTTATGATATTAATTCCTAACCCACCATGTAAAAGTACATTGTCAATATTGTTCCTCCTTACATGTACTTGGATAACAACCATATGATTGTTTATAACAATTGTAATTGTGTTAATATTGGGTACTACATAAGTAATTGTTTTGTCAATATTAGGCTTAATGTTGATTTGTGGTTTATCTAATTTTAATTTCTACCACAAATATAATTATCTGGTGCAATTTTCAATAAGTGTTTTAGGTTAGTGTATAACTGGTTTCTAACACTTATTTATTAATATTTTAAAATATCTCTTTTACAAATATGAGCTTGCTAGGAGAGATATAAGGTATTACATGTGGTTTTGTTTCATTTACAAGATTGACCGAACTTAGAATTCTTGCCCAACTGGTGGTCCATTCTCCTACTATAAGAAAAGGTATTTCCAATGGTGGATTAGCTGCCTACATCTATTCTATGGTCTCAACCATAAAAAATTTCAAATTTTCTTATGTTTCGTAATTTATTATGATTTTCTTTCCCATGGTTTTATGTCTTTGAACACATGTTTTTCATTAACCTTACTTTGTGTGGTCACATGAACATCAACTATGTTAAACGAAGCACTAACAACTTTTACCTTGAACAACTATAGGTTTGTTTTCTGCAAATTTTTCAGCTTTGTTTTTGAACATATTCTAGATTTCCCCAAACTTCGAATAATGCATCAATTTGTGTGCCATTATCCCACAAGTATGGCAAGGATAGTGTAATGGTTTTGGGGGTTTACTAAATTGCATATTGAATTTAATAACAACTATAATTGGTTCCTCCTTTTTTTTGTTTATGCATGTGTTCAGGTCGTGGTTCGTACAATGACAATTTATACAATATATGTTTAGTTTCACAACAATTTGGTTTCCCATAGCTACATTCCTTGCTCTTGATGTTGGTGGTACCAATAATGAAGTTTGTGTTTCAAGTACAAAAATACTTTCTTCACACAAAAATGCAAATTCCTTATGAAGTTACAAAGTGTCCCTTTTCATCCCTGTTGTAGCAACATGTAGCCCAAATGATATTTGATCCATTAAAAGAACATAATGGGTTTGCATCCTCGAAACCTATTTGTTTTGGAATAATTATGCCCATTTGAAAAGTCAATTTGTCAAAAATAATCTCAACCGTATATTGGAAGGGCAAATAAAATCATTGATTGGAAATAATCTTGTCTTGAAATTAGAAAGCTTTTGACAAGACTAACATGTAACAAGAGGGTGTACTTGCATGTTCAATTTGGTTAATTAAGTTTCACAAAAATGATGGGCCCCCGACATCATAGGTTGAAA